>Ga0194047_10002393_pt1 | contig 10772 bp, 11 predicted proteins | sample JunL225m_MetaG_2_FD_160070 | JGI IMG/M metagenome (GOLD analysis project Ga0194047, IMG submission 160070) | Anoxic zone freshwater microbial communities from boreal shield lake in IISD Experimental Lakes Area, Ontario, Canada - Jun2016-L221-5m | ecosystem: Environmental > Aquatic > Freshwater...
TAATTTCTTGGTCTCATAAGGCAGCCAAGATCCACAACTCCTGCATTGTTTTTCACCGGCTACTGTGTTATTTTGAACACAGCCCGGATTGGCAGGATACCCCTGTCGTACACTGTAACAATGTAATACCCTGCCAGAATGTCCCTGCACGCATATCACTTTACCGCCGAGATGAATGTTCGCGATTATGAGTGCGACATGCAGGGTATTGTCAACAACAGTGTTTATCAGAACTATCTCGAACATGTTCGGCATCTCTATCTGAAACAGGTCGGTATTGATTTCGCCGAATATACCCGTCAGGGAGTCAACCTTGTGGTCGTGCGTGCCGAGCTTGACTATAAATATCCACTGGTTTCAGGCGACAGCTTTCTTGTTTGCCTCACCATTTGTCGAGAATCAGCGCTGAAATTTGTGTTTTATCAGGATATATTCCGTTTGCCCGATAACAAACCTGTTCTTAAGGCCAAAATTATCGGAACCGCCCTGAACCAGCGCGGACGCCCCCAAATTCCTGAAGCGCTTGATGCGCTGTTGAATCCTGGCCAATAAGATGATCTTATCCATTTTTTTAAAAAGAAAATAAATGAAGCCATTGATACAGGTTGGTCACTCCTACCTCGCACTCAGTCAGGGAGAGCAACAACTACGTGACACACTCTATGAAGAGGCATCAGAAAGCTTCAGACGGGCTTTGGAGGTTTCGAGGAGCATTCCGCAAGAGGAGGCGTTTGACTATGACGGGTTTGATGCTTTATGCCATACAGGCCTCTCGGGCGCGTATGTCAAGCTTGGTCGTTATGCCGAAGCTCTTCATTCTGTTGAGATCGGGCTTCGCTACTTTAACCGCAGGGGTGAACTGCATCAGGATGAGGGCAAACAGTGGATCGCTGCTGTGCTCAATCGCGCTCAAGCTTTAGACGGTACCGGACAAACGGAAGAGGCGTTGAAAGCGTATAGAATTGCCAGTGAGATGATTGCAGAACGGAAGGGTGAGCTGCCTGGCAAAGAGGAGTTGCAACGGTCGATTAAAGAGCATGTTGCCAGACTTCAACCTCTCATGGCAGATAAAAAACCAGCCGGTTACAAAGCCTGGTGGGAGTTCTGGTCGTAACTATCAATGCAGCCTATCAAAAAAATTCTGGTCATAAGACTTAGCTCCATAGGAGATATCGTCCTTACTACCCCGTTGCTCAGAAGTCTGCAGAGGACCTGGCCGGAAGCGAGTATCGACTATTGCACCAAGGCGCAGTTTACCTCCCTCCTTGCGGCTAATCCCCGCATTTCAGCGATATATACCCTGGAAGTTCCCCCCACCGACGGTTATGATCTTGTGGTTGACTTGCAGAATAATCTCCGTTCGCACGCCATTGTCCGTTCGCTGGATAAACGGCATCTTGTATACTACCGAAAAGCCAACCGGAAAAAATGGCTGCTTGTGCAATGCAAAATAAATTTCTACGGCTCCTATCGCAGCGTTGTTGACCGCTATCGTGATGCCCTGAAAAAGTTTACGCTCTCTGGTGATTCTCTTGGGTGTGAACTCTATCCATCATCGAGTGAAAGAGTCTTTGCCTGCACTTTTTTTGACGGAGGCAAAAAAACTCTTGCACTCTGTTTTGGAGCAAAACATTTTACAAAACGCTACCCTCCCGGCAATTTTGCCACGTTGCTCACCCTTCTGCTCAGAGCAGAGCCGTTACAGATTCTTCTCCTCGGAGGAAAAGAGGATGCTCAGCAAGCAGCAGAAATCATGGCCGCTCTGTCTGATCAGTTCCAACCAATGGTGGTCAACCTTGCCGGAAACTGCTCGATCATGCAAACCGCAGCAATTCTTGAACGTTGTGATGCTGTGCTGTGTAACGATACCGGGCTGATGCATATAGCCTCTGCGTTCGGTAAAAAGCTTTTTGTGATTTTCGGTTCTTCATCTCCTGCATTTGGATTTCTTCCCTATCATGCACCGTACGAACTGTTTCAGGTCGAAGGACTTCCTTGCAGACCATGTTCCCATATTGGCAGGGAGCTTTGCCCGAGAGGTCACTTTCGATGTATGAACGACCTCTCTATTACTCTTATTGCGGAGCATATTCTTGATCATTTCAACTGTGCCCCTGAACATCACAACAATCTTGTATAAGGTAACAAGAAAGCTGCCTTACCGGGATTATTCCTCATGGTTGGAATATTGGCTCAAATAGATTACCTTTATCGTTCAAATTTGCAAGATGGTGTTCACAGGGAAACCTTGAAGCCGCAGGGCTGGTCTGCGCAATGCCGGACCCTCGCCATATTGCAAGCAACTGAGGAGTACTAACGTTATCAGCAATTTGCGCTATGGAAACAAACAAACTTTATGAATGCACACTCATCATTGACGGAGGACTTCAGGATGAAGTCATTACCACAGCAATGGCGATGGTGCAAAGGGTTATCACCGAAAAAGGCGGCAGTATCAGCAGTGTTCTCGAAATCGGCAGGCGCAAAACAGCCTATCCGATTAAAAAGAGAACCATTGGGTACTACGCTCACATTGAATTTACTGCTGCGACAGCCGTTATTGCGGAGATTGAAAAAGTGCTCCGTTACGAGGAAGAACTGTTGCGTTACCTGATTATTCACCTTACCAGCGCTCTCCTTGAAATGCGTAAAAGGGTAGAGAAATACAGTGTTGTCATAGGCAGTCCAGAAGACAATGCTCTTGCTGAAGCCGCAGCAACAGATACCGTTGCCAAATGATTGTCAGGGATAGTTTGAACGCAAGCTGAGAAGTGATTCCTTTTGAAGAAATAAACAGAGCAGATGTTATGGCTGAATTAAAAATGCCAGAGATAAACAGTGTTGTCATTGCTGGAAATCTTACCAAAGATCCTGTTTTCAGGCAAACTAATTCAGGTGGAACGCCGGTTGTTAATTTTTCGATTGCATGTAACAGACGATTCAGGGACAGTAATCATCAATGGCAGGAAGATGTCTGCTATGTTGGTATTGTTGCCTGGAACAAGCTTGCTGAAAGCTGCCGTGACAACCTGAAGAAAAGTTCAGCAGTCCTGGTAGACGGTGAATTACAAAGCCGGACATGGAAAGCGCAGGATGGATCATCCAGAACCGTGGTTGAAATAAAGGCCAGAAGAATCCAGTTCCTCAACAAGAGGCACAAGAACGGCGAGGAGGATGAAGAGGGTTTTATTGAAGACGATAGTCACGATAACCATCATGAAGAGATTCATGAAGATGATCCTGGTCATATTTACGAATACAAATACCTTTCTTCCGATTGAGAGGGCCGGGTAAGCAAAATTTTGTAATGAACTTATGAAACAAAAATTCACACAATCACAGGGTTACAAAGCACAGGGTAACAAATCATTAAGCAATGCTCTTGCGTCCAAAAAGAAAGTATCGAAGAATCAGGTAGTTTTTTTCGATTACAGGGACGAACGCAAGCTCAAGAGATTTATTAACGATCAGGGAAAAATCATTCCCCGTCGCATCACCGGACTTTCCGCCAAGGAACAGAACCTTCTTACCCATTCAGTAAAATGGGCACGCTTCCTGGCCGTTATTCCTTATGTTGTCGACGAATACAAATAACCAATTTTGCAATCTATTGAACAAGGAAGCTAAGCAGTGAAAGTCATTTTAAGAAAAGATGTGGCTACCCTTGGCGATGCAGGTGAAGTTGTGGCCGTAAAAAACGGTTATGCAAACAATTTCCTGATTCCGCAGGGTATGGCTATAAGAGCTACCGAGGGAACGCTTAAAGCTCTTGAGACCGAGAAAAAACAGCAAGCTAAAAAGGTCGAGCTGCAACGCAAGAGTGCTCGCGAACATGCTCAGAAAATAGAGCAACTGTCACTGAAAGTGTATGCCAAAGCTGGTGAATCAGGCAAACTCTTTGGAACAGTTACTTCAGCCGATATCGCTGATGCACTGAAAGCTCAGGGGATCGACATTGACCGCAGGAAGATTACTATTGAAGCCCCGATCAAGTCGCTCGGCAAATACGAAGCCGATGCTAAAATCTTTATGGATATTACTGTAAAGGTTCATTTCGAAGTAGAAGCCGAAGGCGCTGAAGCCTGAGACTTTTTTCGAAAGATGACAAGCAAACAAGATTACGAGTTCGTTTCGCAATCTTAAGCTCCGTGAGTCCAACTCATGGAGCTTTCTTATTTACAGGTATTTCTATCAAGCGAATCCTGGAACTTCTTCGCCATTCAATAAAAAAAAACGATGATAGCACAGGGTATTTTTTGTACGTTTACAGGTAACAACTTACCAAAATGGCAATGAGACAGTCATTGAGAGCACCTGCAGTCTGGTGTTTATTGTTTTTTGTTCTTTTGAGTGGTTGCGCCAGTTCGCAACAGTATGTTTCGCTTGCCCGTGAAGGTGCTGCTTATACTGGTGTGGTTGCTGCTCTTGTGGACAGGGCCAATGCCATGAGAGTGGAATCTTCCTCCTATATCCTCCTTCAGCAACGTCATGAGATGACCACAAAGTATAAAGGCAAGGTATTGAAAAATGCGTTGCTGGACTCGCTCAAGCACGCCAATCAATCAGACCTTGAAGCAATTGAAAACAATCGTCACACAAAAGATCTGGCTATCTCTCTCCAGAACTATTTCATTGCCTTGCAGGAGCTTGCAGCGTCAACCGCTCCAGTTGATATTAGCACTAAAACCAGTGAGATTATCTCGAAACTTGATGATGCCATGAGGGCCCGAAACAGCACTTCTCTGACGGTACCGCAGTCAGTTGCCCCTGTTATTGTGACGCACATTACAGAAAGAGCGCTCCAGAAAGAGCTGATCAGAAGAAAACAGAGTATCCTGAGTGCTCTCGATATTCTGGATGGGTTGCTTATCACCATCAGCCGGGAGATCGATGGCCAGACAAGAAACATCCGGAATGCAAGGGTGGGACTGCTTATTCAGCCTGCTTATCAGGATACGATCCCGGTATCAAAACTCTCTTTGTCAGATAAAGAACTTTGGGTAGCGCTCAGGAAAAAGGATCTGCTGGGATCGACAACTGAGAGTGATGATAAAAAGACCGTCACTGCGGCAAAAACCAGTGGTCGTAAGTTCAGGGAGTTGTTTACGAACATGACTTCGAAATAGGAGATGACTATGGAGCAGATGGGCAATATTCCCTTGCGAGAATTGTCAGATTTTGCCAGCAGTTTTTCGGATTCTTTTCTGGAGGAGCTTCTGGCAGCATCCTCAATGAAGCCGGAAGAAAGGACGGCGCTTCGTGAACAGTATCGAAACATGCTGGCCACTATGGAGAGTGTTCAAAAGGCATACAGGCGATACGAAGAGATCGATCGTCCGGTCATTAAAGAATGTCTTGAGACATATCTTCTCTTGCTGCAAAGAGGCCCTGAGTCAAGGGAGGAATTAATTCAGCAGTTTGCTGCTGTGCTTGATCAGGCAGCAAGGATAGATATTCTTGACGACGGGATGATGGATTTATTGAAAGAGATCTGGCCGGAAGTACAATGGCCCGAGCAATTACCGGCTTTTGAAGGTGGCCAGTTGCCTGATGAGTCTGTATGGCCGAAAAACAGGCTGAAAAGAATCTTTGAGGAAAAAAACAAACAGGCCCAAGTCTTTTTGAACAACTCCTGGTTACTGGTGCGGCTTGACATTGTGTCGGCAACAGAAGAGCTGAAAAAAGGGAAAAAGCATCTTGATTCTCTTGGCAAGGCGTTGGGTTATTGCTGTAAAATACTTGGCTTGGTCAGCAGGATTCATAATATTATACTCTAATGACTCTGTTCTGCATCACGAAGAATGCCTCGAAGCGTTCTGAGAAAGAGTTTTCTTTGTATTTTGTCATGATGTTCTATATATTTTAACAATTGTAGAAGCATACAGAGATACAGGAATTCTTTTGTGAGAATCACACTGTGAACTTGATCTTTTTATTGGTCGTATTCGTGCCGTCGTGCACGGTACAAAGTATACGAGTCTTTAGTCTGGTCTGTCTCTATCTTTCTTAACGCACGGTAGCGAGGTACTGAATCATTATCAGTTCCACACTGTCAGTGACAACGCTTCCACGTTGTCATGGTGTTTCCGTTTGTCTTTTCACTTCATCGTTCATAACTCATTCCGAAAAAGGAGTCCAGGATAATGTCAAAAAAAATAGTTGTATTGGGTGCAGGTACCGGTGGGACGATTGTTTCCAATAACCTGAGGAGACATTTGCCGCAAGACTGGGAGATCACGCTTATTGATCGCGACGATCAGCATATCTATCAACCCGGAATGCTGTTTGTCCCTTTTGGGCTTCAAAAAGCGAATACTCTGGTACGCTCAAGGAAAAAGTATATTATTCCTGGCATTGATTTTGTGATCGATGAAATCACTCATATTGATCCTGACAAAAAGGAAGTAAAGACTAAAAACCACTCTTTTTCTTATGATTTTCTGATCATAAGCACAGGATGCAACATTGCTCCTGAGGAGAATGAAGGACTTATGGATGCCTGGGGCAAGAATGCTTTTTCGTTTTATACCATTCCTGCTGCTGAAGCGCTGCGTCAGAGAATGAAGGAGTTTGATGGAGGCAGACTGGTGCTGAATATTGCTGAACTCCCCTTCAAGTGCCCTGTGGCCCCAATTGAGTTTGTCTTTATGGCGGACTGGTTCTGCAGGAAGAAAGGTATCAGAAACAAGACAGAGATCGAACTGGTGACACCTTTGTCTGGTGCGTTCACGAAACCCAAGGCTTCAGCGGTCTTCACTGAGTCAGCCAAGAGCAAAAACATTAAAATCACCACTGGTTACGAACTGAATGCAGTGAATGGCAAGGAGAAGTATATCGAGTCTGTACAAGGCGATAAAATCTCTTATGATACACTTGTTATTGTTCCAACCACTATAGGGGATAAAGTTATCAGCAATTCAGGTATGGATGACGGCATCGGCTATGTTCCCACTCATCAAAACACGCTCAAAGCATTGAAGCATGACAGGGTCTATGTGATCGGTGATGCCACCAATGTTCCGACTTCAAAGGCGGGTTCAGTTGCTCATTATGAGGCTGATGTGGTTGTTTTCAATATTATGGCTGAAATCCACGGTGTCAAACCGGAGGAGATCTATGATGGCCACTCGACCTGTTTTATTGTCTATTCCAAAGGGACCTCTTCGCTGATCGATTTTAACTACAGGATAGAGCCATTGCCAGGCAAGTTCCCGGTTCCCAAAATTGGCCCATTTACACTTCTCCAGGAGACAAAGATGAACTGGTATGGAAAACTTGGATTTGAATTGCTCTACTGGAATGTTCTGCTTGCTGGACGCCATCTTGGTGCTCCTCCAACCCTCGTTATGGCTGGCAAGCATGTGGGATGAAAAGAGTCCGATACCTGAAAGCGTGTTTCGCTTATTTTTTCCAATCCAGTCTTAATTGATACTCTAAGGCAATGCAACTCTATACGAAATAATCATATAGAGTTGCATTGCCTTAGAGCGTTTTCCTCTCTTATTAATTTCCAAAGTATCAGTATTCATATCAAGGAATTCTTGTTCATTATTTCTTTTTGAAGAGTAAAGATCTTTTCTTAAAATAACACTCGTCAATTATATAACAATATAGTAACTTGATTGGCGTTTTTGCAGCCATCTTTTTCTGGTTCCGGAACTGTGTCAAAAAAGAACCGTGATACATTGATCATGTTCAGCTTGAGCGCTGGGGTGACAAGCGTATAAAACGGCAGCAGTATTATAATAATTAGAGCAAACCAGTCCATGAATTACGGCTTTGTTATTGACGCCCGAAAATGTATCGGATGTCACGCATGCACGGTAGCATGTAAATCCGAAAACCAGGTGCCTCTTGGTGTAAACCGTACCTGGGTGAAGTATGTTGAAAAGGGTACCTTTCCCAACAGTAGGCGATATTTTACCGTTCTTCGCTGTAACCATTGCGCTGAGCCTCCATGTGTTGATATTTGTCCTGTCGAGGCGCTGCACCGTCGGGATGATGGCATTGTTGATTTTGACCAGCGTCGCTGCATTGGCTGCAAAGCCTGCTCCCAGGCCTGTCCTTACGGCGCTCTCTACATGGACCCCGAGACGCACACCTCCGCAAAATGTAATTATTGTGCCCATAGAAAAGAGGTTGGGCTCAAGCCGGCGTGTGTGGCGATTTGTCCGCAGCAGGCCATTGTTGCCGGAGATCTTGATGATCCGCAGAGTGAGATCGCTATTCTTGTTGCAAAAGAGCAGACTATGGTGCGGAAGCCTGAAAAAGGTACGTCGCCCAAGCTTTTTTATATCAACGGAGATGGCGCTTCGCTTGATCCTCTTGAGGTTTCGGAGGTTAACGGATATCTCTGGAGCGATCAGTCTCGTGGTGTCGGACATTTTGCAGGGAAACCAATCGTTAAACCGGCGCGAAAATTACTCTCTTCTGTGGGAGTAGATGGAAAGCCGAAGGCCAGAAAAGTATATGATATTCCTGCGAAGGGGGTTGTCTGGGGCTGGGAGGTTCCTGCGTATGTCTGGTCGAAGGCAGTTGCCTCAGGATTGTTTCTGCTGATGTTTCTCTTGCAGACCTTGCTGATGCATCCATTGTCAGATGCTTTGCAATGGGCTGTATGGGCGACGTCGCTTCTTTTTCTTGCCCTGACGGGAGGATTTCTTGTCAAAGATCTTGATCGTCCAGAGCGTTTTTCTTCAGTGATGCTTCGTCCTCAATTTAGTTCATGGCTGGTGAAGGGAGGATTGACTATTGCCGGATTTGGTGCATTTCTTGCCTTATGGGGAGTTGCCAAATATCTGCAATTGCCTCTTCTCGAAACAATATCGCTATGGTGTGGTGCGCTTTTTGCACTGTTAACGGCGACCTATACCGCATTTTTGTTTGGATCTGCCAAGGGGAGAGACTTCTGGCAAAGTCCCATGCTTCTGCTGCACATGTTCCTGAACTCGCTGCTTGCCGGTGGTTCAGCGATGCTCGTTCTTGGTGTTTTAACCTCCAGTGCTCAAGAGCTTTCCGAAATGCTCCGGCCAGCTCTGGCAGGCGGTTTTGTTCTCCATATTCTGGTTATGCTTCTTGAGCTTTTTGGAAAGCATCCATCAAAGTCTGCAGAACGTGCTGCGGAAGTGATCATGCACGGCTCACTGAAAAAGAGCTTCTGGTATGGCAGTTTCATATTTGGAAATGTTCTTCCCCTTCTGTTGTGCCTTACGGTTGCCTCTCCTGTGATGCTTGCCGTAGCCGCCATTTTTGGACTTTGTGGTGTCTTCTACACAGAAAAAGTCTGGATTCATGCACCGCAAACCGTTCCGTTAAGTTAAACAAGTGCTGGAGAAATTATGAGTTATACCCATAAACCAACGGTTATTGAAACAATAGCAGAAAAACTGCATCTTATTCCTGATCTTCATACAGAAGGGGATCGAGCGGCGGCGAAAAGTGCCTCCGTCGATGGCAGTCAGGTCAATTGTCCACCTCCCGACAAATGGGATCACTGGGTGGAGTTCGATTCCAAAAGCTGGCCGGAACGCAAGGCAAAAGAGTATATGCTTATTCCGACTGCCTGTTTTAACTGTGAAGCTGGTTGCGGACTTCTGGCCTATGTTGACAAGGAGACTATGACGATGCGCAAGCTGGTCGGGAATCCTTACCATCCGGCAAGCCGTGGAAGAAACTGTGCAAAAGGCCCCGCAACCCTCAACCAGATTGAGGATACCGACAGGGTGCTTTATCCTATGAAACGCTCAGGAAAAAGAGGTGGCGGCAAGTGGGACAGGGTAAGCTGGGACAGTGTGCTTGACGACATTGCAGGAAGAATGCGCAAGGCCATACAGGAGGGTCGCAACAACGAAATATCGTACCATGTCGGACGTCCAGGCCATGAAGGCTTCATGGAATGGGTGCTCAGGGCATGGAATGTGGATGGCCATAACAGCCACACCAATGTTTGCTCATCGGGAGCCCGCTTTGGGTATGCTATATGGGAGGGGCTTGACAGGCCGTCGCCCGACTATACCAATGCCAAATTTATGCTTCTCGTCAGTGCCCATCTTGAGTCGGGGCACTACTTCAACCCTCATGCCCAGCGCATTGTTGAGGCGAGAACGAAAGGCGCTAAACTTGCCGTGCTCGATCCCCGTCTTTCAAATACGGCAAGCATGTCGGACTACTGGATGCCGAGTTTTCCTGGCAGTGAGCCTGCGATTTTACTTGCCATGGCCAAGGTTATTCTTGATGAAGGGCTCTACAACCGCGACTATCTTGAAAACTGGGTAAACTGGCAGGAGTACCTGCAGCAGGACTACCTGCAGCAGGACTACAGGGGAACTCCGGTGACTTTTGAAAATTTTATTGAGGCTCTGAAAAAAGAGTACAGCGCCTACACTCCGGAGTATGCCGAGAAAGAGAGTGGTGTCAAGGCTGCAATGATTGTTGAGGTGGCCCGCAAAATAGGTGAGGCTGGCACGCAGTTTGCCACGCATGTATGGCGGAGCGCAAGCAGCGGTAATCTTGGTGGCTGGGCAGTGTCACGTACACTCCATTTTCTCAATGTTTTGACGGGCAGTGTTGGCACGCCGGGCGGAACATCGCCAAGCGCGTGGAACAAGTTCCACCCTGATGTTCATGCCAAGCCGAAACCACAGACGTTCTGGAACACACTCCAGTTGCCTGATGAATATCCTCTTGCTCACTTTGAGCTGAGCTTCCTCCTGCCTCATTTCCTCAAAGAGGGTCGCGGCAAACTTGATGTCTATTTTACAAGGGTGTTTAAT
>Ga0194047_10002394_pt1 | contig 10772 bp, 12 predicted proteins | sample JunL225m_MetaG_2_FD_160070 | JGI IMG/M metagenome (GOLD analysis project Ga0194047, IMG submission 160070) | Anoxic zone freshwater microbial communities from boreal shield lake in IISD Experimental Lakes Area, Ontario, Canada - Jun2016-L221-5m | ecosystem: Environmental > Aquatic > Freshwater...
ATAAGTTACTAAAGTGCAACTAGTGCCCATTTTAATATAAAAGTACCATTTTTTAGACTAGAATTCAACAAAAAGATTCAAGATTTGTTTTTTGAAAGTAAATTTTACATATATTTGCCAACTTTTAAAACCAATAGCAAGACAACTGAGCAGTTTGGTTATAATATTAAGTAAGTAAAAATTAATATCAAAATAAACAAAAATGGCAAATCACAAATCGGCTATCAAGAGAATTCGTTCGAACGATGCTAAGAGACTAAGAAATCGTTATCAAGCTAAAACCATGCGTAATGCAATGAAGGATTTAAGAGATGATGCAGTTAAATCTTCCGCTGCAACAAAACTTCCTAAGGTTATTGCAATGGTTGATAAATTAGCTAAGAAAAGCGTAATTCATAAAAACAAAGCCGCAAATTTAAAATCGAAATTGACAAAACGAGTGAATGCTTTAAAAGCATAATTTGTTATCCTCTTTCAAAATAAAAAGCTCTGCATTTTTGCAGAGCTTTTTTTATGTAATTTTGTTTTCTTTAAAACCCGTTTTGAAATGGAGAACTATAAACAATCACTCGGTATAAAATATTGGGCGGAGGAAGACAGACCTCGCGAGAAGCTTTTGGAAAAAGGACGACAAGTTCTCACCGAAGCCGAACTCATTGCTATCTTGATTGGTTCTGGAAGCAAAAATGAAACAGCAGTTGAATTAGCCAAAAGAATTCTATCCAGTTCAGGCAACAATCTTAACGAACTTGGTAAATTATCCGTTCAAGAACTAATGAAATTCAAAGGAATAGGTGAAGCAAAAGCCATTAGTATCATTGCTGCTCTTGAACTTGGAAGAAGGAGAAAAGAAACTGAATCAGTAAAGCGTGATAAAGTAATTTCTAGCAAAGATGTTTTCGAAATCATGAAACCATGCATGCTAGATTTACCACACGAAGAATTTTGGCTTTTGATTTTGAACAGATCAAACACAATTGTAAAAAAGGAATTAATTAGCCGGGGTGGTATTGCAGGTACAGTTGTTGATACAAAAATAATATTCAAAGCTGCAATTGAAAACTATGCAAGTTCGATTATTGTATGCCACAATCATCCTTCGGGAAATTTAAAACCAAGCGAAGCAGACATCAAAATAACAAAAAGTATAAAAGAAGCAGGACGTATAATGGAAATCCCTTTATCAGACCATTTAATTTTGACGGATGAGGGGTATTATAGTTTTGCTGATGAAGGAATAATTTGATGTATATTCGCCTTTTTTGCTTAGCGTTTTTAGTATAAAATTTATGAGTCAAATAAAAATACTTACAATAATTGGTGCACGTCCGCAAATCATTAAAGCTGCTGCCCTAAGCAGAGCCATTCGCACTAGTTATTCTGATAAAATAAAAGAAGTTATTGTTCATACTGGACAGCATTATGACGACAACATGTCGAAGGTGTTCTTTGAAGAATTGGAAATTCCTGAACCAAATTACAATTTAAATGTGGGTTCAGGAAACCATGGTAGTCAAACTGCAGCGATGCTCGTTGGAATTGAGGAAATATTAGTCCACGAAAAACCTAATTGTATTGTGTTGTATGGTGATACCAATTCAACACTTGCTGGAGCCATTGCAGCATCAAAAATTCATATCCCTGTTGTTCATATCGAAGCTGGGCTGAGATCATTTAACAAATCTATGCCTGAAGAAATTAACCGCATAATTTGCGATCATATTTCAACTATTTTATTTACCCCGACACTTGCGGGTCTTGAAAACTTAAAAAAAGAAGGATTTCAGACAAATAACCTCCCTCCATATTCATGTGATAATCCTGCTGTATATCATTGTGGAGATGTGATGCTAGACAACAGTTTATATTTTGCAACAGTCGCAGAGCAAAGGACAACGATCCTCAGAGAACTAAAACTTGAAAAAGAAAACTACATTTTGACAACGATTCACAGAAATAACAATACAGATGATCCCATTCGATTGAATTCATTGTTTAGTGCTCTTAACAATATAGCAAAAAAAAACGACACCACTATAGTTGTTCCGCTGCATCCAAGAACATCGAAATTACTAGCCAAAAACCTGTCTATTAGCCTATATGATGAGATAAAAAAAAATAAGAAAATTAAAATTATTTCACCCGTTTCATTCATAGAAATGATAGTACTTGAAAAAAATTCAAAACTAATAATGACTGACAGTGGAGGAGTTCAAAAAGAAGCCTACTTCTTTAAAAAGCCTTGTATTATTCTTCGCTCCGAAACAGAATGGGTGGAATTAGTAGCTTGTGGTTCTGCAAGTGTTGTTGATGCTGACGAACGCAAAATACATGAATCATACTATCATTTTACCCAGAACATCGACCTAAAATACCCTCAAATATTTGGCAATGGAAGAGCATCCGAATTTATTTGCGAAAAAATACTGTTACATATCCATTAGTCTATGTTATTGGTATACACTCACAAAATAACACATCGAAATAAGTATATTTTTAATCTCATTTTTAAAGATATTCTTCAGATAGATTTCAAACTTTGTTCGGACATTGAAGAATTTAAAAATGAAAATACAGCCAAATTAAGTTATTCGCTTAACCCAATAAATGATGAATTGTTTTTTGTATCACGAAGTCTTTTATTCGAAACAGGAATAACAGAACAAAACATTTCAGTATTTGACTACAAGGAAAACAAAGTTTTTTTTGCGACTGGTAAAGCCTCTGCCCTTCCTTTCGATGTTTTCGCTGCGAGTTTCTACTTGGTGTCACTCTATGAAGAATATTTGCCACATATCCGAGATGAACACGACAGGTTTGAAGCTAAGGACAGCTTAGCATACAATCATGGATTTCTTCAAAAGCCTTTAATTAATATTTGGTGTCAATGGATTAAAGAATTACTTGCAGAGAAATACCCTGAACTTGTTTTTCCGAAAAAGAAATTCGAATTCATATCGACCATTGATGTTGATAATGCTTATGCATACAGAGAGAAAGGACTTGCACGCAGCATTGGTGGTTATCTTAAATCGATTTCATTGTTAAATTTCCCTGAAATTAAAGAGAGAACTAGAGTATTACTTGGTAAAGCTAAAGACCCTTATGATACTTATGACTATCAATTAGAGATTTTGAAAAAGTATAAATTCAAGTGTATCTATTTTTTCTTACTTGGTGACTATGGGCTAAATGATAAAAACCTATCCATAGAAAGTAAGAAATTCCAGTCGCTAATTAAAACACTTGGAGACTATGCAGAAATTGGAATTCATCCATCGTATGGTTCAAACAAAAATCAAGAACAACTAAAAAAGGAAGTAAATCGTTTGTCGAAAGTTTTACATAGAGATGTAACAAAGAGCAGGCAACATTTTCTAAAACTTGTATTACCCGGAACTTACCGAAACTTAATTAGTCTTGACATAACTGACGACTATACAATGGGATTTGCTTCTCAAATAGGATTCAGAGCTAGCATATGTACTGCATTCAATTTTTACGATTTAGATAATGAAGTGGAGACAAAACTGAAAGTTCACCCATTTGCCTTTATGGAAGGCACTTTAAAGTACTATATGAAAGTTAATCCAGAAGAGGCACTTTTAAAAATAATTCCTCTTATTGATGAAGTAAAAGCCGTTAATGGTGTCTTCATGAGCTTATGGCACAACGACACTATTAATAATCTTAACCTTTGGAAAGGTTGGCAAGAGGTATATGAAGGTATGGTTAAATATGCAACAAAAGCTTAGATAGAACTCTCAAATAGATGTTGAAACAATTCATATTAAAATATGCCCCAGAATTATTTCTAAATTTCTTCGTGCGCATCAAAAAAAAGAACCGAAGAAATACTTTATTAAAACAAAAAGAAAGAAAGAAAATTATTACTAAGCATCAATTGATTGACGACTTACGAAAGATTGGTTTAAATTCTGGTGATTCTGTTCTAGTCCATTGTAGCATGAGCAAAATTGGCTATGTACAAGATGGTGCTAAAACAATTATTGAAGCTCTTTCCGAAACAATTGGAGAAAATGGTACTTTACTATTCCCTTCATTTCCTGCGAAAGGTAGAAACAAAGACCACCTTGAACAAAACCTTCGATTTGATTGCAAAAACACTCCATCTCGAATGGGAGTTGTTACAGAATATTTCAGAACATCAAACGGAGTATTCCGAAGTCTTCACCCTACAGATTCGGTTTGTGCAAAAGGTCCTCTTGCAGAATATTATACCAACTCTCATTTGGGACAACTAACTCCATATAATGAATTTTCTCCATTTAGAAAACTTTGCGATAAAAGTGGAAAAATTCTAATGTTAGGCACAACACTGAATGGAGCATGTACCAATCTACACACACTAGAAGATGCTGTAGATTTTAAATTTCCAGTATATGACAAAAAGCTATATAAAGTTACAATTGTTGATTCAGAGGGTCATTTGATCGAAGTTCAAACAAAAGTTCACAACCCTGAATATTCCGCCAAGCGAAATTGTGATGCTTTGAAGCCAATTTTTGAAAAGGAGAATATTTTGGTAAACGGCCTTATTGGCGAAGCAAAAAGTATGATGATTGATGCTAACGCAATGTTAGAAACCATGATTAAATACTACAATGAAAAAGGAGTCACAATGTATACACCCCATGGATCATAATCTATCATGAATATTTTGGTAACATTTGATTATGAAATATACTTTGGAGAGAACCATGGGTCGGTTGATAAATGTATAATATATCCAACTTCAGAACTAATTCGAATAGCAGAAATCCACAAAGTAAATTTTTGCTTTTTCGTTGACAGTGGTTTTATTCTTAAACTTGCGGAATACAAAACAACTTTCCCTCAACTAGAAAAAGACTATTCATCAATAATTACTCAAATAAAGTATTTGTCCGACTCAGGCCATGACATTCAACTTCATATCCATCCCCATTGGGAAGACAGTTATTATAATGGTGAAAAATGGATAATTAATACTACACGTTATAAACTTGTAGATTTTAGCGATACAGAAATCTCAAGCATTGTAAGTCGCTATAAAAGCATTTTAAGAGAAATTACAGGTAAGGAAATTTTCGCTTATAGAGCTGGAGGTTGGTGTTTGCAACCGTTTAGTAAATTACTGAAAGCGTTCAAGGAAAATCACATTTCGCTAGATAGTAGTGTTTTTAGAGATGGCGCCTATACTTCTCTCCAATACGCATACGATTTCAGAAATTCACCGAATAAAGACATATATAAATTTGAAGATGATCCAATAGTTGAAAACCAAGATGGATATTTTACTGAATTACCAATAAGTTCAATTCTCAATTCTCCTTTCTTTTTTTGGAAATTATTTTTTCTAGGTAGAAAGAACCCCTATTTACATAAGCCTCTTGGTGATGGAAGAGCAATTCCTGCACCTGGTCAAAGAAAGAAAATGTTAACACAATACACTAACTGTACAGTTTCAGTCGATGGATACAACGCTCACCTTCTTGAAAAATCTCTTAAAATAACAAAGAAAAAAAAGTTCGGCAATTTGGTTATTATTGGCCATCCAAAATCACTTTCAAGATATTCTATTATCAAACTAGAAGAGTTTATTAGGAAGAACAAAACGACTCATTCCTTCACCACTTACACAAATAAATTTAGAATAGATAAATGATACAATTTGTAGAATACAAGAATATTGACAAAGACAAATGGGATGATTGTATTAATAAATGTACACATCCTTCTATATTTGTTTATTCTTGGTACCTAGACATTGTCTCAGAAAGTAATTGGTGTGCATTAATTTCAAATGATTATGAGGCAGTTTTTCCATTTGTTACAAAATCCAAATACGGATATAAATATTTATTCCAACCATTTTTCACAAGGTACTTTGGTGTTTATTCCGTAAAACCATTTAATAAGAACCTTGTAAGAGATTTTCTAGACTCCATCCCACCTAAATTCAGGTATATTGAATTTTGTTTGAACGAATCCAACAACCTCGTAAAAAAAAAATCTGAAGAATTGAATGAAAAGAGATATCAATTTCTTAACTTGAATAATTCTTATGATGATATTAGGAAAGAATATTCAGAAAATGCAAGAAGATCTATAAAAAAATCATTGAAATATAATTTTGAAATCAAGACAAACATTGAACCTGAGAAAATTGTTAGTCTTTTTAAATCAACAAAAGGAGATGATTTAAATATTTTCGATGATAGAAATTACAAAATCCTAATTAAATTGATGAATTATTGTTTACTTAAAAACAAAGGAATTTCATATGCAGTTTATGAAGAGAACTTAATTGTTGCGGCAGCATTTTTTATGTTCAATAACCAAACCTACACATACCTAAAAAGCGGGTTGACAGAACTTGGGAAAACAAAAGGAGCAATGTATCTTTTGATTGATCATTTTATACAAATAAATTCAGATAAAAATCAATATTTAGACTTTGGCGGATCATCCGTAGAAAGTGTAGCACAATTTTATAAGAAGTTTGGAGCAAAAGATTGTGTATATTTACAAGTGAAAAAAAATGATTTGCCGCTGTTGGCAAGATTAGTGAAAAAATAAAAATAATTATGGTACATATTGTTGGAGCAACGAACTCTGTATTCAATCAATTCATCTCTGAAATAAGAGATGTAAACATTCAAAATGACAGCATGCGTTTCAGAAGAAATTTAGAAAGAATGGGGGAAATTATAGCTTATGAAATAAGCAAAACTCTTTCATATGAATCGTCCGAAGTGACAACTCCGTTAGGAATTGCGAACATGTCATTACTAAAAGATCAACCAGTAATCGCTACTATATTGCGTGCAGGGTTACCCCTTCACCAAGGCATTTTACATTACTTCGACAGAGCTCAAAATGCTTTTATTTCGGCTTATCGCAAACACCACAAAGATGGAAGTTTTGATATTAAAGTAGAATATTTATCTAGCCCCGATTTGAACGACAAGATATTAATTCTTTGTGACCCGATGTTAGCTACAGGAGCTTCAATGGTGCTTACTTATAAAACATTGCTGCAACGTGGCAAACCAAGACATACGCACATAGTTTCAGTCATTGCTAGTGTTGAAGGTGTTGAGTACGCAAAAAAACATTTACCAGAAAATGTAACTATTTGGTGTGGCGCTGTGGATGATGAACTAACTGCACATTCATATATAGTTCCTGGACTTGGTGATGCGGGAGATCTTGCATATGGCAACAAAATTTAATTCGAAATAACTTGAATTCTTGGTGGGAAATATTTGCTGTCTTTATATTAAGTACAGTTAAGTTTGTTTTTGGAGGAGTACCCCTCGCTTTAACTTATAATTTCTCATTTTTCGAATCGGTAACAATCACTTCTCTTGGTGGCTTTACGGGAGCAATTTTTTTTGTTTATATAAGCGAAAAATTGATAGTGAATTACAAAAAAAGAATTGAAAAAAAGTTAATTCCAATTGAGAAAAAAAATAAAAAAAAAATATTTACTCGAAGAAGAAGATTTATCATCCGTGTAAAACAACAATTCGGATTAACAGGTATTGCTGCACTTACCCCATTAATTCTATCTATCCCTTTTGGTTGTTTTATAGCGGTACGATATTTCAAAGACAAACAAATGGTGTTAATTTACATCTTCACTTCAATTTTATCATGGTCTATTGTCTCCTACTATCTCTACAAACCATTAATATATGCAATACGAACATATCTTCTTTGATCTCGACAAAACCCTATGGGATATTGATGCAAATTCGTTTGAAACTATATCGGAACTATTCGAAAAGCACTCCTTATTATCAAAAGGCATCGGTTCGGTTGAACTTTTCCTAAAAGAATATACTCGAATTAACAATAGGATGTGGGAAGAATATCGCAACGGTACTATTGATAAAGAACATTTAAGATACAATCGTTTTCATGAAACATTTTCACTGTTCAACATTGATGACTTTCATTTATCGAAGGCTTTTGGTGATGACTATGTTAGAATCGCTCCACACAAAACAAATCTATTCCCACATGCAATTGAGGTATTGAACTACCTTCATAAGAAATATTCACTGCATATCATAACAAATGGATTTGAAGAAGTGCAACATATTAAAATCAAGAATTCTGGATTAGATAAATATTTCCTCAACACCATTACTTCTGAAGCTGCAGGTTTTCAAAAACCAGACATTAGAATTTTTGAATTTGCCTTAAGAACGGCACAAAGCCATGCACAAAAGAGCATTATGATTGGGGATAATATGGAAGCTGATATTTTAGGGGCAAAAAATGCGGGAATTCACCAAATCTATTTCAACCCTTCCGAAATAAAGCATACAGAGCAAGTGACCTTTGAAATAAAAAGTCTGGATGAAGTGTTTGTAATTCTCTAAACTACTCCACACGATCTAATAATCTCTTTTAGAACCAACGTTGTGTAACTTAATTTTCGGCTTAACGATATCATAAAAAGCCCTGTCAATATCTCCTTCCGGACTTTCAGCAGGTATCTGAACAAATTTCCCTTCAGGATTTATTAGAAAGTAAGACGGCATTATTTTTATTTCATAATTTGTCTTTAACTGTCCTTTTGAATTATCATAAACAAACAACCAATCATATTTTGGATTTTTCGCACAGAAATTTTTAAGCTCAGCATTTGAATTAAAGTTTGTGATTGTTACAAATGTAATCCGTTCACCATAATTTTTTTTAAATGCAGGTATCACTTTCAATTGTTCTAAACACGAAGTACAAGAAGCATCCAAGAACATTAGATAAATATATTTCTTATCTCTTAATTCATCTATACTATGTGTGAGTCCATTTTTATCAGGCAGTTCAAAATAAGGAGCATTACTTCCGGGTTTTAGTTTGGACAATGAATTCAAAATAGAAATCGCTATAAGACGATGTTCACTAATTCTACTGTCTGTTGCAATTTGTTGAAGAATGGCGATAATGCTTTTTTGTTTAAACGAGCCATCATAATAACTCTCAAACAAACCTTTCAATAAAACCAATTCACTGATTGTATCATTTTTCAGAAGTGAATCCCTTTTCAGAATATTGATTACACCAGATAAACTTCCTCTATCGTTTATCTGAAAACTTAAAGGAAAACCTTCTTTCGAAAGTGCGAAATTTTGAATCTTCTGCTTATAAAACGTATTGAAAAAATTCATGTATTCAGGATTAGCATACTGAATAGGTTTCCCATCAATATAATTTGAATACAATTTTTTTTCACTTAATTTAGTTTTCTCTTCAAGCGCAGCAATCGTATATGTGATATAGGTTTCGAAATAAGAATTGTGTACTTCTGAGTAAAACTTACGCATAGCTAATTTAAATGAATCAATTTTTGGGTAGGCTTTGCGGCTGTACAATGAAACTAACTCAACATACGTGAAATAATCAAATTGATTATCATAATCCATCGTGAGTGAATTAATTTCAGTCCTGCTTTTAAGGTTTATTGAAATTTTAACATCATGTTCCAAATTCGGATTTTGGTAGGTTGTAGAATCTGGTGGTAATATTTTAATTTCGTAATTAACGTTTGGCTCAACATACATCGAAGCGATGTTTTTATCAATTTTCAGGGTTATGTACTGTATTTCTTTTACATTAAATTCCAGAACGAAATTACCCATTGAATCAATCATAGAATAAGTAAGTTCTCGTTGAGAGTTCGAAATATAGTCATTGGTAATCCATACGCCAATCTCATTAAATTCGTACGATTTCGCTTCTCCTTTTATAGTTACATTTTGAGAAACTATAAGCAGAGGGAAAATAAAGCATACAAGCAACAGTTTATATTTTAACATATAAAGCAACTAACAATAAGTGTGCATTTATTTAACCGATAAGTTAATTCCCTCTGGCACAAATTGAGATGCATCCCCTCCATTGCGAATAATATCTCTTACTATATTTGAATTTATGGCCGATAATTCGGGAATAGGCAGAATAAAAATAGTTTCCACTTCATCCGCCATTATTTTATTGTTCTGAGCGATTGCCTTCTCAAATTCAAAATCAGCAGAAGTCCTCAAGCCTCTTATGATATAAGTAGCTTTTTGTTTTTTACAAAAATCAATAGTCAGTCCAGTATATGTTTCAACACTCACCTTGGGTTCGTCTGCGAAAACTTGCTTTATCCAATTTTCACGTTGTTCTAACGAAAAGTAATTTTGTTTGTTGCTATTTTTACCAATCGAAACGATTACCTTGTCGAACAATGGCAAAATTCTTCTTAAAATATTTTCATGGCCTTTGGTTATTGGGTCGAATGACCCTGGAAAAATTGCAATACGTGTCATATTTATCTTTTCGTAAAAATCAGGTTCTTTTTCTGATTACGAAAATACAAATATTTGTAATGGACAAGTCAATAATTATTAACATTTCTTAAGGTTAATCGATTTGTTTGTCATCATAAAACACTCGAAAATCCATACTCCTCAATAATGATTTAACAGAGAAACAATCAACCTAATAAAAAGCAAACCAACAAAGAATAAATTATCCTACTTTTGCACAAATTTTAAATTTCTAAAAATGAAAAGAACAAGATTCCTAAAACTTATTATTGTATTAACATTTTCTGTAGTAAACATCGGTAGTTACTTTGCTCAACCGACCGAAAAAACATACAAATACGAGTCGGTGCCCAGAGACCCACTCAATGCTAGAATTTACAAACTTGACAACGGTCTTACCGTATACTTAACTGTATACAAAAATGCTCCTCGTATACAAAC
>Ga0194047_10002395_pt1 | contig 10771 bp, 9 predicted proteins | sample JunL225m_MetaG_2_FD_160070 | JGI IMG/M metagenome (GOLD analysis project Ga0194047, IMG submission 160070) | Anoxic zone freshwater microbial communities from boreal shield lake in IISD Experimental Lakes Area, Ontario, Canada - Jun2016-L221-5m | ecosystem: Environmental > Aquatic > Freshwater >...
TGATTAATAATTTGCTTTTGGTGGCAGTATTAGCATTAATATTTTTCTCCATAGTTGAAAAAGGAAAAAACAAGAATCAATTTTTTACTTCTATACTTTTATTGGGTCTTTCCTTTTTAACCATTTGCATTAACATCATTGCTTTATCGGCCATTCTATTTCGTCTTTGGACTTGGGGCATAACCCCTAATAGAGTAGTTGTTCTAGGTAGTAATGTATTAGTTTTTATCAACTTAATTATTGTATTTATAGCTTTAATAAAAGTCATTAGAAAAAAAAGAGACCTTGTAAAAGTGCAAGATTGTATTGCAAGCTATTTGCCTATATATGCAGCCTGGGCGGGATTTGTGGTGTTGCTTTTGCCTTTACTATTTGCTTGGAGATAAGCTAAAAGAAGAACCCCGTATTTTTTCAATATCGGGGTTCTTCTTTTACTAATTTTTATATTTAAAATTTTGATTCAAATAAAATAAAAAAAAGAGCCCCGAATGATCGGGGCTCTTTTTCTTTTTAACTATAATTATTTAAAATTTGGCCGGAGTGCCAAATTTCGGTATACTCTTTTTAATAAAAGTTCTCAAATGATCGGTGCTGGTAGCTAAATCTTCTTTGCGCAAATACATCATATGTCCACTGCGGTAACCTTCCCAAAACATTCTGTCTTGAATTTTTCCAGCAGGATCCATTTGCCACATATTGTATTTAGCATTGAAATAATCGCAGGCACCATCATAATAACCAGACTGAACCAATAAATGTAAATAAGGATTTTGCATCATGGCTTGACGCAAATCATCGCCAGTATGGTTATTGGTATTGTCCCAAGGATGGGTTGGACCAAAAATATAATACTCTAAATCTGTTTTGTAACCCAACTCATCTCTCAAATACATATTGATTGCAGGCGTGAAAGAATGTTCCCAAGAAGTAAGCTCTGCATTGTAATCAGGACTATCACCTGCATCTAATTTATCCATGCCTATGTAACGAGAATCCAAGCGACCAACTGTTTTTCCTTTGTCTCTTAACAATTCTTTCCAGAAATAATCAAAAGGAATGGTCAAACTAAGTTGTGCTACTTCTGTTTCACCAATACCTGTATAACGAGCTACTTTTTTTACAATTTCTTTTTTCTTTTCTGCATTCAGTGCGCCACCTTGTGCAATGGCTGGAATTAATTCATTGACAGTAAACGCTTCTACCTCTGGTAAATAAGCGGTTAAGTCTTTGGATTGTAAATCAGCGGCCAATTTTTTATGGTACCAAGCAGTAGCTGCCATATAAGGAACACGCAAAGCAGCACTGGTAGGGCCTTCACGTTTAATACCTAAATCGGTAGGGGATACCAATATCACACCATTCAAATACATCCAATGTCTGTTTTGTAATTCTAATGACAAACCAGAAACACGGGTAGTGCCATAACTTTCTCCAATTAAAAATTTAGGAGAAGCCCAACGCTTTTGTCTAGCAACAAAAGCATTGATCCAGTCTGCTAAATATTTAATATCCGCATTGACGCCAAAAAATTTAGAAACAGGTACTGACTTATCTAAAATTCTAGAGAAGCCTGTATTCACTGGATCTATGTACACAATATCTGCTGCATCTAAAATTGAATTAGGGTTGTCTTCGAATCCATAAGGTTGAATAGGATAACCTTCGTCATCAATTTTTAATTTCTTTGGGCTAGTATAACCTAAGTGCATCCAAACACTGGCGGTACCTGGTCCTCCATTAAAAGAAATCACCAAGGGACGCTCGTCTTTATTCGTCACATCCGTACGTTCGTAATAAATATAAAATACACCAGCAATGGCTTTACCATCTTCATCCCAAACAGGCATGGTACCAGAAACTACTTTATAGGGCACTTTCTGACCTTTGATAGTGATTTCACCTTTGTTTTCTGTTTTGGCTTCTAAAGAAAGCTCGCGTTTAAAATTTGGGTTTTTGTCCTCAGATTTTACTTTTGCACTTGACTCCTCTGCTCCTGGCTTTTGGGCTTGTGCCACCATGGCCAAAGCAATCAACAAATAAGTAAATAGTTGTTTTTTCATAATTCTATTTTTAGGGAATGAATTTTTGTACAGCTAAATATACATCATAATTGTAGGTTTTTTAAACCCCTTATATAATTATTTATTTAGGCAGTATTTGTGTAATTTAGAGCGAGGAAAAATTGCCCTATAAATTTGTAAGGATGTCCCAAAACCAACAGAAAGTAATAATTTTAACCGCTCCATCCGGGGCAGGTAAAACTTCTATTGCTGCTTATTTATTAAAGACAATGCCTTTGTTGTCCTTTTCGGTTTCCGCTACAACACGCGCGCCTAGGGGCCTTGAAAAAGATGGAGTAGAATATCATTTTATTTCCTTAGCCCAATTTGAAGGATACATCTACCAAGATGAATTTTTAGAATATGAGATGGTCTATGAAGGCGTCTATTATGGTACTTTAAAATCGGAGTTGACCCGCATCTGGAACCTAGGAAAAATTCCTGTTTTAGACATCGATGTCAAAGGAGCCATTAAAGTACAAAAGCAATTGGGGACCAACTGTTTGTCCATCTTTATCATGCCTCCCTCTATTGAAGTTTTAAAAGAAAGATTGGAAAATAGAAAAACAGAAAGCGCCGAAAGCATTCAAGTTAGATTAGACAAAGCGGCCTATGAAATTAGTTTTAGTAAGGAATTTAAGGTGACTATTAAAAATGAAGTACTAGCTACTGCATGTACCGAAACTGAAAAAGTAATTTTAGATTTTTTAGTGTAAATAAATGGTGTTCTTAAAATAATAAATTTTTTAAAATGTCTCTACAAGGAAAAACTGTTTTTATCACAGGTGGTAGCAGGGGAATTGGAAAAGCGATGGCTTTAAAATTAGCAGCGGCTGGTGCCAATATTGTGATTGCCGCAAAATCGGTACAAGAAGATCCACGTTTAGGAGGCACTATTTTTTCTGCCGCTGACGAAGTGGAAGCATTGGGTGTAAAAGCTTTGGCCGTTCAGGTTGACATTAGAGACGAAACACAAATTGCTGCAGCCATTCAACAAACTGTTGAAAAATTTGGCGGTATTGATATTGTTATTAATAATGCAAGTGCCATTCAATTAACAGATACGGCAAATACACCTAGCAAACGATTTGATTTAATGCACAGCATTAATGTACGTGGTACATTTTTAGTGGTACAACATGCTTTGCCTTATTTAAAAAAATCGACCCATGCACATATTTTAACTTTATCTCCGCCTATTAATCTAGCACCCAAATGGTTGGGGCCACATGTCGCTTATACCCTTTCAAAATACGATATGAGTATGCTTACTTTAGGTTGGGCTGAAGAATTTAAAGACGACAATATTGCTTGTAATTCTTTGTGGCCCCGCACTACCATTGATACCGCAGCTGTAAGAAATTTATTGGGCGGCGAGATGTTGGCCAATATGAGTCGCACCCCAGCCATCATTGCTGATGCCGCATTTTTTATTTTGAGTAAAGAAAAGCTTCAGTACAACGGAAAGACTTTTATTGACGAAGAGGTGTTGGCTGCAGAAGGCATTACCGATTTAGCATCTTATTCAGTAGTACCTGGTGCTAAATTATTTAATGACTTATTTTTATAAACAATTATCATTTTTTCTTTCTACATCATCTATCAATTTTATTATTATGAAACGTATTTTAATCATTGGATTGATTTTTCTTTCGGTAAATAGTTTTGCGCAAAAGAAAAGCAAAATGGATCTAGCCACACAACAAGTGATTGCAAATAAAGAAGCTGTAGTGAATGCCATCAATGGGGCATATGAAGCAGATAAGAAAACTGCTTTACAAATTTGGGACTATGCCGAAGTAGGTTATAAAGAAATAAAAAGCTCGGCCTTGCATGTTCAAAATTTAAGAGCAGCGGGTTTTACAGTTGAAACTGGATTAGCGGACATTCCAACTTCCTTTGTGGCTACTTATGGTTCAGGATCTCCAGTGATTGGCATTTTAGCAGAATTTGATGCCTTGCCCGGTTTAGCACAAACAGCAAGTCCAGAAAAAAATACCATCGAAGGAAAAATTGCAGGACATGCATGTGGTCATCATTTGTTTGGAACTGCATCAGTAAGTGCAGGCATTGCAATTAAAGAATTAATGGCTTCAGGAAAATTAAAAGGGACCATCAAGGTGTATGGCTGTCCTGCAGAAGAAGGCGGTAGCGGTAAAGTGTATATGGTGCGTGCTGGTTTATTTAATGGCGTAGATGCGGTGATACATTGGCATCCAGGCAATGTCAATGAAGTTACTTTAAGAAGTGCCTTAGCCAATAAATCTGCAAAATTTAGATTTTATGGAATTTCTGCGCACGCAGCAGCGTCTCCAGAACAAGGTCGCTCTGCCTTAGATGCAGTAGAAGCCATGGACAATATGGTGAACATGATGCGCGAACACATTCCTCAAGAAACACGCATTCATTATATTATTACCAATGGTGGTAAGGCACCCAATGTAGTGCCTGATTTTGCAGAAGTATATTATTATGTGCGTCATCCTAAACGTGACCAAGCAGTAAGTATTTTTGATAGAGTGGTGAAAGCTGCAGAAGGTGCCGCACTTGGAACTGGTACTACCATGAAATATGAAATTATTGGTGGCACACATGATTTATTATTGAATAGAACCCTTGCAGAAACCATGCAAGCCAATTTAGAAAAAGTGGGTGGCGTTACTTATTCGGATCAAGAAAAAGCATTTGGTGCCAAAGTACAATCCACTTTTTTTAGTCAAGCACCTCCTTTAGAAGAAGCTTCCACCATAAAGCCTTTGAAAGAAGTAAGTGATGCCGGCGGTGGATCTACAGATGTAGGTGATGTTAGTTATGTATTGCCTACAGTGGGTATGAGTGCAGCTACTTGGGTACCCGGCACACCAGCACATAGTTGGCAAGCAGTAGCTTGTGGTGGAACAGAAATTGGCATTAAAGGAATGGAAGTAGCAAGTAAAACGATGGCCATGACTGCTGTAGATTTATTTAGTAGCCCCGCCTTGATCAAACAAGCATCGGATGAATTTAAAAAAGCAATTGGAAATTATAATTACAAAGCATTGTTAGGCGATCGTAAACCTGCTTTGAATTATAGAGATTAGTAAGTAAAAGAAACGTAAAAAAAAATTTACGCTTCTTTTACTTACACCTCTTATGATTTTTTCAATAAATCAGATGCTTTCGCATCTTCTCCCCATAAACGGGTGCCTTGATTGATTAAAGGGATTTAATCAATGATTTTAAAAAAGGAGAACCAGAAGGTTCTCCTTTTTTAAAATCATAAGAGGGAAAATGAATATGCGCTAATTTTCATTAAGCGCTTATTCATTTTAGAATCATAAGAGGGTAACAGATTAAGTGCTATATTTCAAAAGCACTTAATCTGTGCCATTCTCGGGGCGCATTTGAGGGAAGAACAACACATCTTGAATAGAAGGTTGATTCAACATCATCATGCATAATCTATCTATACCAATGCCAATACCTGATGTAGGTGGCATGCCATATTCTAATGCTCTTAAAAAATCGTGATCAATAAACATGGCTTCATCATCGCCACGCTCCATTAAGCCTAATTGCTCTTCAAAACGCTTGCGTTGATCAATAGGGTCATTTAACTCGGTATACGCATTCGCTAATTCTTTTCCATTCACCATCAATTCAAATCTTTCTACTAGACCTTCCTTGCTACGATGCTTTTTTGTAAGCGGACTCATTTCAATAGGGTAGTCTATAATAAAAGTAGGTTGTATGTATTTAGGCTCACTAGTAGATCCAAAAATTTCATCTATTAATTTACCCTTACCAATAGTAGGTGCTACATCAATATGTAATTTTTTACAAACTTCTCTTAATGCGGCTTCGTCCATACCTGTAATATCAATGCCTGTATTTTCTTGAATGGCTTCAATAATACTAATGCGTCTATAAGGCGCTTTAAAATTGATGGTCTTGTCACCCACCGTTAATTCTGTTTTGCCATGTAAAGTCATCGCAATTTTTTCAAATAATTGCTCCGTAATTTCCATCATCCATAAATAATCTTTATACGCCGTATACCATTCTAATACGGTAAACTCTGGGTTATGTGTACGGTCCATTCCTTCGTTTCTAAAATTTCTACTAAACTCATACACCCATTCGAATCCACCTACAATTAATCTTTTCAAATACAATTCATTGGCAATACGTAAATAAAATGGAACGTCTAATGCATTGTGGTGTGTTGCGAAAGGCCTTGCTGCTGCGCCTCCTGGGATAGCTTGCAGTACGGGTGTGTCCACTTCTAAAGCGCCTCGACTATTTAAAAATTCACGAATGGTAGACACCAATAAAGTTCTTTTTGCAAAAGTTTCTTTTACACTAGGATTGATAATTAAATCGGCATAGCGTTGACGATATCTAAATTCAGGATCGGTCACCGCATCAAATACATTTCCTTCTTCATCTCTTTTCACCACAGGAAGTGGCTTTAAAGATTTTGCTAATAAAGTAACAGTGCTAGAGTGAACCGATGTCTCTCCTGTTTTTGTAATAAATACATACCCCGTAGAGCCAATAATATCTCCTAGGTCCATCCCATTTTTAGTAATGGCATCCCAATAAGACTTGTCATCACCCGGGCAAATTTCATCTCTCTTAATATATAATTGTATAATCCCTTTGTCGTCTTGTATTTTAACAAAAAGTACCTTACCCTTATCATTCACACTCATAATTCTACCCGCTACACAAACTGTCGCATACTTATCTTTATTTTCTTCTGTATAGTTGTCCTTAATATCATTTGAGTAATGGGTAACTGGATACAAAGGGGCTGGATAAGGATTGATGCCGGCAGCCTCTAAATGCTGTAATTTTTCACGTCTTATAATTTCCTGTTCTGATAGCGATTGACTCATTGATTTTATATTATTAGTGCAAAAGTAAAACTTAGCAGTCAATTAACGAAAGAAGCCTTCTTGAACGGCTTCGGGGCTCAAAGTTATCAGGTCGCCTGGCTGCATGTCTTGAATTGTAAATGTTCCTATTTGCGCCCGAATTAAGCGCAATACAGGGAATTGAACGGAGGCAAACATTTTTCTGACCTGTCTATTCTTTCCTTCTATTAATTCAATTTCTACCCAAGAAGTTGGAATGTTTTTTCTAAATCGAATGGGTGGATTTCTTTCAGGTACAGCTACCGGGGCTTCTAATAGGGCAAGGCGCGCCGGCTTAGTTTTGATAAGTACCCCATTGATATTTATAGATACACCTTGTGTAAGCTTTGTAAGGGCTTCACTAGAGATTGCGCCTTCTACTTGAACCCAATATATTCTTGCATGTTCAAATTGCGGATGAAGCAGTTGATGATTTAATTTGGAATCATTACTTAAGAACAATAATCCCTCACTGTCATAATCTAATCTACCAATTGGATAAACATCTTTAGGTACTTCTACAATATCCTTTAAGCACAATTTACCATCTGTAGATGTAAATTGACTCAATACTTGAAAGGGCTTGTATATTAAATAATGATTGATAAAATAAAAGTTTCTATAATAACAAAGTCCCCCTGAATGCTCAAGAGGACCTCGTATATAGATGGGTTAGTAAGTACGGGAATCAGATTCCCTTCACAATATTAATTATACTTTTTTCTAATTCAAAAAATATTTTAAACAAATTTATTGACGTTATCCACAATTGGGCAAAATTGACGATCATTTAAAATTTAATTTATGGATGATGAACTCAAGTTATTAAAAATATTTTTAGGTTGAATTATTTTTAAAATGGAATGAAACATTGATGAATAAAGCGTTTCAGAAGATACCATTTTTTTAATTTATTATCTTATATTGATCCATAAAACGCTATGCACTAAGGCCAAGCTGCTGTTTTTTTATACATAAAATGGGTAAAAAGATTTTTTTACAAAAAACCCTTGTTACCTTTGATTTAGGCCAAAAACATACTTATGAAGCTCCCAGCACCTATTTCGGTACAATGGTTGTCAAGTTTTACGAACGCTGAAATTATAGGAAATACGCAATTAGAAATTACTGGTGTGAATGAAATTCATCAAGTAGAAATGGGTGATATTGTTTTTGTAGATCATCCAAAATATTATGAAACCTGTTTGAATAGTGCAGCTACTTGTATCATTATCAATAATAAAGAGGTAAGCATACCAGAAGGCAAGACTTTATTGTTTTGCGCTGATCCATTTGAAGCTTATACTAAAATTGTACAACATTTTAAACCTTTCATCATAGCGAATGATGCCATAAGTAAAGAAGCCATCATTGGTACGGGCACTATTGTGATGCCCCATGTTTTTATTGGGCCGGGTGTAGTGATTGGGAAAAACTGTGTGATTTATCCAAATGTTACCCTTTTGCCAGATACCATTATTGGGGATGAAGTAATTATACAAGCAGGCTCTGTGATTGGTAGTGATGCTTTTTATTACAATACAAAAAAGAATCGTCCTGCCTGGTTTAAAAAAATGCCAAGCTGTGGTAGAGTCATCATAGAAGACAAAGTAGAAATAGGCGCCAATTGTACCATTGACAAAGGAGTTAGTGGAGATACCATTATTGGTATGGGCACTAAAATGGACAATATGGTGCATATTGGCCATGACACTCAAATTGAGGCCAACTGTTTATTTGCTGCGCAAGTGGGTGTGGCCGGTGGGGTTAAAATTAAGGCAGGGGTCACCATTTGGGGCCAAGCTGGGGTGGGTAAAACCTTAACCATTGGCGAGAATGCAACTTTATTAGCAAGAACCGGAGTCGTAGGAGATATTGAAGGCAATAAAGTATACATGGGATTCCCCGCCGAAGAAGCAAGCATCAAAAGAAGAGAATTGGTTTGGATCAAACGCATCCCGCAGCTTTGGAAAAAAATGATGGAATAGCCTAGGCTAGATGATGTAGTTTCTTTAGCTCAGCACAAACTCTGTTGATGGTCGTATCCATCGAACGATATTTAAAATCAGGAAAGGCTTTTAAGAATTTCTCATTATTAAAATGAACTACAGCCTGAGCAGTAGCCGCTGTTTCTTTGGTTAGCAAGGGTGTTTTACCCGTAAGCATTCCTTTTAAAGCTTCTAATCTCCAAACTAAGGCTGCCAATAGTGGTGTTACTTTTCTATGAGGAGGTTTTTTATTAAATGCTTGCGCAATTTTAGTGAATACGGTTTGATAGCTTAAATTTTCTGCACTAATCACATAGCGTTGTCCAGTAATGGGACTGTCCATTAATAATTGCATCGAATCAATCACATCCAATACATCTACAAATCCACTCACCCCCTTTGTATACCAAGGAAATTGATCATAAGCCGATTTAAAAATTTCAGAAGAACCCTTGGTCCAATCTCCTGCGCCAAAAATTATCACTGGATTCACAATGGCTACATTCAAACCTTCCCCCATACCTCGCCATACTTCCATTTCGGCTAAATATTTAGATTGTCCATACACACTATTGCTGGTAGCTGCTGTCCAATTCATACTTTCATCAATCGCCACATCTTCTCGGATTCGACCCAAGGCAGCAACAGAACTTACAAAGACCAATTTATCAATTTGTTTTTCGATGCAAAGATTTACAACATTGGCCGTACCTTCTTGATTGGCCTTGATCATTCGTACCGCTTGGCTGGGTACAAAAGAAACAATGGCTGCACAATGATACACTTGACGCACCACTTCCATGGCTTCGGCTAAAGAAACAATGTCTAATAAATCTCCTTCCACCCATTTTACTTTTTCTGCGCCTTCAAATGCAGGTATTTCATTTCTGTACAAGGCTGTGACTGGTTTGTTCTTAGCTATTAATGATTGTATTAAATGTGATCCTACTAAACCACTGGCGCCTGTAACAAATATCATGGAGTTTTTATTTATCTTTTAACAATTTAGCAATGTCTTGTTTCAATTGCTCAATTTCTAAGGCTTTCAAGCCATCATAAATTTTGCCTCTTACTTTTCCATTCCTATCAATTAAAGCAAAAAATTGGGTATGCATAAATTGATCTTCTATTTTTTCTACATTGTTTTTTGGATCATCTAACAAATAAGAACCTCTGGCCATTTGGTACAAACTGTCTTTTCTTCCGGTTAAGAAAACCCAGGTTTTCGTATTTACACCTAAAGAATCGGCATATCTTTTTAATACGGGAACAGAGTCTGTTCCTGGATTACAAGTATGTGATACAATTTGAAAATCGGCTTGGTCTTTATAAATAGCGTAGATATCCTTCATGTTCGTATTCAACTTTGGGCAAATGCCTTTACAAGTGGTGAAAAAATATTCTACCACTGTAATTTTATTTTGGAGGTCTTTATCTGTAAAAGGTTGGCCATCCTGGTTGGTAAAGCTAAAGGGCTGTACAAAACTCAAAACCGGCAATTGTACTTTCCAATTATCTGTCCCTTTAAATAAAAAATAATAAAAAGCGGCTAGCAATAGGGCAAAAAATAATACGTAGCCCAGTAGTTTTTTTGACATAAATAGAAAAATTTAATCGTCTTATAAAGACGCTCCAAAGGTAATATTATTTTTCTGCTCGTATTTGAATTACCTTTAGGCTATGTTTAAAAAATGGAATTGGGATGCAATAGGGATTGGCGCCTCTTTGGCTTGTGCCATACACTGTGCACTATTGCCTTTATTTTTTAGCAGTTTGCCTTTATTGGGTATTAATATTTTACACAATACTAGGTTCGAGCTTGGAA
>Ga0194047_10002396_pt1 | contig 10760 bp, 5 predicted proteins | sample JunL225m_MetaG_2_FD_160070 | JGI IMG/M metagenome (GOLD analysis project Ga0194047, IMG submission 160070) | Anoxic zone freshwater microbial communities from boreal shield lake in IISD Experimental Lakes Area, Ontario, Canada - Jun2016-L221-5m | ecosystem: Environmental > Aquatic > Freshwater >...
AGCGTGCACACCAAGAGTATCTGATATTCGCACAGTACCTGCAGTTGTTCCGTCCGATTTCCAGTAACGCGTTTCGTAATAAGGTGGAGCGGTAAGTGTTTTCATATAAGAAGTAAAAAGAAAATTGCTATTTGCACCGATAACTGTACCTGCTGAGTCCATCACTAAAGTTGTACCTGAAGCAGTTCCATCACTTTTCCATAGTTTTCCATTGGTAGTAAAAAACATTTTGTTTGCAAATATTGTGGCTTTATTAAAAGCTGAGTCAGCTATTTTTATAGTGCCGGCAGTAGTACCATCTGTTTTCCAAAACTTAGTTCCTCCATTCGTTCCAAAATACAATTGATTTTGATATACGATAAAGTTTTCCGGATTGGCAGTACCTGATTTTACAAGTGAAGTTCCACCAGCAGTTCCGTCACTTGAATACAGTTCATACAATCCTAATGTTGTTCCTCCAGAGAAATATATTTTCCCTTTGAAAGCAACCATAGGTTTGCCTTCTGATCCTCCATATTTTAAAGTTCCTCCATTGTTTCCGGGATTTAAATCGATTACCTCCATAGTTCCACTTGCAGTTCCATCTGTCACCCAAAGTTCGCGACCGTTATATTGCCACATATCAAAAAATAATTTGGTCCCTACCACCGTAAAATTTTGTGGATACCCTCCACCGGTTCCAGGGTATCCTGGATGTGGAAGTGTTTTAATCAGAACCGGAACAGTTCCATCGGTTTTCCATAAATGTGTAGTATCGCCTGCTGTAACTCCTGCTTTATTCACAGAAAAAAATAAAGACCCATTAACATTTGCCCTAAGCGTTACCACACCACCTACTGCTGTAGAAATGATGCTGTCTTTTAATACCACAGTATTTGCGGCCGTTCCATCTGATTTCCATAATGCATGCCAATAACCACCCGAATTTCCAGTATTTGTATGAAAATACATTGTCCCATTCACTTCCATAAATTGGTCGGGTTGTGAATGAAAACTTGCACCTGGATTAAGATCTTTAAATAATGTTTGAGCATTTAAATAATTGCTCAAGCCAAGAAAAGCGAGCAAAGTGATTGCGATTAATTTTGTAATTTTTGTTTTCATAATAAGCAGTTAAAAACAGTCAATTAGAAAGACTTTTATAGCAATCTTTATAGAGACTAAGTTGGTCATGTTTTTTACTCAAGTCAATTAAAATTGATATGTATGAACCAAAGCTATGTTATGCGAACAATTAGAGAAAGAGTTTTATGTAGATGACAGAGAATATGTTATAACCTTACGAAAAATAAATCTGAGTCAGGATAATTTGTGTTAAATATTTTTTGAAACTTCAATAGGTATCAAATACTTAACAGCTTGATGTGCATTTTTTAAATAAATAGTAATTAGAAATTTTTGCGATAGATTATTTTAACACAAAGACACAAAAGGAAAGTTTTTACAAGTGCACTAACAAAAATTAAAGCCTTAAAATAATTTAAACTAGTGGGCTTAGTGTTAAAAAAGTATTTGATTAATTTTAAAGTTTTCCATCAAAAAGACCTTCATCATATATTAACTTAATAACTTAATAACTCTCCTGCACACTTGCACGTTTAAGCCTGTCATTGATGGCTCTTCCCAAACCTTCATCGGGAAATTTTTCGGCAAGGATCACATCAATATTCAGTTTGTCAATTTCGCGCATGGCTGAAAATAATTTCTGTGCTGCCTCATCTAAATTTTTATTTTTTGAAAGAATAAATTGCTGCTCTTCCAAAATCGAATCATATTTTTTATGAAATGAAATGATGCCAATTTTATTTGATGAATATGCTGAAATATTTTTTTCTATATCTCCAAAAATTAATCGATGTTTTGTTGCGTAATGACGAGACAACATTCCGGGAGCGATGATATTTGTATGATGTTTTTCGTTTGTTGTTTGAGGTTTAAATGAATTAACTTTTCCTATCACTGATTCAATTGCTTCGAGAGATAATCCTCCGAAGCGTATAATTGCAGGAACATCATCCATAAAAGAAATAATGGTTGATTCAACTCCAACTTTACATTCGCCACCATCTAAAATATAAGGAATTTTATTTCCGAGCTGTTCTTCAACATGCATCGCATTTGTAGGTGAAACATACCCGCTCGGATTTGCACTTGGCGCAGCAAGCGGAAAATCTAATTCTTTAAGCAAAGCCAACGCTAAAGGATGATTTGGGATTCTTACAGCAACAGCATCATTTCCTGCTGTGATGATATCAGGAATCAGCGAACTTTTTTTGATAACATAAGTTAATGGTCCCGGAGAAAATTGTGCAGCAAGTTGTAACATCTTATCCGGTAAAATCAATCCCCAACTTTTTAGTTTTTCAATTGAATCGGTATGAATAATTAAGGGATTAAACTGAGGTCGATCTTTTACTTTATAAATTTTTGTTACAGCAGTTATGTCAAAAGCATTTGCAGCCAAACCATAAACTGTTTCGGTTGGGATGGCTACAAGTTCACCTTGCTTTAAATAATTTATTGCAGTATTTAAATCGGTACCAATCATTTGATTCGTTAATTTGATGATGAGATAATTTGAAAATGAAATTATATAAAGTGATTTATTGATGAACAATTAAATCATCTACAAATTATCAAATCGACTAATCATCAAATAGAAATATTACTCGCTGAGCGTGCTGCTCATATCGCCTCTTCGTAAATTATATTTTTCAATTTTATTATAGAGATGACTTCTTTGAATATCAATTTCTAATGCTGTTTTGGCAACATTCCATCCATTCTTTTTAAGCTTTTCTTCTATAAAAATTTTCTCAACATGATCTTTAAATTCTTGCAGTGTATCAAACTTTTCAAACACACTTTTTTCAGTTGCTTGTTTATTTATCGGACTTGCAAAATTCAATACATCTTCTTCAGAAATTTTATTGCCGCTTAAAATAACTAAGCGTTCAACAACATTTCTAAGTTCACGAATATTTCCACTCCAGTTTATCTTTTTTAATTCGTTGAATGCTCCTGGAGTGAATCCTTTTCTTGTGATGGTATTGTCTTCACAAATTTCTTTTACAAATCTTTCGGCTAATAAAGGAATATCATCCTTACGTTCATTTAGTGAAGGAACATGAATTAATATCACACTTAAACGGTGGTATAAATCCATACGGAAATTTCCTTTTTCTATTTCCTTGTTCAGGTCTTTATTTGTTGCCGCAATTACACGTACATCAACATCAATATCTTTTTCACCACCAACGCGAGAGATTTTATTTTCCTGCAATGCACGCAAAACTTTTGCCTGTGCTGACAAACTCATATCTGCAACTTCATCTAAAAATAAAGTTCCACCTGTTGCTTGTTCAAATTTTCCGATACGTTGTTTCATTGCCGAAGTGAAAGCTCCTTTTTCATGTCCGAATAATTCACTCTCTATTAACTCAGTTGGAATTGCGGCACAATTCACTTCTATCAATACATTTTTAGAGCGATTACTTTTTTCATGAATCCATCTTGCAACCAATTCTTTTCCTGTACCATTATCACCGGTAATTAATACTCTTGCATCAGTAGGTGCAACTTTATCAATGGTGTTGATGATGTTTTGAATGGAAGGAGAATCACCAATGATTTCACGTGTTTTGCCAATTTTTCTGCGCAACACTTTTGTTTCAATAACCAACGATTTTTTATCAATGGCATTTCTCAAAGTGATAAGCAAACGATTTAAATCTGGTGGTTTAGAAATGAAATCGAAAGCGCCTTTTTTTGTTGCTTCAACAGCTGTATCAATAGTAGCATGTCCCGAAATCATAATAAACGGAACATCATCTTCCATTGCTTTTACTTTTGTTAATACTTCAATGCCATCCATTTTCGGCATTTTGATATCACACAATACAGCCGCATATTCTTCGGATTCAATTTTTTCTAATCCTGCTTTTCCATCAGAGGCTTCGTCTACTGTGTATCCTTCGTATTCAAGAATTTCTCTTAACGTTGTGCGAATCGCTTTTTCGTCATCTATGATCAGTACTTTCGACATATAATTTATTATTATTACTGTTTACTCTCTCGCAAATAACATTTTTTTGAGACATAGTTATCGTCAAAAACTCAACATTTATTATCAGAAGTGTTTTTGTGAAAAATGTGGCAATAATGTTTGCTTTTATTTTTTGTGTTCTTTCTTGTTCAACATCATAAAACCAAATGCTGCGATTAAACTTAACCCGATAAAAAAATAAAATGTTTTATCAAATCCATAATAACCGGCTATTCCCAATCCTAAAATTGGTGCTGCAATATTTGCAATTCCATAAGAGATAGAATAGAGTGCAGAGTATTGACCTTGGCGGTCTTTACCGGGACGAGATAATGCATAGTTAAACATAAACGGCATTGCAAACATTTCTGAAAAGGAAAGGATGATGATATATAAAATCGCGAAAATCATTGTTCCATTTCCTAAAACCAGCACACTAAATGCAGCGGCAATGCATAAATTTCCGGCAATGATATATGGGAATATCTTTTGTTTTTTTTCTAAAAATGCAATAAAAGGCATTTCGAAAATCACAACCAATAAACCATTTAATCCTATCAATAAACCTATTGTTCCTTCGTGGTAATGACATTCATTATGTAAATATTGAGGAAAACTTGTAATTAATTGGAAGAAACATATTCCAAAAAACGCAACTAAAATAATAAAAAACAGGTAGGGGATATCACGATATGCTGAAGTACTACTATCTTTTAATAATGATGTTTCATTGTTTTTAGGTTCTTCTTTATGCATTGGTAAATAACTATACAACATGTATGCAGCTGCAAAACTTGTAAAAGCATCAATTACAAATAACCATTTATAGCCTAAGTAAAATGCAACAAATCCGCCCATCGCTGGACCAATAGAAAAGCCCAAATTGATAGCTAAACGAACCAATGATACTGATCGTGTTCGGTTTGTTGTGGAAGTATATGCTGCAATTGCTTTTGAATTTGCCGGACGAAACATATCAGCAGCAAATGCGTATGCAAAAATAATAGCAGCTATAAAAATTGGTGATGTTGCAATTAACATCAATAACAAAATTGAACCACTGCAAATGAGCGAGAAAAGCATAATATAAAAAAAGTTCATCCTATCCGTTAACCATCCACCAACATAAGAACCAAGGATACTCCCAAACCCATAAAAACTTAAAACAAATCCTGCATTTGCAATTGTAAAGTGTAACTCTTTTGTGAGATATAAAGATGTGAAAAGTAAAACCATCGAACCGCTTCTATTGATAAACATGGTTATTGCGAGTATCCAAATATTACTTTGAATATTAGCAAATGCACCACGATATAAATTTAGAAGACGAATCATATAATGATGTAAATATAAAAATTAGGTATTGTAGTAGGTGATTAATTTTGTAACAGTAAAATTATTTCTAGATTACTGCTTTACTTTTGTTGCCAAATAAAGATAATAATATTCATCTGCTACCATAGAGTTTTCTGATTGATGAATGAGATCTAGTTTTATTGTTGGTGTGATGAATGCATGTTCAAGTTTTCCTTCCGGTCCACTAGGTAAAGCATTTAAAATTAATAGCGTTTGCTTATTTATATTTCCCATTACAGAATCTAATGACGCAAATACAATATCAAAATCAGGATTCTGATGTTTTCGAAGTTGATTATCCCAAATAATAAATGATCCAAACGATTTGCTTTCTGGATAAAAAATATTTTTATCGAGCAATGCTGATAAAGGTGAAACAGCATAATCCTGTGATCCAACAATAGGAATTGTATCGAGATGTTGTTGACGAATGAAGTTTGCAATTTCTTGACTGCCGGAAAAAGGTAATTTAAAATCGTTATAGTAATATAGGATGCCAGCAACAAGTTGAAAACTTAATACAATAAGTAAGAAAACAGATTGAATTTTTTTTCCGCTAATAGCAAAAAAACGATTGATGGAATTTTCGAAATGAAATTCAGGAAAATATTTTGCAATCCAAAGGATAAAAATGTATGCGATAAAAATTCGGCCAACATATCTTACCGAAAGTAAAAAAGTGACATCACATAAAATGATGATTCCGATAATTATCGTCAAATAAAAAAATAACAATAATGGTTTTCTGTAAAAGATAAGTGAAGTACAAATAATAATGATGCAAGAAAAAATGAAATATAAAGGAATATTATGACTGTCTAAACGCATGGTACCACTGAAGTTCCAGTGAGGCAGCAAACTAATATCTGGAAGTAAAAAAAATGAGTTATAAACTCTTGAGATGATTGTTTCAAGTCTTTCTAAATCTAGTAATGATGAAATTTCGGTACTTACCAAATTTCCTCGTTCGGGTTTTATTTGGATGATTGAAAAAATAATTCCTACCAAAAATAATAATGAAACTGCTACAATTTTTTTGGTCGAAATATTAGAATTGAATTTATTTGAAATGTTAAAAAACATGTCGACATAAAACAGAGTTCCAAAACAAATTGCAAACAATAATCCGAATGCTGAAATATTTGCTAATAAAATAAGTGAAACAAATATTGGCCACATATTTTTAGAAGCATTTTTATATAACACACAAAAAGATGCCAGCAATAAAAGTTCTAAATTATAGGAACGAGCAATTTGAGTAAATTCAAAAAGGGAATAATATCCAAATACAAAAAGCACAATTTGCAGCAAACTAAATCCCGAGTGTTTTACAAAAAGAAAAATAAATGCTGTACCAATTAGTACATTTAAAATTTGCATGGCAAAAGGGGAGGATGTAAAAATATTTACAAAAAATAAAAGTAAATACCAACCCATCGGATGACCTTCGTAAGTGCTGTTTTTAAAGAGCTCAGCAATCGAGTGAGCATCTTTTGCCACTAACCACGATTGTAATTCATCTCGCCACATTTCATGATGAAGTATTCCAAAAATTGAAACACTAAAAAATAAAAAAGTGATTATCCATACAAATTTTGAAGAGATGTTTTTGTCAATAATCTCTTGTTCAATTTGAGTATGAATATTTTTATCAGGATGCTTTTTTTTAGCAGACATTAACTTTTTAATTTATGCCTGTGCAGTTGGTCCGCCAAAGTTCATCGGAAAAGGAGGGAGGTTATTATCATTGATATCTATTGGGCCGTTCATGTCTTCAAATTTTCCAATATTTTCTCCTAAAGCCATCATCAAACGTTTTGCATGTTGAGGGGTTAAAACAATACGCGATTTTACTTTTGCTTTTGGAACGCCCGGCATGATACGAACAAAGTCGATAACGAATTCAGCATTTGAATGAGTGATGATAGCAAGGTTTGCATAAGTCCCTTCAGCCATTTCTTCTGATAACTCGATATTAATTTGATTATTGTTTTGATTATTTTCCATGATTTAAATTTTACTCTTCAAAGCTAAAAAAAAAAGGCATCCACACAATTGCGAATACCTTTTTAATTTATTAAATGAAAAATTATTTTCCTGCTAATGCTTCATCTTTCGAAGCCATTAACATTTCATATTCTTCTTTAGATCCAACGATCAATTTTTCATAATCTCTGATACCGGTACCTGCTGGAATTAAATGTCCAACGATAACGTTCTCTTTCAATCCTAGCATGTAATCGATCTTACCAGCAATAGCTGCTTCGTTTAGAACTTTAGTAGTTTCCTGGAACGATGCAGCACTCATAAAGCTTTGAGTTCCCAAAGATGCTTTTGTAATACCCATAATTACTTGTGAAGCTGTTGCAGAAATTGCATCACGTACTTCAACAAGTTTTTGGTCTTTACGTTTTAACATTGAGTTCTCATCGCGTAATTTACGAACGCTGATAATTTGACCTGCTTTTAGTGTTGTAGAATCACCTGCTTCCGTGATAACTTTTTTGTCATAAATCCAATCGTTGGTTTGTTTGAAGCTATGTTTTTCAACAAACTCTCCTTCGAGGAATAAAGTATCACCTGGTTCTTCTACTTCCAATTTTTGCATCATTTGGCGAACAATCGTTTCGATATGTTTATCGTTGATTTTTACACCTTGTAAACGATACACTTCCTGGATTCCGTTAGTGATATAACGTTGAACAGCTAATGGACCTTCAATTCTCAAAATATCCTGAGGACTGATAGAACCATCACTTAATGATGAACCTGCTTTTACGAAATCATTTTCTTGAACAAGAATATGTTTAGAAAGAGGAACAAGATATTTTTTACTGTCACCGTCTTTTGAAGTAATCATGATTTCACGGTTACCACGTTTGATACCACCAAATGTTACCACTCCATCAATCTCCGAAACTACTGCCGGATTAGATGGATTACGTGCTTCAAATAATTCTGTTACACGTGGTAAACCTCCTGTAATATCTCGAGTTTTTCCTAAAACGCGTGGTATTTTTACTAAAATTTCTCCAGCCTTAACAGCATGTCCTTCTTCAACAATAATATGTGCGCCTACCGGAATATTGTATTCTTTAATCGCTTTCTTTTTCTTGTCGAGAACAATGATAGAAGGAATTTTAGTTTTATCTTTAGTTTCAATGATCACTTTTTCTTTGTGACCAGTTTGCTCATCTGATTCTTCTTTGAAAGTAATATTTTCAATAATTCCTTCGAAGCTAATTGAACCATCAAATTCAGAAAGGATTACAGCATTGTATGGATCCCATGAACAAATTGCATCGCCTTTAGCAACTTTTTGTCCAGGTTTAACAACTAGATGTGCACCATAAGGAATGTTAACAGTAATAATTGGATTACGTGTTGTTTCATCCAAAATTCTGATCTCACCCTGACGTCCAATAATAGTATCTACTAAACCTTGATCACTTTCGAACTTAACAGTTTTTACTTCTTCAAATTCGAGAATACCGGCAAACTTAGCAACCATTTTACTTTCAGTTGCAATGTTTGAAGCAGTACCACCCACGTGGAATGTACGGAGTGTTAACTGAGTTCCAGGTTCACCAATAGATTGTGCTGCAATTACACCAGCGGCATCTCCACGTTGAGACATACGTCCCGTTGCAAGATTACGACCATAGCATTTTGCACAAACTCCTTGTAAAGCTTCACAAGTAAGTACCGATCTGATTTCAATTGTTTCAACAGCAGATGCTTCAATTACTTCAGCTAATTCTTCTGTAATTTCCTGACCAGATGTTAATAATAATTCACCACTAATTGTATCATATACATCGTGTAAACTAACACGACCAAGAATACGTTCGTATAAACTTTCAACAACTTCTTCATTATCTTTTAATGCAGATACAGGAATTCCTCTCAATGTTCCGCAATCAACTTCATTGATTACCACATCTTGAGCAACATCATGCAACCTACGTGTAAGATAACCAGCATCGGCAGTTTTTAGAGCCGTATCGGCAAGTCCTTTACGCGCACCGTGAGTAGAGATAAAATACTCGATAACCGAAAGACCTTCCTTGAAATTGGAAAGAATTGGATTCTCGATAATTTCACCTGTTCCTCCTGAAAGATTCTTTTGTGGCTTAGCCATCAAACCTCTCATTCCTCCAAGCTGACGAATTTGTTCTTTAGAACCACGGGCTCCAGAATCCAACATCATATAAATTGGATTGAAACCTTGGTTATCTTCTTTTAATTGTTTTAATAAAGTATCAGCCAAACGAGAGTTAATACGTGTCCAGATATCAATTACCTGATTGTAACGCTCATTGTTTGTGATGAAACCGTTGTTATAATTACTCCAGATTTCATCAACTTCAGCTCTTGCTTCTTTAACAAATTTTTCTTTTTCTTCAGGTATCATTACATAAGAAAGGTTGAACGAAAGTCCTCCTTTAAATGCATAATGGTAACCTAAATCTTTTATCTCATCAAGGAACTTCGCAGCACTATCCATACCGCAAGATTTGATGATACTTCCAATGATATCACGTAAGTTTTTCTTCGTTAATAGTTCGTTAATATAACCATATTCAACAGGAACTTTTTCGTTAAAAATAACACGACCCATAGTAGTGTCGATCATTTTACTTACTAATTCACCATTCTCAATTACTTTAACTTTACATTTAACGTTTGCATGAAGATTTACTTTTCCTTCGTTAAACGCAATGATACCTTCTTCAGAAGAATAGAATCTTAAGCCTTCACCTAAAACTGGCAATTCCTTTGTAGCTTTACGTCCTTTGGTCATATAATATAAACCAAGAACCATGTCCTGAGAAGGAACGGCAATAGGCGCTCCGTTTGCAGGATTTAAAATATTATGCGGAGCAAGCATCAGCATTTGTGCTTCAAGAATTGCTGCATTTCCAAGTGGTACGTGAACAGCCATCTGGTCACCGTCAAAATCCGCGTTAAATCCAGTACAAGTTAATGGGTGCAATTGAATTGCTTTTCCTTCTACAAGTTTTGGTTGGAACGCTTGAATACCTAAACGGTGAAGAGTAGGGGCACGATTCAAAAGAACCGGATGTCCTTTTAAAATATTTTCGAGAATATCCCAAATAACTGCTTCTTTTCTATCTACTAATTTCTTAGCTGATTTTACAGTTTTTACGATACCACGTTCTAATAATTTACGAATAATAAATGGCTTGAATAATTCGGCAGCCATGTTTTTGGGAATTCCACACTCGTGTAATTTCAAGTTTGGACCTACCACAATAACAGAACGACCAGAATAATCAACACGTTTTCCTAATAAATTCTGACGGAAACGACCTTGTTTACCTTTAAGCATATCACT
>Ga0194047_10002398_pt1 | contig 10760 bp, 7 predicted proteins | sample JunL225m_MetaG_2_FD_160070 | JGI IMG/M metagenome (GOLD analysis project Ga0194047, IMG submission 160070) | Anoxic zone freshwater microbial communities from boreal shield lake in IISD Experimental Lakes Area, Ontario, Canada - Jun2016-L221-5m | ecosystem: Environmental > Aquatic > Freshwater >...
TACGTTGTGATTTGCTTTCAATTTTTGTTCTTTGTACATTTGATAACAACTAATGTGGGAGATACTGTTGCAGCTTTCCGGTTGTGATTTGCTTTCAATTTTTGTTCTTTGTACATTTGATAACAACATCATTTGATTTTAGTGCAGCTTCCAGATCGTTGTGATTTGCTTTCAATTTTTGTTCTTTGTACATTTGATAACAACTGGCGTAATACTTTTTTCCGGTTACGTTCTGTTGTGATTTGCTTTCAATTTTTGTTCTTTGTACATTTGATAACAACTAGCCTTTAAAATTTCCTCACTAAGCCTTCGTTGTGATTTGCTTTCAATTTTTGTTCTTTGTACATTTGATAACAACCTTTTTAATTAACTCAACCTGACTTTGGTCGTTGTGATTTGCTTTCAATTTTTGTTCTTTGTACATTTGATAACAACCTACATCATAATGGAAGGGAAGCCAGCCGAGTTGTGATTTGCTTTCAATTTTTGTTCTTTGTACATTTGATAACAACGAGGCTGCTATATTTATCAAGTTGTAGTTAGTTGTGATTTGCTTTCAATTTTTGTTCTTTGTACATTTGATAACAACCAACTTTGGGCTATGGCGCAGGGGAAGCATGTTGTGATTTGCTTTCAATTTTTGTTCTTTGTACATTTGATAACAACGATTCCTTGACAACTGAATCAGATGCGATAGTTGTGATTTGCTTTCAATTTTTGTTCTTTGTACATTTGATAACAACATGACATATTTTATTATTTAAGGCTGATCGGTTGTGATTTGCTTTCAATTTTTGTTCTTTGTACATTTGATAACAACTATCTGTAAAGAATCCTTTGAATGATCCTGGTTGTGATTTGCTTTCAATTTTTGTTCTTTGTACATTTGATAACAACAACGTATGGTCAACGTCAAGCGGGTTGATGGTTGTGATTTGCTTTCAATTTTTGTTCTTTGTACATTTGATAACAACAATGCCATCAGGCGAAGGTTTGATTTCAAGGTTGTGATTTGCTTTCAATTTTTGTTCTTTGTACATTTGATAACAACGTCCGTGAATGATATTTAAACCACCAGCCTGTTGTGATTTGCTTTCAATTTTTGTTCTTTGTACATTTGATAACAACAACAGGTCCTTTGATGATATCATTGCCTGTGTTGTGATTTGCTTTCAATTTTTGTTCTTTGTACATTTGATAACAACTGGTCCTCTGGTTTCCATGGCAGAGGCACAGTTGTGATTTGCTTTCAATTTTTGTTCTTTGTACATTTGATAACAACCAACCCTGCGGCATATACGCTAAATCAACTGTTGTGATTTGCTTTCAATTTTTGTTCTTTGTACATTTGATAACAACAGCTTAGGGTGAAACTTAATGCCAGTAAGGCGTTTATCAAAAAATAGGAATAAAAAACTCATTCAATGCCTCAGGGTCCTGAAGGGTCCTGAGGCATTTTGTTTTCCTAAAATAATTCCAGTTGTTGCGGAATTTCGCCATATTCAGCTATTTTTTTCCCATGAAATATTTCCATCATACCAAATTGTTTATCGGTGATGGTCATAATGCCTACTTTCCCTTTTTCCGGCAGGATCTTCTTTACCCTGTTCACATGTACCTGGGCGTTTTCCATACTGGCACAGTGGCGCAGGTAAAGGCTGAACTGGAACATGGCAAAACCGTTTCCCAGGATCTTTTTCCTGAAATCACCCGCCACTTTACGTTCTTTTTTCGTTTCGGTTGGCAGGTCGTAAAAAACGAGTACCCACATTATTCGGTATGCATTTAGGCGGTTGTACATTTTAGTACTTACAGGATTATTCATCTTCCGCTTCGCTATCGTTCAACAAAACCGGGAGCAATATTTTGCGTTGCTCGCCTGCATAGCATTTGGCTACTGATACAGCAGTACGTTGCATAGCCAGCATCAGCGGACTTTTTTCGCCAGCCAGCATTACATCAAGGTTGGGAATTTTCAGTAATTCTACTTTTAGTTCACTTGTAAGCTGATCAACGTCAGAGGTTTTATCAATAATTGCTCTAACAATCATATCAACATAAGGCCGATAGGGTTCCATCAAATCATCAGCAAGGCAATAAGCATTATAACGATTTCGGTGAAAAATACCTAAAGTCGGTAGCATTCCTGCTCCAACGATTGCCCGGGCCATACCGGCCCGAACTATTGCATAACCATAGTTGAGCAGGTTATTGGGTGGCGTACCATCTCTTTTTCGGTAAAAATTCCATGCCGGGGGAAATAGGTTTTGCCAGTAGTGCAAGGCCGCCACGGCTTCGTGATTATCTGCATCTCCACTTTTTACTGAATTTGCCAGGTTGCTAAGTAAATGATATTTGGCACCCCATTTTTTAAGCACAGCAGCCTGGTTACTTATTTTCGCCTTTACAGTTTGCTGCCACAATTGCTTTTTAAGTGGTTCGCTGGCTTCAATTTGCGCCCTGAATCTTTCACATTGCAGGGTATTGCTTTCCAGTGGCATAAGCAAGCCGGTTGGATGATGGCTTTCATTGCAGGTTATCACGGCTACATTAGCGCTCACCAATTTATCGAGCAGATAATGGGTAAGGCTAATTTGCTGGTGCTCCAGTACCAGCATGCCAAGATCTTCAATGGATACATATTTATCAGGCTTGTCTTCAAGTCCCTTAATATGACTATAACTGACGACCATCTGCTGATTGCTGAATTTTAAAAAGCAGGCATTTTCAATGCAGATAGTGCGTTTAATCATATATTAATATTCGCCGATCTTTACAATTTGTCCAATATGATTGATTCTAACCTTTACAATTCCCTTGATTGCATTAAGCCCTAATTGTGGTTTGTAACTTATATTTTTTAATTCTTTTTTTTCTTCAACGGTGGTTTCAAGATGATGCCTAAAAAAATAGTTTTTTGTTGCTATCTTTTGCACTCTATACAAATATTTACTAATTAATTTATTATTTTCTGGATTTAAAAGATCAATTTCTTTGGGGTCAAATTCTTCTGTAGGGAAAACAAAATACTCATTTTGTTTCATTGTAAATAAAAACTGCCAGCCAATATGTTGATTAAACAATTTATCAATAATTGGTAATCGTTGATTTACCCTTTCCACAGCTTCATATAGTGAAACAATTTTTTCCTGAAAATCTTCATTGCTATCTTGATATATGGCTACATGGTGATTGTTGCCTGTGCTTACAAAATCAACGGGAATTTTGTTGCCATTTTCATCTAAAATATCATTGCCAAAATGGTCTTTCTTGGTATGTAATGCCTCCACATTTTTTACTCCACTAATGGTAACTCTTTTTATAGCTATTCCCCTTTCTTCATTTAACCAAATAGGGTTTTTATCTAAATTAGAAAACGCCTCTTTATTGCTCCCATTGAATTCATCTAACCGCTTTTGAAGAATTCTCTTTATCCCTCCATCAATTATCTTTTCAATCTTTAAATCCGGGCTAATTTCTTTTCTGATGGTATAATCATCTTCAAATTCTACCAGTTTCACCTTTTCCCCAATGGGTATTGATTTTTGTCTATCTATGTATACGGGGGTTTTAGATAAACTGTTTTTTCCAGTAAATGCTTTTTTGGGGTCATTGTCATTCTCTTTTAGCCTTAACAACAAAGCCTCTCTTTCGCTATATTTTGCTGTTTTTAAAATTGTTTCCTCATTAAAATTTGCACCAACTTTTACTTCTCTTGTAGTATATTGTTTCAGTTTTCCATAAACTGTTTCTTTATGCAGTTGGCCTCTTGGTGTCAATTCATATTTTACCCGCTCTCCTGATTTAGTTTTTATTTTATTCTTATTTTTTGTAACAACTTTATTTTTTGCTTTGAATGATACCAATACATTTTCAAGATGCTTTTTCGCTTCCTCTCTAAAATTATTTAAAGGCATTTTAAATTTTCTTTTGCCTTCAGGATCTTTAAAGGTCTCCTTTTGTTCTATGCCATAAATACTACTTGCTTTATCGCTCCTTGCATTAAGATTATTTAGATATTGAACATGGCTAGACTTGGTAAAAGCAACGGTTAATGCATCCATAGCATGATGCCGATGGTCATTTCTCTTTGTCCAATCAACAATCCTTCCCTTTGTATTTCCGTCTTTCTTTTCTATAATTTCTATTAATCCAAGATTTTTGTATTTATCAAAATTTAATTCCTGCATTACATTTATAAGATCCCAATCTTCTCTTAGTCGGTCTGTAATACTACCAGTAGTTGATGATACAGTTCTGCAAATTTCTTCAAGTAGCTCTTTTGCTTTTTTCGCAATATACTGGCTGTCTCTTAAATCTCTTTCAATAAACCCTTTTCCAATTTCAGTTCCTTTCATTAATAATTTTTTATATTTCGCTTTATTGATTCCACCTTCTTTTAATTTGAACATCATTTCAACTCTTGCAACATAACTTTCTAAAGCCTCTTTGCCTAAACTGTTATCCACAAAATCAAATGCAGTTTCATCTTTTTTATTGATATTCTCTTGTCGTGGGGCAATTGTTTTATTAGAAAAACTATCATCAAAAAGTCTTGCTTTTGGAATAATATGTTCAATATCAAATTCTTTTGAAAATAATTTTTCTCTTGGGATATAAGTATCAGAATAAAGAGTCTTATAACCATTACTCTTTAATTCATCATAAAGTTTATACCGAATAATATCATTGCGAGTTGGATTTTTAATTCCGAATTCATTCTGAAGCAATTTAAATATATTTTCATGCAATAGCTTTGCTTGATTAATACTAGATGTCATTTCTGCTCTCTCTTTTGCGTTCTTTTTTAATTCTCTTGCCAATTCAATTCTGATTTCATCAGGTTTGCCTAATTCCGGTTCTGCAATAATTGCATTAACCACATTAATCATTTGATTTAAAATCTTTTCAACAATTGGGTTTCTTAAACTATTTTTAGGAAGTATTTCTAAATTATCTTTTAATATTCTGGATTCATTTTCTTCTTTTGTTTTTGAAGATGAGTGATTGTAACCAGCCAATCCACAAGCTGTATTGTATTTATTCTCTTTTATGTATGTAAATATTTTGCGCATAGCCTTCGCACTTAAATTTCCATAATCTTCAGAAAAATTAACATTACTAAGTAATTGGGCATACTCTTTTTTAAAGCCATATTTATTTTGTAATTGCTCAACTAGCTTATTGTTACCTGTATTTGAATTATCACCTTCGTAAGAATATAGTAAATGCCAAAGTTGAAAAGAAGATTGCTTTTCAAGTAATTTACCTGCTAATTCAGCATCAAACTCTAAAATAGAAGTATCAATTTTTAGAGACTTAAATAAGTCTGTCACGAGACATTTAATCTCTTTGGCGGGCATATTTACGAAATCAATGTCTTCATTTCCTTCAAACTGTAATATCTTTTCAAAAATTCCATACAAATCCTTGTTTGTTCTGTTACCTTCTACCTCATTAAAATTCAATTCCCAATCTGTTGTTTTTAAACCTAGTACAGTCAATGCCTGCTCCTTTGTGAGATTTCCTTTAATATTTAATTCAGCAAAAAGTTGTTGTTTAAGCTCTGGTTCAAATTCAAACTTAATAATATTCTTTGTTTTTTTATTTTGAGCTTCAAGATTATTTAAGTTTTGCCAAATTTTAAATTCCTGAAACAATGGAGAAGATTTTGGAGATACCCGGTAACCAACTATTTTGATTTTCTTTTTACCGTCTTCTACAACTTCAATTTGTTTATTTTCAAATTCACAAAAACTAATTAAACCTTTTTGAGATTTTAATCTCCTCTGATAAAAAATAATAATATCCCGTACTTCTATTTTCAATTCAGGTGTAAGTTCCTTATGAAATTTGGCTTGTGTTTCCCAGATAGTTTCAAATTCATCTAAATAATCTTGTCTGTAAAAGACCTGGCCTTTTGTTCGTGTGTGAGGATTGTTTTTAAGTTGATGGTAAAGATATTGCCCAATGGTTACTTTGTTAAAAAACAGTTCCTTACTTCTGTCGCTGATGGCACCTAAATATCCACTTGAATTATTAATATTATTATTGATTTCAGCAATTACGCTTACCACTTCTTCAATTTTCAACTTATCCGAAATTGCTTTTTTTCTCCATTCGTAAAGTTTTAATTTCCTTTCATCTCTAGTTCCAGTTTTATTTTCAGCTGTGTAAATATTTGTTTTTGACAAAAATATTGCAATCGTTGCCTTTTGACCTTTTTCATTCAGTTCCTTTCTAATTTCTTCTGTTAATATGTCAGGATAAAATATATTTTGTGTTTTCCATACTTTTTCAAATTCTCTTTTTAAATCAGATCGGTAAAATTCTGGAAGATATTTTTTCCCGGACTTTAAAATTTGGTAACAGTATTCACCGGGAGTTTGATTTTCTTCGTATAATATTTTTGCCACTGCCATGCCATCAATAACCTGACCTTCATCTTCATTCTTTGCTTTGCGGCTGCTCTTATAACCCCTTTTTTTATTAATCATAAGAAGAACGCGTACAAATTCATCTATTGACAATTTTTCAGTAGCTGCTTTTGAACGAATATAATAAGTAGAATGGGTACTTGATTTTTCAGTTTCCGCTAAAATGGTTTTTTCAGAGAGTAGCTTTTTTTCTATAAGCAGGGATATGAGATTATCTCGTCTTTGCTTGTATCTGTCCAAATTTCTTCTAGCACCCCTTTTTAAAGTTCTATCTGCATTAGAGGAAACAGATTTACTTTTTTCGAAATCAGTTTGCTCGTCTGTTGTAAGTGGGTTTACCCGAACGCCAATTTTTACAATTTCTGAGTCGTTATTTTCTCCTTCTTTTACAAAAGCCCATCCTATAGAAGTAGTTCCAAGATCAAGACCAATAATTTTTTTCATAAAATTTAAATAGTTATCAATTTGTCTTTATATTTGCATTGAAGCAAATCACAATAAGGATTATTCCGTTGTGTAAACATTAAGTAAGCCTCTCGACTTTAACTGGGAGGCATTTTTATTTAGCACTTGCGTTAATGTTTATTTCCATACTTTTTCCTTTTCATGCTCGGCTTAAAAAAGTTAAGGTAATAAGGCAAGCGTTTAACTTTCGCTAAATATACTCTGATATAGGCAGATTGTCAATACCACAAACTGGTAATTAAATTGCTATTTATTTGTTGGTTTTAAAAGGGTATAATTACCCGATTTATAATTTTAAATGAGTGGAAGCTGGTTTAAAAAAAAGGGGGGGGGTAATTATTAGGCAAAATTGCGTGCCATCACTTCCATCAAGTTCTTATGACATCCACAATATCCCCATTCTCCAGTACTTCTTTACTTGCACCCTCCAGTCCTACCATAAACATGGCCCTGGCCAGCTCGGTAGACTTAATACTAAAGCCCTTACCCATTAATTTAAGTACCGGATAAAGCCCCCTGAATAAGCGATAACTAAAATTGGGTTCTTTACGGGGCGAAACCGGATAAATATATCCGGGCCTAAAACTATAAAATGAATCGAAACCGATCTTTGATAAAAGATTTTCAATAGTCCCCTTGTCTTTCGCAAACATGAGCTTGCTTTGTTCTTTCCGGTCGGCCCCTTGGCCACTAAGCAAACAGAACCTGAGACCGGGCGAATGCTTATATAAGACCGTGGCCAGTGCAAGCGGATAATCAACTGTGATCTTTCTGAATGCGTCGCGGGGTACGGAACCCGTATACACACCAACGCAATAAAAAACAATATCTATATTTTCAAAAACAGGCTGAAAATCTTCATACCGCATAAAATCTTCTACCAGCAACTCAGTTAATTTTTTATGTTTAACAGATGAGGGTTTCCTCACCAGAGAAACTACTTCACTGATCCGGTCGTCCTGTAAACAAAGATCAAGGATGATACCGCCGATCATACCACTGGCGCCTGTGATGAGTACTTTTTTATTCATACGGTAAAGGTAAAATATTTTAAACCGTTGTAATACTCTAATCAATGGATTGGATTCTGATAAACCAAAAATTACACTACGCTATGAGGATTAGTGCTAATTTCATATTGACAATAAAACACAATAACATGAATAAGGCATCTTCAAATTCAATCAGCAGAAAAATGAAAAGGGCCTTCATCCTTTTTTTAGTCATTTCTTTTTTTTCATTGATCAGTTTCGGTCAGCCTTTTGTAGATACCCATGTTAAAAACAAATGGGTGGCGCAGAATATTTTTATTGGTCTACCCCCCGATACCACCACCCCACCAGCTTTTAATACCATCAGGGATCAATTGCCACAACCTTATTGGACTTCAAAGCCCGATGCCATACAGTGTTATTGGAGAACCTGGGAGATCGCTTTTTCAAACCTGAAAAAAGTGGTTCCTAAAAGTGGTTTTGTTTCTCCGTTCATTGACCCGGCTTTCAATGGCAATATTTTTATGTGGGATTGTAGCTTCATGACCATGTATGGAAAATATGCCATGCCGGCATTTAATTTTCAGAACACCTTAAATAATTTTTATGCCAAACAACATGCTGATGGGTTTATTTGCCGCGAAATAAGAGAAAGCACCGGTACCGATTGTTTTGAACGATTTGACCCTTCCAGTACCGGTCCTAATATCATGCCCTGGTCGGAATGGGAATATTTCTTGAACTTTAATGATACTGCACGTTTAGCAAAAGTGTTTCCACCATTATTAGCTTATTACGAATGGTTCAATACCTATCGCTCCTGGCCCGATGGTACGTATTTTTCAAGTGGATGGGGATGTGGTATGGATAATCAACCCAGGATGCCTGCTAATTTTAATGCGGGATGGAGCCATGGTTTTATGTCGTGGATCGATATCAGTCTGCAACAAGTATACGCCGGATCGGTATTGATCAAAATGGCTAATAAACTTAACCGTAAAGCCGATGTGCTGTCTATTGAAAAAGAGACGGAGAGTTTAAATCAATTTATTAACCGGTATATGTGGGATGAGAAAAAGCAATATTATTTTGATCGTTATCAAAATGGTGAATTATCCTCAGTTAAAAGCATTGCCTCTTACTGGGCTTTATTGTCGGGCACTTTACCCGAAAACAGAAAGAATTCTTTCATCGGTCATCTAACGGATACGGCTATGTTCGCCCGTACGCATCGGGTACCTACGCTATCAGCCGATCATCCCAATTTCAATCCCGATGGAGGATATTGGAATGGAGCAGTTTGGGCGCCTACTAATTATATGCTGTTGCGCGGACTTACACAATATGGCTACGATTCACTGGCCTTTGAGATCGCAAAGAACCACCTCAACAATGTAGTACAGGTATTTAATACCACGCATGATATCCGGGAGAATTATGCCCCGGATAAAGTACAGGGTAATGATGGAAAGAATTTTGTAGGCTGGACAGGTCTGGTACCCATTGCCGACCTATTTGAATATGTGTTTGGCATTCGTCCCAATGTACCAGAAAATAGCCTGGTCATTGATGTTCGCTTAACCGATGAGTATGGCATTAAGCGATATCCATACGGAAAAACAGGTATGCTGGATATTGATTGTAAAAAACGGAAAAGGGAAACCGATAAACCAGAGGTAACGATTAACAGCAATACCCCATTGAAAATAATATTAAAATGGCGGGGCGGTGAACTGGTAAAACAGATAACAGCCGAGACTACGGTATTGTAGTGATGCTCATTTAACTATTTTCAACCATCTTCAACAACATTCAACTTCTCTTAGAACAAGCTTTATCCAGATTAAGTTACCAGCAAAGGCAAAATTGGCTCCAGATCAATATCCTTAGGGTTTAAGGGAGCGATAGACCGATTATATAGAATGGTATTCAGTTTTCTGAATTCATATTTTTCTACAAATTTAGTGAAGGAGTTCATAATCATCCGCGACAATTCATCGCGGTCGATCACCTCTTCAAAGTCGATGACATAAGAATCTTCGCCGATATACTCTAATACCTGTTGTCCATTCCATACAAACTCGCATTTGAACCGGCAGGCTATTCCCTTTTTGGTTGGCGCTCTTTTCTTCTGCACTTGCAGGGAAACTTCATGTTGAATGGGTTCATCGTCTGACACACGCTGTGCAGGTGGCTGATAAAGCCATTTTGAAACTACCATTTCTGTCTGTTCGATCATATGCGTTGGAATAGATGTGGAAGAAATAATTGATTAGCAAAATTACGGGATATGATGAAAGCTACAAAAGGTGCGGGGAAGGTTTAGGGTTTAAAGTTTAAGGTTTAAAGTTTAAAGTTGCGTGCATTCACATGTTCAATAGTGAGTGCCAAATAGAAGGTAATGGATACACGGAATACACAGATCTAAACGGATATCCACGGAAAAGTCTTAAATATCCGTTTCAATCCGCCGCATCCGTGTATTCCGTGTATCTATTTCATCCGGTATCTCCTTCCCAGCAACGTCTCCTGCAAGTGACGTTGCGTCTAGTTATACGCAACGTCCTCGGCCAACGCACAAATCAGTAGAGAGACGTTGCTGGGGAAGAGAAGGTAATGGATACAGGGATGGAAAATGGATACACGGAATACACAGATCTAAACGGATATCCGCGGAAAAGTCTTAAATATCCGTTTCAATCCGCCGCATCCGTGTATTCCGTGTATCTATTTCATCCGGTATCTATTCAAAAAAAAATCAGCCTCTTTTCGGAGGCTGACTTTTAATACTGTACGAAAATCAGCATTAAAGCGGTGTTTCAGATTAGAAGGCCCAAAGCCTGGTAATATTGAAGCCGATAACGAA
>Ga0194047_10002399_pt1 | contig 10758 bp, 11 predicted proteins | sample JunL225m_MetaG_2_FD_160070 | JGI IMG/M metagenome (GOLD analysis project Ga0194047, IMG submission 160070) | Anoxic zone freshwater microbial communities from boreal shield lake in IISD Experimental Lakes Area, Ontario, Canada - Jun2016-L221-5m | ecosystem: Environmental > Aquatic > Freshwater...
TGTAAATACACAGCTCATCCCCGAAATTAAAGGAGATATTCATTTTAATAAGGTTGATTTTGTGTATCCTCATTCTGGAGTAGCGGGTATGTCTAATTTTGAATTAACCATTAAAGCGGGTCAAAAAGTATTGATTCTTGGTAAAACAGGTGCTGGAAAAACTTCTATCGCACAATTGCTAACAAGGATGTATGAAACCAACGCGGGAAGCATTTCGATTGATGGAGTGAATGTGAATCATATCAATGTTCAACAACTTAGAAAAGAAATTGGTTATGTGCAACAAGATGTTTTCTTGTTTAGCGATTCTGTTGAAAACAACATTCGATTTGGGCTGACGAATTTAGTAGGAAAAGAGGAGATTTACAAAGCCGCTGAAGCAGCCCATGTGCTCAATGAAATTAATAGTTTACCTAACCAGTTTGAAACCTTAGTAGGGGAAAGAGGTACTACTTTAAGTGGTGGTCAAAAACAAAGAGTAGCCATTGCAAGGTCTTTGATAAAAAATCCGAGTATTTATATTTTTGATGATTGCTTAAGCGCGGTAGATGCCAATACCGAACAAACTATTTTGTTGAACTTACAATCTTATATTCAAAACAAAACGGCTCTATTTATTACCCATCGTATATTTTTTAGCATGCATTTTGACCTCATTATCTATTTAGAGGAAGGCAAAATAGCCGAAATGGGTACCCACGATAGCTTGTTGGTCAAAAATGGCCTCTATGCCGAATTGTATCGCGCTCAACAAACAAAGGATACGCATTAAATAGGGCTCAAAATTTCACTATTTCAATAACATTTTATATTTTTAGTTATAATAGTAAACGAATATGGAGCCAGAAAATTTTGACAACAGTAACGACCGTAAAATTGAAAGTGTATACAGTACCCGTGTCCGAGCTGGTAAAAGAAGAACCTATTTTTTTGATGTTAGAGCTACTCGTGCGAACGATTATTTTTTAACCATTACAGAAAGCAGAAAGCGTTTTGACAACAATGGCTATGATCGTCATAAAGTATTTATCTACAAAGAAGATTTTAATAAGTTCATTAAAGCCATTACCGAAGCCATTGATTTTGTAAAAACAGAATTGATGCCCGATTTTGATTTTGACGCGTTTAATCACGAGGGCGAAGACGCTTATGAACCAAATTCCGCTCCTGCACCAATCCATCCAGTTTCATCCAATCCAGAACCATCCGCTCCTGTGGAAGAGCATCATGATGACAAAGATGATGCTATTGTTATCACCGAAAAGAAACCTCTAGAAGCTAGGGATACACCAGCCAGTGCTGGAGATAATTTGAGTGGGGAAGAAGTAGACAAATGGTAATAGTGAGTGTCTAATAAAGAGCGTCATTGACCTTATAATTTTTTAAGCATCCAGATATCACATCCGCTATGTCCGCTATTGCCCATGGCTTGGTTTAATTTTTCAAATCCAACATTCTCATAAATAGAAACCGCCTTAGCTAATTCTGGCATAGATTCTAAATACACTTGCGTATAGCCATTTTCTTTGGCCCAAGCCATAGATTGTAATAATAATTTTTTCCCAAGTCCAGTGCCCCTTGCTGAATTACTTAAATATAATTTTACCAATTCACAGGTAGCTTCTGGTAATCCTTCGGTAGGAAAAATACCACAGCCGCCTACAATTTGTCCATCTATTTCAGCGATATAATAAGTGGAACCTGGCATTTGAAACAATTCAAATAAATGATCGGTGGTAGGATCGTAATATACTGTGCCTGGTTTGTTGGCGCCAAATTCAGTTAAAGCGGCTCTTATCACAGAAGCAATAGCAGCATTGTCTTTCAATTCAATATTTCTAATGACAATTGAATTCGACATTATGCTTGTTTTTTCCAATTTTTATATTGGTTGATTAATCCATTGGTAGAACTATCGTGTCCAGTAATAGGAGTGTTGTTGGTTAATTCCGGCAATATTTTATTCGCCAATTGTTTTCCTAATTCTACACCCCATTGGTCGAAACTAAATATATTCCAAATGACCCCTTGTGTAAATATTTTGTGTTCGTATGTGGCGATTAAAAAACCCAATGTACTTGGTGTAATTTTTTTAACTAAAAAAGAATTGGTGGGTTTGTTCCCAGTAAATACTTTAAAAGGCGCTAGGAATTCTATTTCTTTTTCTGATTTTTTATGGGCCTTTAATTCATCAACAACCTCTGTTTGTGTTTTACCATTAAGCAATGCTTCTGTTTGTGCAAAATAATTACTTAATAATTTATCATGGTGATCTCCAATAGGGTTATGACTGATGGCAGGTGCAATAAAATCACAAGGGATGAGCAAAGTACCTTGATGTATCAATTGATAAAAAGCATGTTGACCATTGGTGCCAGGTTCGCCCCAAACCACTGGGCCAGTGCTATAGTTGACGGCAGTGCCATTGCGATCAATGAACTTGCCATTGCTTTCCATGTTGCCTTGTTGGAAATAAGCTGCAAATCGATGCATGTATTGATCGTAAGGTAAAATAGCTTCTGATTGGGCACCAAAGAAATTCGTATACCAAATTCCTAACAAGGCCATGACCACTGGAATATTTTTTTCAAACTTTTCAGTTTTAAAATGTTGATCTGCTTCATTGGCTCCTTTCAATAAAGCTTCAAAATTTTCATAACCAATGGTTAATGCTACCGACAAACCTATAGCACTCCATAAAGAATATCTTCCACCCACCCAATCCCAAAATTCAAACATATTCTTACTGCTTATACCAAAAGCGTTTACTGCTTTTTCATTGGTACTCAATGCTACAAAATGAGTAGCAATATGTTTTTCATCCCCCACTTTTTCTACAAACCAAGTTCTTGCCGTATGGGCATTGGTCATGGTTTCTTGGGTGGTGAATGTTTTAGATGCAATTAAGAATAAGGTTTCTTCTGCATTTACTTTTTTCAATGTTTCAGCAATATGGGTACCGTCTACATTGCTTACAAAATAAACTTGTATGCCTTTCACCCAATAAGGCTTTAATGCTTCTGTTGCCATTACGGGGCCTAAGTCACTTCCTCCAATACCAATATTTACAATGGTGTTTATTTTCTTTCCAGTATATCCTACGTGCTCGCCTGAATGTATGGCGTTACAAAAACTTTTCATTTGTCTTTGTACCCTTTGTATTTCAGGGGTTACATTTTCTCCATTGACTACAACAGCTGCGCCGCTAAAATCGCGAAGGGCCGTATGCAGCACTGCTCTATGTTCCGTTTCGTTAATGGCTTTGCCTTCAAACTGTGCATTGATGGCATTTTCTAAACCGCATTCATTTGCCAATTGTAATAACAGTTGTACTGTTTTTTCGGTGATGATGTTCTTTGAGTAATCAAATAAAATTTCTGGAGTTGCGATGGAGTATTGTTCAAATCTAGTAGCATCTGCTGCAAATAAATCTTTCATTTGCTTGCGATTCATTTCTTCTTCATAATGCTTTTTTAATACAAACCAAGCCTGTGTCGATGTTGGGTTAATTCTTTCTAACATGTTTATAATTTCTCAATGGTTTCTAATGTATTGGATAGCATTTCTTGGGTAATGTCTAAATGTAAAACAAAACGTACCAAAGTAGGGGTCATGGCAATCACTAAAATGTTTTTCTCTTTTAATGTTTGCGCCAATTGTGTTGCGTTGTATTTTCCTTCGATGTGCGCAATCACAATATTGGTTTCTACTTCAAATACTTCTTTTACAAAATCTTTCTTTAGCAAAGCCTCTTTTATAAGCAAGGCTTTTGTATGATCTTCTTTTAATCTTTCCACATGATGGTCTAATGCATAAATGCCTGCCGCTGCCAAAGAACCTGCTTGTCTCATACCACCGCCAAATACTTTGCGCCAACGTCTTGCTTTTTTTATGAATGGAGCCGCGCCAATTAAAACACTTCCAACAGGGGCACCCAATCCTTTACTCAAACAAATAGAGATACTATCAAATACTTTTCCATATTGTTGAGGTGCTTCTTTTTTATGAACGATGGCATTAAATAATCTAGCACCATCCAAGTGCATGCCTAAGCCATTTGACTTGGCTACTTTCTGAATGGCTTCCATTTCTTTGAAATCATAACAGGCACCTCCGCCTCGGTTGCAAGTATTTTCTAAACTAACCAATCTGGATATTGGTTTGTGGACATCTTCTGGGTTGATGGCTGCTAAAACCTGGCCTGCGGTAATACGGCCCCGATTTCCTTGCAATAATTTAACCGAACTACCCGAATTAGACGCAATGCCCCCGCCTTCATATTGATAAATATGGGACAATTCTTCACATATCACTTCGTCGCCCGCCTGGGTATGGGTTTTAATTGCCAATTGATTGGTCATGGTACCGCTTGGGCAGAATAAACCCGCTTCCATACCAAATAAGCTAGCCGTTTTGGCTTCTAGTGCATTGATACTTGGGTCTTCTCCAAATACATCGTCCCCAATAGGAGCTTCTTGCATAAAAGCGCGCATGGCTGGGGTGGGAAGGGTTACGGTATCTGACCTAAAATCTATCATGAAGCGAAGATAAATCGCAGGGAGTGATTATCCTTATAAATTTGCGAAAATGGGCCTTTATTTATGCCAAAAAATGTGCATAAATGCTTTGTAATCAATATTTGTATAATTAATCTCAAAATCGTACCTTTGCCGACTGACATTCCTTAATTTTTGGATACATTAACTTAGGGTCTGGCACAACTTTTTTAGACATTTCAACGTTATACATTTAAATAAATTCTTTGCATGAGGCAGCTTAAAATTGCTACACAGATTACCAACAGAGATTCTCAAGCGGTTGAAAAGTACTTACAAGAGATTTCTAAGATTTCCATGATCAATCCCGAAGAGGAAACCACTTTAGCCCAACGTATTAAAATGGGTGATCAGCGTGCTTTGGATAAATTGGTGCAAGCCAACTTGCGTTTCGTGGTATCTGTTGCAAAACAATACCAACACCAAGGGTTGTCTTTATCTGACTTAATCAACGAAGGCAATCTTGGTTTGATCAAGGCAGCTCAACGTTTTGATGAAACAAAGGGTTTTAAATTTATATCTTATGCTGTTTGGTGGATTCGTCAATCTATTTTGCAAGCTTTAGCGGAGCAAGGTCGTTTGGTACGTTTGCCACAAAACAAAATTGGTACCTATAATAAAGCCAACAAGGCTTATATGGCTTTTGAGCAAGAACATGAGCGTGAGCCATCAACAGAGGAATTAGCGGGTATCTTGGAAATGTCCGAGACCGAAATCAATAACATTTTTCAATCCAATACCCGTCATACTTCTTTGGATGCACCAGTGCACGAAGCGGAGGATGTGGCCATGGGTGATTTATTAAAAGGAGGAGATGAAACAGACGAAGATGTGATGAAAGATTCTTTAAGAGAAGAAATTCGTCGCGTACTTAAGTCATTGAGTCCTAGAGAGGCAGAGATAGTTAATGCGTATTTTGGTTTAGATGGAGAGAACGGTGTAACAATTGAGCAAATTGGTATTAAATACGATTTAACGAAGGAAAGAATAAGACAAATTAAAGAGCGTGCTATTAAACGTTTACAAAAAGCAAGATATAGCAATGCACTAAAGGCTTATTTGGGCTAGTAGTAATAGATATTATGAAGCCCCTTCAGTCTAAGGATTTGATGGGGCTTTTTTTTAAGTAAGATTTTGGAAATGGATGATTTGATAATGTAAGATCTTGGCATAAAGTATAGAAATTTGAATAAGAAATAAAGAAGTTATGGAAACACAAAAAGTAAGCATTTTAATAATAGGTTCAGGACCTGCTGGATACACGGCTGCTATTTATGCAGCGCGTGCCAATATGAAACCCTTGTTGTACCAAGGCATTCAACCCGGTGGACAATTGACCATTACCACCGAAGTAGAAAATTATCCAGGTTTCCCAGATGGGATTCAAGGACCAGATATGATGGTGAATTTTGAAAAACAAGCAGCACGTATGGGTACGGATATCCGTTACGGATTGGCTACCAAAGTGGATTTTAGTGGGGACGTAAAAAAAGTTTGGATTGATGATGAAATATTAATTGAAGCAGATGCGGTGATTATTTCAACAGGAGCCAGTGCAAAGTGGTTGGGTATTCCAAGTGAGGAAAGATTGAATGGTTTTGGAGTAAGTGCTTGTGCTGTTTGTGATGGGTTCTTTTTTAAAGGAAAAGAAGTGGCCATTGTAGGTGCTGGTGATACTGCAGCAGAAGAAGCACATTATTTATCTAAGATGTGTACGACGGTGCATATGTTTGTTCGTAAAGAAGCCATGCGAGCTAGTAAAGTAATGCAAGACAGAGTGTTGAATACACCAAACATTAAAGTGTATTTTAATACCGAAACCGATGAAATTTTAGGAGAGAAGAAAGTAGAAGGGGTTAGAATTTTAAATACCAAAACAAAAGCTTTGCAAGAAATTCCAGTGAGTGCTTTTTTTGTGGCAATTGGACACCAACCCAATAGCAGTATTTTTAAAGACTTTATTACCATGGACGAAACAGGTTATATACTTACTGAACCTGGCACTACTAAAACCAATGTCCCTGGTGTTTTTGCATCGGGTGATGTGCAAGATAAAAATTATCGTCAAGCTGTCACTGCTGCAGGCAGTGGATGTATGGCTGCATTAGACGCAGAGCGCTATTTAACAGCAAAAGGGCATTAATGAATACCAATAACAAAATGCGCATTGAATTAAACGATGTAGTTTTTTTGGGATACCATGGATTGTATGCCGATGAAAAAAAATTAGGCAATACTTATAAAGTGAATGTGCATATTGATTTTGCTCCCAATACTACAAGCGTGAGTCAATTAGACCAAACCATCGATTACGTGCAGGTGTATGCTTTGTTAAAAAAGTGGATGGACATTCCTACTTCCTTATTGGAAACATTGGTGGGCAATATTGCGGATGATATTTTAGCCACACAATCCTTAGCCGATAAAGTAATGGTTAAAATTACCAAAGTGCATATGCCCATTCCTCAATTTGAGGGGACTGCCTCTGTTGCTATCGAAAAGAGTAGAAGAAAATAAAGCATCCTAAATTTTCTTATCCTTCCAACGTTTTGATTGGATATACAGATAAGAGGGTATCCATAAAGTCAACCAATAAATAAGCTCGCACATCCAACCAATGGTGATAGGTAATTGAAAATATTCAATGGTTAGATAAGCGTAAATAATATAAATAATAATGGCTACAAATTCAATGGCCAAGTTAATTTTAGATTGACCTGTTCCTGTTACTCCATTCAACCAAATGGTAGCAATAGACATGAATAGCAATGCAATTGAAACCACTCTTAATACGGGAATGCCTGCTTGCATAAATCCTTCGTCTTGGCCATAGATGGATAAGAAAGGATGCGCAAATACATTTAATAAAAGACAAACCATTAGGGCAAAACCAAAGCTCCACCTTGCAATTTTATTGATCAGTGGGATGACTTTATCCTGCATGTTTTGTCCAATGATATTACTTACCATGGTATTGGAAGTTGCTGCAAAGGCCCAGGTAAAACTTCCAAAAAATCCAAATATGTTTCGCATGGCATTTGACACTGCTAAGGCTTGCTCTCCTCTGTGTTCTATCAAAATATAAAAGAATTCCCAACTAATAATGCTAATCATATACTGCATCATAATTGGAGAGGATTGTACTAGTATGAGTTGGATGTATTCCCATTTTACAATAAAACTTTTGAAAAGTTTAAAACGTGCTCCAATTTTTTGATAATGAATGACTAAGTAGATCACCAACAAGCCCATCACTTCTGAAATAATAGAAGCATAGGCGGCTCCTTTTAATCCCAAAGCCATAAAACCAAAGTGTCCAAAGATTAAACTGTAATCGAAAAATATATTGAAGATGGCTTCGGTGGCCGTACCAATAATTAAAAATTTACTTTGATTGGTGCCTACCAGCAAGGCATTGCGCATTTGATAAATGAATAAAAAGGGGATACCCCAAATTCTAATCTTTAGAAATTCAATCACCGTATTAGCGCGTTGTGAATCACTTAAGAAACTATGAAAAATGGAAGGGGCAACAAAATAAGTAAAGGAGATGCCAAGTATGGATAAGAAGATGGAAATGATGACCCCTTGTGAAAACAAAATGCCAATTTCGTCTATTCGGTTTTCACCAGCACGACGAGAAATAAGGGCTTGTAATCCATTGTTTAATCCTTGGCCCATCACACCAAATATCAAATAAAATACCCCCGTTATGCCTCCAATGGCAAGTGCTTCGGTACTAAGGGCACCTAAAAAAATATTATTGATTACAAAGTTTACTTGCGGCACCATAATCGCTAAAGCAATGGGCAATGAAATAGCCAAAATTTGCTTACTGCTAATCGTAACTTGTAAAGAGGGGGTAGCTTGATGGGTGCTCATATATTTGCAAATCTACAATTAGTTTCTGCAAAGAACTGCTGCTTTTTTTATATCATTGCATAAGAATTAAAGCATGGCACAAAAGAAATTAAGCGTTTACGGAAATTTAGTGAGTACTGCAAACAATAAGGTAGAGAACCTTTATTTAGTAGTAGACCATCAAAGCATTGTTTTTGTAGTAAAGAATATGCTGATCAATGAATTTGTGGCATTGGAACATTTTGTAAATACACCAGATCAACCAGGATGGAATCAATTAATTGGGTTTTTACAAAACAATTCAACTTTGATTCATTCTGTGTTCAATAAGATTTATTTTGTAATGAATGGGCCTAGGATGTTGATGACCATCGAGCATGCTGCAGAAGATGCCTTGCAATACGCCAATGAATTACAAATGGTTTTTGGTGTGAAACCAGGCGAGGAAATTTATACAACGCTTGTAGAGGTCAAACACAATTTAGTCTATGGCGTGCCTGATGAATTAAGTGCATTGTTGACAAGGACTTTTCCTACGGGAAAATGGCAGCATTATGCCAGTTTTTTATTGCAACATGCAAGTCAAAATGAAGTGCAACTGGCTTTATTTGACACGAAATTCATCATTCAAATCAAAGAGCAAGGCCATACTAAATTATTAAACTATTATACTTTGGGTGGGGATGACCAAAATAGTTATACTATTTTAAATGCCTGTATTCAAGCAGGTGTTGATACCAATTTGGTACATTTAAAAGTAATCGGATACCAGCAGGCACATTCCCATTTTATAAATGGATTGATTCCTTATTTTTTGAGTGCTGATATTGCTAAAATTTCAGATGCAGGAATTGGGGCCACTTTAAATAAAGATTTTTCGACACCTACTTACGCACCTTATTTTATATTTTAATGAGAATCATTTCAGGAAAATATGGAGGAAGGAGAATCAATCCTCCTAGTCATATGCCTCATACAAGGCCTACTACAGATGTTGCCAAAGAAGGACTTTTTAATATTTTACAAACCAGGGTGGCATTGGATGGAGCTAGTACCTTGGATTTATTCGGTGGAACAGGTTGTATTAGTTATGAGTTGGCTTCCAGAGGAGCGACACATTTAACGATTGTTGAAAAAGACAATCAAATGTTGGAATTTATTAAAACCAATATCGAACACTTGAAAATTGAAAATACACAATTGGTGAGGATGGATGTATTTCAATATCTAAATAGCTGCACCCAACAATATGATATTATTTTTGCTGGACCTCCTTATGCATTAAATGCGATTGATGATTTACCTAGAATTATTGTAGAAAGAAAATTAATTTCACCCGAAGGTTATTTTATTTTAGAACATACCCCCCGCAATAATTATGAAAATTTTGCAGGATTTAGTTTTCAAAGAAATTATGGGGCAACAGTATTTAGCTTTTTTGAGTAGCATAAAATTTATTGTATGATAAAGGCAGCAGCTAGAAAACAATTGATGGAGCAAAGAAAAAATTTGACTGTCAATGAATGCCTTAAGATGGACGACTTACTATTAATTCAATTTCAAAAGTTAGACTGGTCGAATGTACATTGTGTAGCCAATTTTTATCCTTTAGAAAAGCACAATGAACCCAATTCATTGTTGTTGGCCAAGTACCTCAAAGCAATTATCCCTAATGTATTGATGGCGTATCCTATTATTGATGCAGCTAATTCAACTATGCAATTTTACTCGGAAACTGAAATGCTTCAGCAAAATCAATATGGAATAATGGAACCCTTGCCCACGCAACTCATTACTCCAGATTCCATTGATGTAATTTTGGTTCCGCTCTTAGGGGTAGATAAAACAGGTCATCGCATAGGTTTTGGTAAGGGTTTCTACGATAAATATTTTGTTAACTTTCCAGCTGGCAGGCCTAGAATAGGGGTTTCTTACTTTGAGCCCATTGCAAATATCCAAGATACCCATGAATTTGACGTACCTTTGACCCATTGTATTACGCCTTGGAATAGTTATGAATTTTAACAATGTATTTTTAAAATCCTTCAGAGTTTTACTTTTACCATTTGCGCTTATCTATGGTTGGATTGTTTCTTTAAGAAATTGGATGTATGATAAAAAGTATCTCCATTCTGTTCGATTTAATGTCCCTTTGATTGGTGTTGGTAATTTGTCATTAGGTGGAACTGGAAAGTCACCCATGGTGGAGCACCTTTTATCTATCTTGTCTGAAGAATATAAAATTGGGACACTAAGCAGAGGGTATAAAAGAAAAACTAAAGGATATGCTTTAGCCGATCATTTAACTACAGCGCTTGAAATTGGGGATGAGCCCATGCAG
>Ga0194047_10002400_pt1 | contig 10753 bp, 7 predicted proteins | sample JunL225m_MetaG_2_FD_160070 | JGI IMG/M metagenome (GOLD analysis project Ga0194047, IMG submission 160070) | Anoxic zone freshwater microbial communities from boreal shield lake in IISD Experimental Lakes Area, Ontario, Canada - Jun2016-L221-5m | ecosystem: Environmental > Aquatic > Freshwater >...
CAGTGCTTGGCGCAGCAGCGCCCGCTGCGCCTGCCCATTGGGCGTCGTCACCGTCCGGCTATGCCCACCATGGTTGAGCGCCGAACCCTGGATCACCGCCCAGATCGGGTCGCCCGCCGCCTTGGCATCCGCTAGGCTCTTCAGCACCACCACCCCAGCGCCTTCACCCATCCCAAACCCATCAGCCCGCTGGTCGAAGGTCTTGCTGCGCCCATCGGCTGCCAACGCGCCCATCTGGCACCAGCCCAGCATGTTCTCCGGCCCGAACAGCAGGTAGGCTCCACCCGCTAGGGCCAGATCGCACTCGCCCGCTCGCAACGCTTGGCAGGCCAGGTGGATGGCGGTCAGCGAGGCCGCGCAGGCCGTGTCAACCAGGAGATTCGGCCCGTGTACGCCAAGCAGGTGGGCGAGCCGCCCGGATGCCATCGCCCGCATGGAACTGAGCAATGCGTAACGGCCAATCTGCTGGCCTGAGCCGGTGTAGAGTCGCTGGGCCGAATAGTCGTCCCAGAACGAACTCAGATAGATGCCGGTCTGGCTTCCCGCCAAGGCCGCCGGAGGCAGGGCCGCTGACTCCAGTGCCTCCCAGCTCACCTCCAGCAGCAGCCGCTGCTGCGGATCCATCGCCGCCGCCTCGCGGGCCGCGAGCTGAAAAAACTCCGCGTCGAAGCGGTCAACATCCTCCAGCCAGTAACCCTCGCGCACATAAATTTTGCCCGGCGTCTCAGGCGTCGGATCATAGACCGCATCAACATCCCAACGACTGGCTGGGACAGGGCGGGCAATATCCGCCCCGGAGCAGAGCAGATCCCAGAACGCCTCCGGCGTCGCGACCGCCTGCCCGTCTGGGCCAGGGAAGCGACAACCCATGCCGATGATCGCGATCGGCTCCTGGGGCGGATGATCTGCGGTGTCGCCCATCCCGACGCACCCTGCTGGCTCCTGCTCCATCAGCGGTTCTCCTTAATGCCGATTGCGGATGTGACTGGCACCGCGAGGGCTAGCGGCACCAGGAGGACGTGGCGTCCCGCCGCAACGGCGGCATGAGGTCGGACACCACCCCACGATAGGCAGCATCCAGACGCGGGGAGGTGCGCAGGAGTTGCGTGATCGGGGCAGATAAGGCGGGAGGGGCAAGCACAACCACCAGCGTGGGATACTCGGCAGAAGCAGGGAAGCGCACGGGCAGGCTTAATCAGGTCAGTAATATTGTGGAGCGCCCGGAGGGTCGCCGGGAATCGCGAGAACATAGACCGTGTCCGTATATAGTCGCTGGCTACGAGGGTGCGGTCGCCAGTCAATCGGCGCAGGGCGATCATCTATCGCCGCCATCATAATCCATCATAATGAGGGTTGTTACGGTTCAGACGTTTAACTCGTAGCAGATAGGCGTTCTGGCTAATGACATTCATGAGGCGGATAAACCTTCACAAGGAATGGCTTCACTATAACATCATTCGCTTAGGACTCGCTTAGTGAGTTGCTCCATCCTACCGCCGCAGGCAGTACGTGGCTCCTCTCCAGTCGGATCTCCAGGCTGGAGCCATGGATGATGCTACAAGGGCCAGCAGCACCAGGAGGCGCTCCTACCCATCGTATGGAACCGGCGTAGCCCGTTGTCGTCGCTATAGCGCATGTAGCTCGCATCGTACCCCACGGCGATGCTCACTCCAAAGACGAGGGTATTGATTGTCATGCATAATATGTATTGTTTCATATTTACTTTTTATGTAATACAATTTATAATGTACGTACGTTATATTCATTACTTCACAGGAATTGATACCACCATGCATATTATTCGTAACGGGCTATCAGTTTTCATCATCGTCATCGTTCTTGTCGCTTGCGGTGTACGATCACCAACTTCCGCCCAGAGTGTCATCTCCTACAACTACACCTTTCACATCAGCCGCAGCACGCTCCCTGCTCTGTTCTACAACGATACGACCTACGTTGCTCACCTGGGGGCGGTAAGTAGCCCCTTAGTGACGATCAACGGATCTCCGGTTATATCGAGTACGTATAACCTAACAACTGGCGATGTGGTCTTCTCTAGCAGTCAGACCGGACAGGTTGTGATCTCGTTTAATTCTACTCAGGTGCCTACGAATATGATCGTGCAGAAGGCACCGCTAAAAGACAATAAGGCTTGGGCGTGGTCACACGGGATGGACGATAACGTCTACCTCCAAAATCAGATTGATCTGATTACGGCCAAAGGCTGGCGTGCCTCGTTGTTTATGATTGGGAAGGATGTCTGGCCGACACGACAGGAACCGGGGTGGATCATTGATCAGCCTGGACTCGTGACGCTGATCAACCAGGGCTGGAACATCGGCGATCATACGTGGTCACATGCCTGCTACAGCGACCAAACGGCGGCTGAAGTTACCGATGGACTCGCGGTGGTGCAGCAGGCTGTGAACGCAAGCGCACACCCCGACCACGTAGTGATCTCGTTTGCCGCACCCTGCTTCGATACGGTCTACGATCCGATCTTTCGCGGGCTGCGCAATGGGCCGACAACGCTGCTGGTGGACGAGTTGGGGTCGGGGTCGCCATCACTCATGAACATTGATGGAGGAGACTACACGGCGGGGGGACGGACGGCTACGGGCTTTACGTCAGCAGACTTCACGATTGGGCGCGACACGATAATCGAGTCAGACACCACGGCGACGCAGGTGTTTGATTGGATGTCGGCTAATGCGGGGCCGGGTCGGCACTATTGGTTTAACACGCTCACACACGGCAATCACGAGGCGACCCTTGGTCCAGTGCTAAACTACGCTGACACGCATTATGGCTCTAGGGGGACGAACGAATTGTGGATGGCACCGGAGGACGAGATCTACAGCTACCTGCTGGTTCGAGATAGCACGACAGTTTCGGCGGGGGTGCTGACGATCGCAGGCAGTGCCACGGTCACACCCATAAGCACCGCGATTGTTTCGGCTACGGCTACGAAAGCGGCCACGGCTACGAAAGCGGCCACGGCTACGAGGGTGACCACCGTCACACCTTCGGTCGTCGTGCCTGGGCAGATCAACACGGTACATCTGCCGTTTATCTTGCGGCCACCCCTCGCAGGGGATACAGCTACCCCGACTCCGTCTTCTCGTTCCACTGCTCCACTCATCACCGTGGACGAACTACCGAACTCGTCCGAAAAGGTTCATTCTCAGACGAGTTAATCTCCCTGTAGCACGGTTATCGGTTGTGCCTGGGCAATCGCCGCCACCGACCTCCTCACCGATCCAACCTATATCGCCCGCTACCCCTTCCCTCCCGTCATTGCTATTCCCTCGATAAAGAGCCGCTGGGCGAGCAGAAACACGATCACGACCGGCAGCATCGTGATTAGCGCAGCTGCCATGAGGTACCCCCAGTTGGTCGTGTAGCTGGTACGAAAAAACTGGAGCCCGAGCGTCACCGTATAGTTCTGCGGGTTTTGGAGGTAGATCAGTGGGGCCAGGAAGTCGTTCCACGACGCCTGGAAGGTGAAGATTGCCACCGTCGCGAGGGCGGGGCGCGAGAGCGGCAAAATCACATGCCAGATAATCTGGGCTGTGTTGGCACCGTCAATGCGCGCCGCGTCCTCCAGGTCGGTCGGCAGGGTGAGAAAGAATTGGCGCAGCAGGAAGATGTAGAGCGGGCTGCCGAAGAAGGCCGGCACGGTCAGCGGCAAGAAGGTGTTGATCCAGCCCAGCGCCCGGAAGAGGATGTACAACGGCACCATCGTCACCGGGTAGGGCAGCATCATCGTGGCCAGCACCACAAGAAACAGCGCATCGCGACCGGGCGCACGCAGACGAGCAAAAGCGTAGGCGACCACCGTACACGAGAGCAGATGGCCGACGATGGTCACTGCGCTAATAACTAGCGTGTTAAGCGTGTAGCGCCCGAAGGGCAGGAAAGTCAGCGCCTCGGAGTAGTTAGCCCAGCGCGGCGGGTTAGGAATGAGCTGTGGCGGCACGGCGAAGATCTCGTAGTCGGGCTTGAGCGACGACGAGATCATCCATAGCAATGGAATAAGGAACAACGCCGCGACAACGAACAGCAGCGCCAGCGCCAGGGCGCGACCAACGATACCGTAGCGGCGCAACAGCGCGGGGCGAGTGATCTTCAGCGGCGTGTCCCCTCGTAGTAAACCCAACGATCAGCGAAGCGCACCACCAGCAGCGTGAGCGCCAAAATGATCAGCAGCAACACCCAGGCCAGAGCTGCGGCGTAACCCATGCTGAAGCGCTCAAATGCCTGACGGTAGAGGTAGAGGACGAAGAAGAGGGTTGAGTCGAGCGGGCCACCGTTGGTGGCAACAAAAGCGCTCGTGAAGGTCTGGAAGGTGGCGATCATGCTCAGCACCAGGTTGAAGAAGATTGTCGGCGTAATTAGCGGGATAGTGACGTAGCGAAACACCTGCCAGGGATTTGCGCCATCAATAATCGCGGCCTCGTGCAGCTCCTTCGGTACGCCCTTGAGCCCGGCCAAATAGATCACGGCGGCGCGGCCCAGCCCCCACAGACTCATCATCCAGAGGGCAGAGAGCGCCGTATGCGGGTCGGTCAGCCAGCGCGGGCCAACGACACCGATCTGGGCTAACGCCACATTTAGCAGGCCGGCCTCGGGGTGGAAGATCCACATCCAAACCACCACAAAGGCCACGCCAGAGATCACCGACGGCAGGTAGAAGATCGTGCGAAACACGACAATGCCGGGTATACGCTGGTTCATCAACAGGGCCAGGGCCAAGCCTCCGACAAGTTCGGTGGGCACATAGAGCAGAGTGTAGGTGGCCGTCACTTTGAGCGCCTGCCAGAACAGCGGGTCGCCGAGCATGCGCTCGTAGTTGCGTAACCCCACGAAGATTGGCGGACTTAGCAGATCCCAGCGCGTGAAGCTAATGCCAAGTGAAACCAGCATTGGCCCAAGCACAAAGAGCAGTAGACCGGCCAGCCAAGGCGAGATACACAGGTAGAAGGTGAGCGCCTCGCGGCGCGACGCGGAGAGACGAGGCATATGGTGTTGGTTGAGAATGCCAGCAGAGCTGGCACCCTCAACCAAATAAACAACGGTGGCTACTTCTGCTCCGCCAGCGCCTTCTGGGCATCCTGCGTAGCCGTCTTCAATGCCGCCGCGACATCGGTGGCCGGGTCAATGATCACCTGCTCTAACACCTTGCGTAGCGCCGGATCGGCTGTGGCACCCCAGTATGGGGTGGAGATATAGGCCCGTGGCGCGAGATGATTCAGTTCACCGATCCAGACGCCCTCGATCGGATCGCTAGCCTGACCCGACGCCTCAGCAACTGACTTCACCGTGGGGAGCGCCCAGTTCTTCCAGACTTCCGCGCCTTGTGCGCCGACATAATAGCGCAGGAAGCGCCATGCCGCCGGTTGGTTCTTACTAATCGCCGAGATGCCGAATCCACCCCAGAAAAGTACGTTGGCTCGCTTGACCCCAGCAGGCGGGCCGACCACCCCCAGATCAATATTCGGGTTCGTCTTCAAGCCAGACTGCGGCCAGCGCCCGAAGAGGCGCAGCGCCGCCTTACCACTGTCAAACTCACTGTTACCGCCGCCAAAGGCATTCAGGTCAGCCGGAGGCGGCGCAACCTTGTACTTGTTGTACAGATCAGCGTAGAACTGCACCGCTTTGGTTGTCTCCGGCGAGTCGAGGTAGCCCGTAAAGGTGCTGCCATCCGCGCTGATCAATCGTCCACCTGCAGCAGCGACCCAATACTCGAAGCCGGTTGTCCACGGTCCAGGGAGTTGCACACCCCAGACATCAGTCTTACCATCGCCATTGGTGTCTTTTGTCAGAGCCTGAGCAGTCTTGAGGAAATCGTCCCAGGTCCAGCCATCCTTGGGGTAGGGGATCTTGTACTTATCGAAGATCTTCTTGTTGTAGTAAACCGCGAGAGGCGAGAAGTCTTTTGGCAGCAGGTACTGCTTGCCGCCCCACTGGCCGGGTTCAAGGACGCCGGGCAGGTAGATGCTGGTGTCCAGCGGGTTCTCTTTGCTGGTGATAAACGGCGCAAGGTCAACAAAAGCACCCTTGCCCACGAAGTTGGGCACCGCATCATCACCGATTTGCAGGATGTCAGGCGGGTCACCAGCAGCAATCTGAATCAGAATGCGTGTGTAGTAGTCACCGCTACCGACCGGCTCAAGCTGTACCTGAATGTCGGGGTTGTCTTTCTCAAACTGCTCAATGATCTTCAGATGCGGTGTGAGCCCCTCGCCACTATCGCCAGTGCCAACCCGCAGTACAATCTTGGCGCCTGCGGCCTGCGGCGCAGGTGTTGGCGTAACAACAACCTCATGCGGCACCTCGACCGTCTGCGCGACAACAACGGTGCGCTCAACAACGACGGTACGCTCGACAGGGACGGCGGTCGGGGTACGTGCAGCGCCACCACATGCGGCGAGGATTCCGGCCAATACGGCAAACAAGATGACAAGCAATGCATGGCGGAGGTATGATCTTTGCATAGATGTGTCTCCATTACTCAGTTGATACGACAAGCCCATGCGGATAAATTAACAAAAACTATTGGAATAGTCAAATATTTTACCTAAATGGGGATCACATCCCTAGAATGTGCAAGACGAGGATATACACACGAACCAGACCATGCATCGGAGAATAACTTGACCATGCAGCTATGTTAGTGTATACTCACTAACATGAAGAACAAGCCACCGCGTACTGGTGATGAGCGCCTTTCTGCCGAGGCTCGGCGCACGACCATCCTCGATGCTGCCGTAACCGAGTTCGCCTCCTTTGGCTTCCATGGCGCCTCGACCGATCGCATCGCAACTGCGGTTGGCATCTCACAGCCCTACATCTTCCGGCTGTTTGGTACTAAAAAAGAGCTGTTTGTTGCCACAGTTGAGCGCGCCATCGCCGATATGAAGGCGACGTTGCGCGTCGCGGTGGCCGCCAACTCCACCGACCCGCTCACAGCTGTCTGCGATACCTTTATTGCGATGATGTACCGCCGCGATCAGTACATCCTGCTGCTGCAAGGCTTCGCAACTACCATAGACCCCGATATGATGGCCATCGGACGGACGTATCTGGCCGATATGTACGCCTATGTTGCCGAGGTTACCGGCAGAAACGAGACCGAGCTGCAAGAATTTTTTGCCTACGGCATGCTGTTTATTGTCGCCGCCGCACTGGATCTTCCCGCGATTGCGCACGAACGGCCATGGGCCGCGAATCTCATTCGCCGCTGGCGCTAGTTTTTTGTTATCTTGTTATTAGTGATTACTTACTAACTACCCTTTCGCAAATCACATCTTAGAAAGGATGCGCAGTGAGCCGCACACCTGGACACTCTAAGCTTCACGGGAACCTCATCGCCGACACCTCGATCCGACAGCCCGTACTCGTCACGATGCTGATGCTGCTGGCAATCGTAACCGGACTGCTGGCCTACACGATGCTGCCGGTCAACCAACTCCCAGACATCGCCCTGCCCACCGTCGTTGTGACCGTCGCCTACCCCGGTGCCGGGCCTGAGTCGGTTGCCGATCAGGTCGCTCGGCCTATCGAGGACGAACTCTCGACCATCAGCGGCCTCAACAAGATCACCTCCAACGCGGCTGAGAATGTGGCTGTCATCATCGCCGAGTTCCGCCAAGACATTGATCCCAATAGCGCGCTCCAAAATGTGCGCGAGAAGGTTTCCGGGATCAGGGCTCAGCTCCCGCAGGACATCCGCGAGCCAGTGTTCCAACGCATCGAGCCAAACCAGGATCCGATCCTCCAGGTCGCCTTCACCAGTACCGGGAGCCGCACGAGCCAGGAGTTGCGCACCCTCATCAAGAATGAGCTTGTGCCACGGATTCAGCGTGCGCCTGGCGTCGGCTCAACCACCGTCACGGGCGGCATGGTGCGCCAGATCAACGTTGAACTTGCCCTGGCCCGCCTCCAAAGCCTGCACATCCTGCCCGCGCAGGTGAGCAATGCGATTGCCGCCGCGAACACCAATGTCGGCGTGGGCAACGCCCTGGTCGGCACGCAAAACTACAACCTGCGCACGCCCAGTGTCTTCAAGCACCCGGACGACATTGCGGCCACCGGTATCCCTGGTACGTCCTATACCATCGCCGATGTCGGCGTCGTGGTTGATGGCAACGTCGAGCCCGACACCTACACCCGGCTCAACGGGGTGGACGCGGTCACCCTGGCGATCCGCAAGCAGACCGGCTCCAACACGACTGCCGTGGCTGAGGCTGCACTCGGCGAGCTTGAGCGTGCGATGTCTGCCTACCCCGACCTCGCGTACACGGTGATCGTCAATCAGGCCACGCAGGTGCGCTCCAACGTGCGCGGGGCCATCGAGGAGATCATCATCGCCGTCGTGTTTGCGATGCTGGTCGTCTGGCTCTTCTTCCGCGATCTGCGAAATACCGTCGTCACAATTATCGGCCTGCCGGTGATCATCATCGGCACCTTCGCCACAATCGCCGCCTTCGGGGTCTCGATCAACATCGTCAGCCTGCTGGCAATTGCGGTCTCGGTCGGACTCGTGATTGACGACGCCATCGTGGTGCGCGAAAACATCTTCCGCTACATCGAGCATGGCTACGACCCGTGGCAGGCCGCCAGCAAGGGCACGGCCCAGGTCGCAACCTCGGTGTTGGCGATGACGCTCACGCTGATCGCGGTCTTCGTGCCCGTCACCTTCACCACTGGCATTACGGGGACGATCTTCAAGTCGTTCGGTATCACCGTCGCCTGCGCGATGACTCTCTCACTTGTCGAGGCATTCACCCTGGCGCCGATGCTCTCGGCCCACTGGTTCAAGTCCCGCGATACAGCGCAGCACAACGCAATGGGGGAGTCTGACGACGCGCCGAAGGAGACGGCCACGAAGCACGGAGCCAGCGAGCGGATGTATGTCCGGTTGCTCACATGGTCGTTACGTCACCGCACGACAACCATCGCCGCCGGTGCTCTGGTTGTCGTGGCGAGTCTGGTGGCGCTGAGTGGCCTCAAGACATCCTTCCTCCCGGTGCCCGAGAACCGCCGCATTGGTATCGCCTTCGAGATGCCGCCCAGTACGCCGCTCGGCGTTACGGACGAGCGTGCCCGTGCCGTCGAACAGGTTCTGCGGCAAGACCCCGGCGTCGAGGCCGTCATGACCACCGTCGGCGGGTCACGGGGTATGTATGGCGGGGGTGGCAATGAGCTTGGTCAGTTCCTGCTCAAGCTCCGCGACAACGCTTCGACGGCGGAGGTGCAGGCCCGGCTGCGCGCACAACTGGCCGGTCTCCCCAAACTCGTCTTCAGCCAATCCAGCTATAAGTACGGCGAAAGCACGGCGGTGCAGACCCGCCCGATCCAGGTTAAGCTGCACACCACCGGCTCGCTCAGCGAACTTGCGCCGGTTGCGGCGCAGGTGCAGGCCGCCTTGGCCGACGTACCGGGCTTCGCTGACATTGATAGTAGCTACACTCCTGGCAAGCCGGAGCTTCAGTACGAACTGATCCAGGCAAGCGCCAACGACTACGGGCTTACCAACCGCGATCTGGCAATGACCATGCGTACGTTGATTGACGGCAACACCGCCGCCGTGTTCCGCGAGAACGGCAAAGACTATGACATCGTGGTGCAGTTGCGCGAGCAGGATCGCGCCAGCGTCGAGACGATCAACACGCTGCGCCTCCCAATTGGGCGCGACCTGCTCCCCCTCAGTTCAATCGCACGCATCAAGGTCGCCCAGAGTCCGACAGTCATCCGTCGCGCCGATCGCATGAACGAGGTCATCATCGGTGGCAACAACCTCAACCGCAACGTGAACGATGTGCAGCGCGATGTCGAGGCCCGGCTACGTACAATCGCGCTGCCTGCGAACGTGACGCTCGTCGTCGGCGGTGCCAGCGATGACCAGTCAGCAGGCTTCACGAGTCTGTTGATCGCCATGGGCCTGTCAGTGACTTTCGTCTACATGGTACTCGCCAGCCAGTTTGGGTCGTTCCTCCAGCCGCTGGTGCTAATGCTGGCCATGCCGCTCAGCTTCATCGGCGCATTCCTGGCGCTGCGCCTGGCCAACCTAGAGCTGAACATCGTCGCGATGATCGGCCTGCTGCTGCTGCTGGGCCTGGTGGTGAAGAACTCGATCCTGCTGGTTGACTTCACCAACGTGCTGCGCGCCGAGGGCGTAGAGAAACACGCCGCGCTGATTCAGGCTGGTGCCACCAGGCTACGGCCAATCCTGATGACCTCGATCACCGTCATTGCCGGCAACGTCCCGACGGCGCTCGGCCTCGGCGACGGCGCTGAGCTACGGCGCGGCCTGGGCATGGCCGTCATCGGCGGCATGATCACCTCAACGCTGCTGACGCTGGTGCTGGTGCCGGCGGCGTATAGCCTGCTTGACTCGGCACAGATGCGCTTCGCTCAGCTACTCCAGCATCAGGCCGCAAAGTCCAACACTCCCCCGCCAGTTCAGACCGCCGGTAGTCATGCGGAGGCTCACTAATACGGGGTTCCGAAAATTCGCAATGAGAGTGTAACTCTTCTACGATGATTCGCAGGGCTGGTGCAAAGTCACGCGCCCGGCCCGTAAACGGGAGGGCTCTTAGTTGCGAAGGCCGCCTGCGCGGCCTCAGGCAAGCCGCGCAGGCGGCCTTCGCGACGAGGAGCCGAGGGCTTTAGCCCCAATACCTTTCACATAAGGAATCCACCGCCGCTCGGCCCTCTCCCCCCAGCCCCCTCTCCCAGAACGGGAGAG
>Ga0194047_10002402_pt1 | contig 10750 bp, 4 predicted proteins | sample JunL225m_MetaG_2_FD_160070 | JGI IMG/M metagenome (GOLD analysis project Ga0194047, IMG submission 160070) | Anoxic zone freshwater microbial communities from boreal shield lake in IISD Experimental Lakes Area, Ontario, Canada - Jun2016-L221-5m | ecosystem: Environmental > Aquatic > Freshwater >...
GGCCAGGTGCGAACGTCTTGTGGGTCGCCGAGGAATAGGGCGTTTATCCATTGCAGGGTGGTGAGAAGTGCGGACGGGGGTGGCGGAGCGGGCTGTTGCTGGCGGGTGATTTCCTGGACGAGCCGGTGGACTGTGAAGGAGGTGCCGGTGGTGTCGCGGCGTGCAAGGCTGAGGTTTTCCAGTTCTGCTAGGAGGGCGCGGGCGTCAAACGGGGCGTTATCACCTTCCAGGGCGGTTAACGGAATGGGATCTGGGGCGAACCAGGAGAGGACGCGGAAGAACTCCTTGGCGGGCTCGCTGAGCTGATCCACACTGGTTTGATAGGTGACGGCGAGGCTGCGTGGGTAGTGCATGGTCCGTGCGTTATACCAATGAAGGGCCGCAGCGGTATTATTGTGCCAGAGGTCAAGATAGGCGGCGAAGGAGAGACGCTCCTTGCGGATGTGGGCGGCGGCTTGTTCGAGGGCAAGGGCAAGGCCGCCGAGTTCGTGGGCAAGTTCCATAGCACGGGCGTCATCGTCCGGGGCTGTGGTCCGATGGTCGGCGGTGCGTTCGAGGAGAAAGGCGGCGGCATCGTCATCGGTTATGACGTCGAGGGGCACGGCATCGATCCCGCCTGCGTAGTCGGTTATTCGGCTGGTGATAAGGACGTGTCCGCCAGACAACTTGGGCAGGAGTTGGTCCACGGCGGCCAAAGCATCCTCGGTGTCGGCATTGTCGAGGATGATGAGCCAGCCAGGATGGGCGTTCACCCAGGCGAGCACAGCGGCTTTCTGTTCGCTTTGATCGGTGAGTGACTTTTCCGGCAGATTCAGAACGTCGGCATGGCAGAGGGCGGCGAGCTTGGTGTCCAGGGTTTCCGGGGAGTCGGCGGAAACAAAGAGCAGGGCGGTATAGTGGCTGTGATAACGCCAGGCATACTCGACGGCGGCGCGCGTTTTGCCGACGCCGCCCAAGCCGTGAATGGCGTGGCCCTTGACGAGGGTGGCGGTGTCGCCGGTGAGACGCTCATGAAGATCCGTTAAGAAAGCGTCGCGGCCTTTGAAAAGAGTCCCAAGGCTGGTGTAAGGAAGATTGGCAGGGCGGAGGTTGGCGTCGCGGTTCCAAGGCTTGGCGGGATTGCGGATCTCCTCGTCGAGAAGATCGGCGATGGCCGTCATGGTGGCAACGTCGAGTGCGCGGATGTCACCAAGAATGGTCGACAGATCACAGACAGCAATGACGGGGTGAGTGCAAGGCGTGAAGTTCCCGGATGGTGCAGGTTCTGCCGGGGCCTTGTTCACCAAGAAGAAGAGAATGATTTTATTGAAGTTGTCGCCAAGGTTGTGTTCGCTGGCTGTGCGATGAGTGTTGCGGATTTTTTCGGTCGTGTCATTGATCGTGATCTGGATAGCGAGTCGCCTAGCGGGATCGACCAAGTCCACGGCGGGGGCATTAGCATTCACGGCGTTCGCGTTGGAGAGGTTGTAGCCGTAAAGGAGGTTTAGCAGCCTCACGCAAAAGTCCTCGGCGAGCACGGCCGGGGTGTTGAGGTTCTGCCCGGAGTTGAGCTTGAGGTGGCACTCCATCACCGCGAACGCACTGGTGATGCGGTGAATGAGACGTACGCGATCAAGCATGGGAGTAAGGATCGAGTAAGAGTAAATAGTTATCTGTACCGGCTCCGATTGAATTGGCGTCCCATTTGACCATTTTCCATAAATTAACCACCAACAAGGCGCTGTCCTGAGGGCGTGGTTGATATTTTTTTGAATGAAATTTCAAGCATATTACATACACGTTGCCGTGTTGCGAAACCCACATGGAATTGTTTGAAGTGCCTGCGGACCATCCCTTTCAGTAATCGTAAGGCAAATGGGTTAGTTTTCTTCCATTCCGCTGCAGCTTCTTCAATAATTCGCTCGGGGAAAGCACCAGTGTGATCCAGTGAAAGCGATATTTTCACAAGCTTCCTGGCGCTAGTGAGACTCCTTGAAAAAACCCGCTCGTAAGATCTCTCCAGTTCGCTTGAGCCAATTGCGTAACTAATCCTTTTGGTTATTCCGAAAGCTACAAGATAAACCAAGTGGAATATTATACGTTTAGCCTCTTCTTCAAGAACCTCAGGACTTTCCGATTTCTTCTTTAAACGCAACATCTCAGCAAAGCCATTCACTGCCTCCCCTGCCTCATCGTGTACCAAGTCTATATATACAGTAAAAGTTCTCATGCCAAGATCGATGCAGCTATCAATAAACGCCACCTTCTCGGCGGGAGAGAAGTTAGCCGGAAAATTTTTGAGCATCTGTCCAAGAATTTGGATAGTCTTGACTGCGGCGTTGAACTTTGCAAGGATGGAGACCTGTTCAAAGGTAACCTCTCTTCCATCTGAGACAAGGTCTGAGGAAGGAAGTGTAACCTCATCTGCTACGAGTTTCGCCGCCTCACGTCTTGTCTCGGCTGTGGATTCTACCTCTGGTGATAGTATCATTGGCACATCAGATGCCATTCTTTGGAATGCTTGCAAATTGCTTTCGTCTAGTGTTGCTGGCGAAACGTCATGAAAAATTCTCCCCGCGGCAGTGATGACAGAGTTTGCTATATGCCTGTTTTTGCTCAGGTGAGTAAGAAACAACATGACGTTTGCATAGTCCTCCACCCAAAGCTTGCTTGCCAACTCTTGCACAAATTCCCGAATTTCTTCCTGATCAATGTAATCCTTTATGTAAAATGCGGCGAAATAGTAAAAAATGTATTTCTCACCAAATCTCAATGTTCCATCGTCATTCGATAAAAATCGGAGACTGAGTAGTTCCGTCTTGAGCGTATCGATATCCCGGGTAAGGTCGGTGGAGTCCTCAAACCAAGTATGCACCTCTTTAAAAAAGTCATCCCCGAACTGCTTTTTCTCCTCCCTGAGGCACCGAAATGCTAGAAATGATACAAAGCTTGTGAATATGTTGTGGTTTGTACCAGAAGAGCGCTTGGCCAAAGCTGTTTTGATAAAGACTTCGTATAAAAAGCCATGGGTGCTGGTTGACAAATCCAAATCAATCCCGGCCTCGTTGCCCTGGAGTAATGCAAGGATGTAAGGTGGGTACGGTTGTAAATACTCTCTACCTACAATGGCATCCATTAGGCGATTGAGCTCATAGAACCGACGTGAGTATAACTGAGGGTCTTCCACTGAGTCAGTATCAAGAGAAAGCCACTTTTCAATTAGTTCATTCTTTCGGTCAGTGGAGAATGGAAGAATCAAGAGAGCAGCGCGACTTGATCCGAGCTTCCCATCATGACTATCATCAGCTGATAAGAACTTTCCAATTTGGAGAGGTCCAAAAGCTAAATCATTGGCAATAAATACTATCCGACCAAACCATGCATTGAGACAGGTTATAATTTTGTGGTCTTTTAGCCAAAATCTAGGAATTTTATCAAAGTCATCAATAACAACAATCTTTTCTGACGTTGCTGAATTGAGATACGAATCGGGTGTGTGCAAGCCATATTGTGACATTATTTGCGTCCTCAGATGATTCAATAACGCGGACTCGTTCGATGGCAAGTCGCGTCCATCTAGCAATAGTGGTAGCAATCCCTGGATTTTTGATATTCTGCACCATTGTTTGGCAATTGCCGTCTTCCCGGATCCATCAGGTCCCATGATTAGAGCTAGTCCTTTGTTCATGAGAAAGCTTTGGACTTTGGGACCTTCGATGACCTTTGTGGACTTTATGACAGTTGGATGGGATACCTCCGCCAAATCAGGAAAGACAAAAAGATCCGAGAGTCGTAGCTTATCTTGTTTGCCATGTGTTAGGTCAATTTCTGACCGCTCAAGAAATTGTTTTTGGGATTCGGAGAAATCCAAGGCGGCGTTTCTCCTAAATCGATTAATTTTCAATTGTAATGGCAAGTTTGGGTGGCCTGGGTCATAAGGCGCATCGTCCCGATATGCTTTGTAGGAACCATCTTCCCAGCTAAAGGATGTATATTCTGATTCGGACTTGTCAGTATCGAGGAGTAGAATCGAAAACTCATGAGTATTGAGTTTGGGCTCCCATAATGCACCTCCCTCAAAGATCGAAGCTTCACCTTTCCCATGTATTCCCAATCGATGGGAACCGGCTTCATGTTCGTGACCTGTGAAGACAATATCCGATGATGCCAATAAATTTTCTCTGGATGTACGGCTGTTGACCGATTCAATCCAAGTCAGAGGATGATGGAACAAGCTGAGATCTAAGTCAAATACCTGTTTCGACACTCCATCTTTTGTGGGTAAAAGTAGAGCTCCTTGCTTTTCATGCAGGCGAGACAGCCATGCAGTATTGAAGCATTTGAAACGGATATCGCAACCATTGATAGAGAATGCAACGCTCCATGCCAAGCGGGAATCAACATTATCCCAGAGTGGAAGTTTTGTCTGATTTTCCAGTACGAAGGCATCAGCAAAATCCCAATAGTTGTTCTGTACTGTTAAAACGACGTCGATTACCTGTCCACTATAAGTTGCACTTCCGCCCTTTTCAAGGTAGGCCAGTAACTGTTCACGTGCCGTTTGATCGATATTGAAATCGCAGTCGTGGTTTCCTGGGACCCCAACCCTACCAGACACAACTTCATCCGGGAAGACGTTTTTCACTCCGGTTTCAAGCGCTTCCAGGAGGCGGTAAACCTCGATGTATTCTTCTGTCTTTCCAGAGTGTGCGAAATCTCCTGTGTAAACGAAAAACACACAATCGGGATTGCTTAGATAGATATTCCGAATGGCTGGACCGACACCATCAAAGAGAGCTTGATCGATTGGGTTGTCGTTTCGCCAGTGAATATCACCTACTTGGATAAATAGAATTTTCATAAGATAGTTTGTTCTTGAATTTAATCCGCGGCGAATTTACCCTACTGACCGACTTGTATTTGGTGGAGCGGTTAGGTTATTGTTTGTGCCTTGCACGGAGTATGACTTGGCAGCCGTCTGGTTGTCTTTGAACTGGTTCCAGATTCGATTGATCTCAGCTATTCGTGTTGCTTCGGCTTTGGGCCCGGCCACTGCATCAATCAAGCGCAGTTGGAATTGAGGACAGGTAAGGTCAGTTATTGAGCAGTCGATGAAGTTGCATTCAAGCTTCTCATCATGCCCGACTTGGAATGGAAAACAATCGTGGCCATCTGGATAGCGCTTTGCAATCAATCGCACCTCTTGCTGCCAACTGTGTGCAGCCAGTTGACCAAAGGCAGGCATGCGCGGAAAACCATCTATTCGCAGATTATAGCCTGCGCGTTGAAAAGCTTCTCGAACTTCCACAAAGGCAGCTACGGCAGGAGAGCCTTCATAGGTTATGAAGCGAAAATCTTGGTAACCGGGTGATGTGGTGATCTCGATAGCCAATCTCACCCCAGTGCCACGAGCTGCAAACTCGCGCCAAAATCGTTCTGGCTGATTGTGAGGGCTGTCGGCAAACGATCGGAAGAAAAGGTCATCCATCCACTCTGTTTGGCGCCCCGCGATACCGCTACCATCTTCACGCCAATCCTTATCAAGACCAAGCTCAATGCACATTGGGCAATACTCACCTATGGAAGTGTTCTTGTTGGTCGAGTAAAAGCGCAAGTTGGCAGGTTTGGATAGCGCCGAATTCTCTACGCCCATGGTTGAGAGAAAGGACTCATATGGCATGTAAAGGAAGTAGGTCCCGGACGACGCGGGTTTGAAGAGTTCGTCGAAAATGCGCCGTGCGAATGCCTGACTCTGGTCATTACAGCCAATCAAAATGCACTGGCTTCCCGGAGTGAAGTATAACGGAATCGATTGCAAGTTAATCGAGTGGTTTTCCATCACTCGGTTGAAGGTGTTTGCGGCCTTTTTGGCTAATGTAATCATCATTTGTTATTTAGTCGCGGCTGCTGATTTCTCTGAGATAACCTCCTTATCCCACGCCTCCTGCTTGAGGCATTGGGTGCTGTATTCGTTGTGTTTGGCGGTTTCGACTTTCTTGAGGCCGGAGAAAGTGACAGTGGGGTAGTGAAAGCTTTGGGTGTTCATGGCCTAAAGATCCTCGCAATAGAATCGCTTTTCTTTCGGTGTGCTCGCCAGTTCGAGGCGAAGGTGCGGGGGCTTTTGGGATTCGGTAGGCGGGGGTTCGGTGGTTGTGATGATGGCTTGGAAGCTGTTGGGGTGGTGGGATTCGACTTGAGAGATGAAGTGAAAGATGTCGCGGTAGATGCCCGGTTCGAGATCGGATTCGCGTGGGCTGTCGTGAATGAGGAAGCGGGGGTGGCAGCAGTGTTCGGAATCCAAGTAGGAGGAAAGGAGGGCGGCATAATCGTAGGCGAGGCAGCGGAGAGCGCGAAAAGCGGCGCTGTCGAGTTCGCCACCTGTTTCGAGTTCGAGGGTGGCGTTGTTCTCGATGTTGGTGAACGTGAGTGTGCCCTTGAGGTCTTTGTTGATAATGAATTTGATGATGCGATTGAAAATATCTGAAATGACGATCTGACGCCATTTCGAGCGCTTCCGGATTACTTCCAATTCTTCGTCCAGATCTTTGATCGCAGTTTTGTTCGTGGTTATGGATTTCTGGGAGGTTTCGATTTCCTCCATTGCTTCGAGAAGATTTCTGGCGGCACGTTCGGAATCGGTGAGTTGATCGGGAAGATTGCGGATTTTGGTTTCGAGTTCGGATTTGCGGGTGCGTGCTTCCCGGAGCTCATTTTCGATTTGGGTCAGTGGATTCTTAGCAGCCCGCAGGTTGTGAAGTTCCGCTTTGAGTTCTTGGCGGAGGTTGCCGATGTTCCAGCGAAACTGGCCTTCGATTGTTGCGTTCTCCAGATCAAGGTCGTCTTTGTTCGTGAGATCGGGAACCCCACACTGTTTGAATAGGTCGCAGTTGTTTTCGGCCATCCAGTAGGGGACGGAGCAGACGCCCTTTTTTCCTCCATGTTTGGCAAGAGCCTTGATGAAAGCGCACTTGTCGAGTGGTTCCGGTGAGTCCCTGTGTTCTCTTCGGTATGAAGCTAACTGGAGCTTTTCATCGTTGTAGTGTTCCCAGCGTTCCGCAAAACGGCTGGTCAGGCGGTTGTATTGGGAAGCAGCCTGGTCGCGAGCTTCAGTGAGGATTTCGATGCCCAGTTTTAGGATGCTGGCGTTGAGGGTTTCACGCTCGCTATTGATGTTTTTCTGCGCATCCTTGCGAACCGAAGAAAGGAACAGTTCTTGCGGTCCAAGGTCGGAAATTTCTTGAATGGCTACGATGCCGAGCTTGGCCATGTCGCGTGATTTGTTGTGGCGGCTTGCGGAGATGTTGCGTTCCGACTGGCGGTTTTCATCGGTGAGCTCTTCCCGCTGACTCAGAAGGGAGCTTTCGCCGCCATCGGCGAGACCGAACAGGCAGCGCATGATGAGGCAGCGGTCCGAATCAGATGTTTTGAGGGGATCCGAGTTGGCAGCGGCGCTGCGCCACAGATGAAGTGCGGCGAGGTGGGCCTCTTGATCGCGTGAGAGGGCTTCCAAGAGGTGGTTCCAAGTGATTGCACGATTCTGATCCAGAGCCGTGACCTTGAGCCTTCCGGTCGTCGCCTGATTTAGGGCGGGTAGAAAGTCGTATTTGTAACTTTGTGCGGGGAGTTTTCCGGTGAGCGCTTGCTCGATGGTTGCGCTTTGGTAGGCGTGATCGGCTTTGATTTTGTTGATGGGACGCGCAACCGTCCATTTGGTTTCGCCGATCCAGACTTCCGCTGCAATGTAGGAGGTGAACAGCCGTTTGCTGTTTTGAAGTCGGTTCTTCATGAACTCGTTGCCGAATTCATTTTCGCCGAGGGCGTAGCGGAGAGCGCGGCACAATGAAGTTTTTCCGGCGGCGTGGCCTGCTCCCTTTTCCCGTTGTTCGGTTTTTCCAGATTGATTCCCGTCCGGGCTGTCTGATCCTGGACAAGACCAGATGATGTTGAGACCGAGCTTGAATGTGACGTCCCGGAGCGGTTTTGCATCCGCACTCAAGCTGGGCAGAATGGCGAGACGTTCTACCCAGAAGGCGGGTTCGCCACGGTGCTTGAGCGCGGTGAGCAACGATTGGGGTAGTGTTTGCGCCATTGAGAGTCGTTGTTGAGGTTATGAAGCGGCGGTGAGGAATTCGCGCAGAGCAACCTCACGTTGAACTGGATGTTGTGCCATGGCACTGGGAAGCCACTTTTCAACTTCAGGATGGTGAACAAGGAGTCGAAGGCTCAGGGAGACCTCGGTTTGAACCCATGGTTCGGCTGCAATGTCATCGAAGGTATCGTCTGTGAATGAGAGGACCTGCGATGATTCATTGTATGCGAGTTGCTGGGAGCCGACGAGATCCGAGACGAATTCATGAAATCCCGGACGGGCATGCGTGACGGGATTGCTGTGCTGCCAGGCTGTAAATTGGTCCTCCGACAGGATCACAGAAAGTTCTGTCTGGTAGCGGCTGAGGTCGGCGAATCTGTGCCACGCTTCGCGAAGGAGTGGGAGTGTTGCCTCGGAACTGGCTTCGCGGAGGAACTGAACGACAAAATGCAGCCAGATGTCGTCGACTTCGCTTGGCGTACTGCGGGCTATTTTTGGTATTTGTGGAGGGTGAGCAGCGCGAAAACTTGCTGGGCCTGGATCGAGCAAGGTCTGGTATGCGATGCCGCTTGCGATGGACTCGGCCAGCGCGTCGTAGATTTGGAGGATGGTATCTTTGGTGCGGTAGGTGCCGTGTTTGGCTTCGTCTTTGCGTTTGACGATGGGGAAGGTGTCCATGATGTAGGACACGGCATGGCGGGGCGTGGGGAAGGCGCGGGTGAGGGCTTCGGGCTGCTGCTGCCACTCGGCTTCGGTGCCGAGGTAGAGGTGGAAGAAGGCGGCGTCCAACTCGCAGCGCAGCAGGAAGCGCCGCTCCTCGTCCCAACGGAACGGCGGGCCGGGCCATCCGCAGTCGGACGCGAACGCCTCAAGGTCCCAGGCGGTGTAGGTCAACTCCAGCACGCGGGGAAGGAGCCAGTCGCGGAAGGATAAGGGTTCGTGGATGGATGAATGCTGTTGATTGGCCCATGGACAGGGCTGCGAGAAGACCGGCGGCTTGACAAGAGGGAGCTGCTTCATGATCCCGTATGTCAGGTGAGTCCCAGATACCTTTTGTCTAGCTGCATAGTCAAAAATGTAAGTAGCTAGATTTGCGAATAGCGTGTCCTTTTTGTATGGTTTGCGAATGCCCAGACATGGCATTGAGACTGTCGCAGCAGTTTCGGGTATAGCCGTGGCAATACATGTCCGCGCATCCGTTGAGCGAGCAATATCACGATACCCAATCAGCCAGCCATTCTGGTTCCCGTAGCGCTCAATTGTTTCGGCAAACTTCTGCCGTGTAACCCAATAGCGGGGTTTTACGTTTTCGGATGGATTTAATAGTTCATCCGACAGGGTTTCGCGAGCCCAGCCCTTATGAACTTCTTCGGAAGGCACTCCTTCAAATGTTGCAAAGCGATGATTGAAATGGTGGAACAGTTTTGGCTCGTAAACCCTAACGAAATCTCGCTTTGCTGTGCTGTATTCGTGGAGGTTATTGAACTGACCCTCGGTGAGTTGGTCAACCAGACGAACATCCTCGGCATCATCCCCAAGATGAATCAATCGGATATACTGCCCACCATATTGGCTAGAATCCTCCAGAAGGCATGACGCGTTATAGAGACGCCGCAGTAATGCGAGATCCAGCGGCCCCCTGAGCACCGGGCATGTTCGAGTGACTGGGTTCAAGATGAGAAAATCATCAGGTGTCATTTCAAAGCATCGCTCGGGATCGCCTATTTCGGCCATTTGTCTGGCATAGAACAGAAAGCGTGAACGCTTATTCCTTGATGCAGATCCGCTCAGGCACAGGAGACAGAACTTGGTTGAGTGGTGAACTCCTGGAAAGATAAACTCCTCGTTCTCGAAACTCAAGAGGCTAACGATGGCTGCGCGGTCAACAAGGCTCTGAAAGAAGGTTTTTGTAGTGTCATCTGTGGCGATGCCGCTAGGTAGGACTGCTCCACTGCGTCCATTTGGGGAGAGAAAGCGGCACATTGTTTCCGCAAAAACCGTGTAGAGATTCACGTCGCCTCGTCCGCACAGCGGATAGACAAAGGAATTTCGCAGAAAGTGGCTTTCGGCATCGGCTTGCCTAATTGCCATGCGAAACTCAAGAAGAAGGTCGGGTGCAACGACTTCAAGTTGATCTATCAGTCGTTTTCGTGCGGATGCATTTGCTGCGGTCGCAATATCTGGTCGTCTCTCAGAAAACCACTCCTTCTCTTGAATTTTGACTCTTTCCCACGGCGGATTGCCGAGGATGCAGTCGAATCCGCCTTGGTCGAAGACTTGGGGGAAGGCGAGGTGCCAGTGGAAGAAACGGTATTCGGATGCGAGCTGGTTGACTTCGGATTCGAGGTCTTCGGGGAGTGTTTTTCCTTGGACGTAGTCGCGAAGTGTTCCGGTCGTGATGCCGCTGGCAGTTCCTGGTTTGAAGTTTTCAGTTTTTTGGGCAGACTTTGGCTTTGCCGTTGCTTTTGCCGCTGAAACGGGTTGGCCGAAGAGGTCGTCGTCGGTATGGATGAGTTGGCCTTCTACCGGGGTGGGTATTGCAGGTTGGGATTCAGACACGGGCGGGTCGCCCGTGCCTCCCTTGAAACACTTCTTGATGACGAAGGCGGCGCACCAGAGGTCTGCTAACAGTTTGGCGTGGCGGTATTCGGGGGCGGTTTCGTTGTTGTGAAAGGCGGCTTC
>Ga0194047_10002403_pt1 | contig 10749 bp, 10 predicted proteins | sample JunL225m_MetaG_2_FD_160070 | JGI IMG/M metagenome (GOLD analysis project Ga0194047, IMG submission 160070) | Anoxic zone freshwater microbial communities from boreal shield lake in IISD Experimental Lakes Area, Ontario, Canada - Jun2016-L221-5m | ecosystem: Environmental > Aquatic > Freshwater...
CTTATATTCCCTAGATGAAACTAAGTCACGCAAGCGTTGAAAACCATCCCAAACTTCAACATAACTAGTTGGTAATGGGGCAATTGCTAAGCGAATCGAATTTGGCTCCCGGTAATCTGGAATAACATTTGAAATCACACGGAGTGCAATCGCAATTACTTTGGCATCAGGATGAATTAACGAGATATGGCCACCTCGCTCTTCTGGATTTCTCGAGGTATTGAGCGTAAATCCAAGATCCTTTAGCCATGCATCATAAAGACCAATCATCATCTCAGTCCCCTTGGCACACTTCTCTGCGATCCTTTGGATTCCTGCTTGTTCAATCATTCCAAATGCTGTTTGGACACATCGAAGGCCCATGATGGAAGGAGATGCAATCTGGTAACCACGGATGGTCTGTTGCTTCTTAAAGTCTGCGCCCATAGCAAATTGGTTTTCTTGGGCGAACCAACCTTGTATTGGAACTCGCAACTCTTTTTGAATGCGCTTTGAAACGTATAGCCAAGCCGGTGAGCCTGGGCCTGAGTTTCCATATTTATAGGTGCAACCAACAGCTAAGTCCACACAATTGGCATCAAAGTCCATTTCGATAGCACCAGCAGCGTGGCTAGCATCCCAAATAGTTAGTGCACCGTATTTTCTAGCCAAATCCGTTATTGCTTTGATATCTGTGCGAGCACCAGAGCGGTATTGAATAACTTCAAATGTCACGAACGCAACATCTTCTGACATGTATTTTTCAAGAATTTCTGGAGTAATACGTTCGTATTCTGCAGAGCCGGGAGTTTCGTTATCAATAGTAATTAACTTAAGCCCCATGCGATCGGCATAACCCTGCATGATGTAACGATCGGTTGGGAAATTTGCCGCATCGATGATTATTGTTTTGCGGCCAGGCCTGGCAGCTAAGGCAGCACCAACTAGTTGGAAAAAATTAACCGAAGTTGTATCGCAAGAAAGTACCTGACCAGCAGCTGCGCCAAGAGTTGCACGGCCAATCAAATCACCAGTGGTTTGGGCCTCATCGATCCAGTCGGCCCAACCCTCAACTACTTTTGTTCCCCATTCATTTATAAGAAAGTTATTAATCACTTCGACAGTTTTCTTTGGAAGTCGACCTAAAGAATTACCGTCCAAATAGCAAATATTTGGGTCGGTATTAACAAATTGATCGCGATACTTTGCGAGTGGATCAGTTACATCTAAATCAAGCGCATATTGACGATCTGTAATAGCCATTTACGTACTCTAGCAATCCTCAATTAGAGTGGGATAGTGGCGATAAGAAATCTTCTCAATCTCGAATCGGTCTCCAAGGCCTTCGATATTCGCCCTCTTCTTTCAAGCGTCTCTTTAGGAATAAATGAAGGTGAGCGCATTGGAATTGTTGGTCGAAATGGTGATGGAAAGAGCACGCTGCTAAAAATTATGGCTGGCATGGAACCACCTGATTCTGGCCGAGTAGCAAAGGCTGGTGAGGTGAGCATTGGAGTTCTTGGGCAAGTTGATACTGCCAAGCCTGGAGCATTGGTTCGCGATGTTGTATTAGGAAACAAAGAGGAACATGAATGGGCGCGCGACTCATCTGTGCGCGAAGTTTTAACCGGTTTATTCGGCGGCTTTAGTGATGAACTACTTGATCGGGAATTTGAAGCGCTCTCGGGCGGGGAAAGACGCCGAGTTAATTTAGCTAAATTATTAGTGGGAGAGTTTGACCTTATTTTGTTAGATGAGCCAACAAACCATTTGGACGTTGAAGGTGTTGCTTGGTTAGCTGAACATATTAAAACTAGAAATAAATTAGCAGTTGCTGTAATTACCCACGATCGTTGGTTCTTGGATGAAGTTTCAGATCAAATTTGGGAAGTTGTTGAAGGAAATGTTTTGGCCTATGAAGGAGGATATTCGGCATACGTACTTTCTAAAGCAGAGCGGGCCCGCCAACAATCTGTGGAGTCAGGTAAGCGGGCAATGTTGATTCGTAAAGAATTGGCTTGGCTTCGCCGTGGCGCACCAGCTAGAACAGCGAAACCAAAATTTAGAATTGAAGCCGCCAACACCTTAATTGAAAATGAACCGCCACCTCGTAATCAAACTGAGTTACTTAACTTTGCCGCAAACAGACTCGGCAATACTGTTTTTGAAATTCACCAAGCTTCAATTTCGGCTGGACCAAAGCCAATCCTTAACGACATTTATTGGAATGTTGGGCCTGGTGATCGAATTGGAATTGTTGGGGTGAATGGTTCTGGCAAAACGACGTTGATGCGCGCGCTACTTCAACAAATAAAACCAACTGCTGGAAAAATTGTCACCGGCGTGACGGTTAAGCCAGCGTTTCTTTCCCAGCACTTAGAAGAGCTAGATCCAAAGTGGCGCGTGCTTGAGGCGGTTGAGAAAATTGCGAACAACGTTCAACTAGGAAACGGCAAAGAACTTTCAGCAAGTCAGCTCTGCGAACGACTGGGATTTGATGCTGATTCACAGTGGACACCAGTAGGAGATCTTTCTGGCGGAGAGCGCCGCAGGCTGCAATTAACCCGATTATTGATGGATAGCCCAAATGTGTTGCTTCTAGATGAACCAACTAATGATTTTGATGTTGAAACCCTAACCGCTTTGGAAGATTTATTGGATTCTTTTGGTGGGACCTTGCTAGTCATCTCCCACGATAGATATTTCCTAGAGCGAGTTTGTGATCGATTTGTTGGGCTTCTTGGCGATGGCTCACTTCGAGATCTACCCGGTGGAATTGAAGAATATTTGAAGTTAAGAAGCGCCTCACTTTCCATCACCACTCCATCGCAAGCCAAATCAGGTAAATCCAGTGCCGCCGAATCTCGGCTAGTAAAGAAAGAAATATCAAAGTTTGAAAAACAACTAGAGCGGGCAGAAGTAGAAATTGCATCGTTAGTAAAAGCACAGGGCGATTTAGCTTTTGATCATGAAAAATTAGCAAAAGTAATGGAAGAATTAGCAGCGGCTAAGGCCAAGAAAGATGTGATCGAAGAAGCCTGGTTAAGTGCGATAACAACGCTTGAAGAGTTAGGGGAGTAAGAAAATTAGCGCTCACTCAAACGTTGCAAATATCGCAAAACTTGAAGCACTTGCAGCACTTTCGGGTGTAATGATCGCCTTACAGTCTCGGGCAAATGGTGAACTCTCTCATCGGATTAACAACAGTTTAGAGGCAGCGCTGGTTTCCTTTGGCTCTGGGTTAATAGTTATCACAATAATTGCCCTTTTTAACCCGACGATAAAAGCCGGTATTACAAAACTAAGATCATCTGTTCGCGAAAAACAGCTTCCCAAATGGAATCTTTTTGCTGGAGTATTAGGTGGATCTTTCGTAGCCCTTCAAACCCAAGTAGTTCCACTGATCGGTGTTGCAATTTATTCAGTCGCATCAATTGCAGGACAAACTGCTATTTCATTATTTGTAGATCGGATGGGCCTATCTGGCGGGGCAAAAAAACTTATTTCGAAAAAGCGCCTTGCAGCAGCCTTTATAACCGTAGCGGCGGTATTACTTTCAGTTTGGGATCGTTTATCAGTTACTTCCTTCTCTATTCTTGCAGTGCTCCTTTCGGGATTAGCCGGAGCGCTAGTTGGAGTACAGCGGGCAATGAATGGTCGAATTAATATCTTCTCGGCGCAGAGTTTCACCACTTCGCTTCTTAATTTCATTATGGGAACAAGTACCTTATTGGTCTTTTTAGTAATCAAATCCTTATTTCACGGCCGTGGACTCGTCGCTTTGCCGCACGGCCCTTGGTGGCTCTATACGGGTGGAACTATTGGAGTTATTTATATTGCATTTAGCTCAACCATCGTGCAACACCTAGGGGTATTAACTTTCACACTATTTAGTGTTGGTGGAACTCTTTTAGGTTCGTTACTAATAGATATTTTCGCACCAACAAATGGAACTCATGTAACGTGGTATTTAGTTAGTGGAATATTACTTACTTATTTAGGTGTTTTAACTGGCGGGGAATCAAGAATATTTAAACGTTAGTTTTGCCAGCAGCTTTAACTGCTTCAGCCACTTTTGTAACAACATGGGGATCAAAAACGCTTGGAACAATGAAGTTTGCATTTAGTTGCTCTGTGCTCACACAAGATGCAATGGCTTCAGCGGCGGCAACTAACATCTTGTCAGTGATCTTTGTGATTCGGCCATCTAGTAAGCCTCGGAATATTCCAGGAAAAGCCAAGACGTTATTGATCTGATTTGGCTGATCACTTCTTCCGGTTGCGACAACCGCTGCATGTTTTCTGGCAAGTACTGGGTCAACTTCCGGGTCTGGATTTGCTAGTGCAAAAACTATGGAACCAGCAGCCATTGCTGCAACATCACTTTCACTAATTACATTGGGTGCGCTAACTCCAATAAAGATATCTGCACCGACCATCGCCTCTGAGATAGTTCCACTAAATACTCCGGGCGCACAGTTATCCACAAACCAGGTTCGCATAACGTCATCGCCATCTTTATGTTCCTTGACCAAACCATCTTTATCAAATCCAATTATTTGCTTAGCGCCGGATGCAACAAGCAGGCGGGCGATAGCTGTCCCAGCTGCCCCAGCGCCACTCATAACTATTTTGGCATCAGATAATTTCTTACCAACTAATTTCAAAGCATTGCTGAGCGCAGCTAAAACAACAATTGCAGTGCCATGTTGATCATCGTGGAATACTGGAATATCTAAGAGATCTCGCAATCTGCGCTCTACTTCAAAACAACGAGGGGCAGAAATATCTTCAAGATTAATGCCACCATAAACTGGCGCAATTATTTGAACAGTGCGAACGATCTCATCAACATCTTGAGTATCTAGGCATACTGGCCAAGCATCAACATCGGCAAAGCGTTTGAAAAGCGCTGCTTTACCTTCCATAACGGGCAAGGCGGCTTCTGGTCCAATATTTCCAAGGCCCAGCACAGCTGAGCCATCAGTTACAACTGCCACAGTGTTTCGCTTAATAGTTAAGCGCCGGGCATCTGATTTATCTGCCGCAATCGCTTGGGAAATTCTTGCAACACCTGGGGTGTAAGCACGCGAGAGATCATCACGGGTTTTTAGAGGCACCTTTGATTGAATTTCAATTTTTCCACCTAAGTGCAGCAAAAATGTTCGGTCACTTACTTTACGGACCGTGATTTGGGGATTCTTAGAGATAGCTGCGGTAATTTGTTCGGCATGCTCACCATCAATTGCATCACAAGTAACATCGATTACTACATGGTCTAGATTTGATTCGACCACATCTAGCGCAGTAATTGAAGCGCCAGCAAGAGTTATTGCGTTGGTTACAACTGAAACTGGCTGAGCAGAAGGAGGACCTTCAGCTCTAATTGTTATTCCATAGCCTGGACTAGTGGAAGCCATTTTATTTACACAACGCCGTAGAGACGATCGCCTGCGTCGCCAAGACCAGGAACGATGTAACCCTTTTCATTCAACTTTTCATCGAGGGCGCCAGTAATAAGTGTGATCGGTAAATTCTTTCCATCAAAAGCTTTTTCAAGTGCTGCAATACCTTCAGGGGCAGCCAAGATAGTAATTGCAGTTATGTCACGAGCACCTTTTGCTAAGAGAAATTCAATTGCAGCAATCAAGGTACCGCCAGTAGCAAGCATTGGATCCAAGATAAAGCACTGACGACCTGTTAAATCCTCTGGCAATCTGTTTGCGTATGTCGATGGTTGCAGGGTTTGGTGGTCACGAATCATTCCAAGGAAACCAACTTCAGCAGTTGGGATTAGCCTGGTCATGCCTTCAAGCATTCCTAGGCCAGCGCGCAAAATCGGAACAACCACCGGCTTTGGCTTTGCTAGAACATTTCCTTGTGTCATCGCTACTGGAGTTTTAATCTGAACATTTTCTGTCCGAACCTCACGAGTTGCTTCGTAGGCGAGCAAAGTGACTATCTCTTCGGTGAGTGCACGAAAAGTGGGTGATTTTGTTTTTTCATCACGCAAAACAGTTAATTTGTGTGCAAGGAGTGGATGGTTGGCAACGGTAATTTTCACAACTCATACCTTACTCGCCCAGCCGAGGTGTAACCTACTTCTAAACGGGCTGAGGGGGTGTTCGCAGTGGCTGATGATTTTGGCGTAATTGCGTGGCACGAAGATGGAATTTGGAATCTCTCCCAACTTACACAGACCCGCGATATTGGGCTGATCATGGATCAACTAAACGCTCAAGTAACTAATGGTGGGGCGCTAGCTCTAATTTCAGTAGACGAAGATTTTTTTATTGTAATTCGAGCTCTAGGCTCACATATGCAAATGATGATTAGTGATGTTACCTATGCTCTTGAATCTGATTTGGCTTCTGACTTAATAGACATGCTAGATCTTCCATTCCCAGAAGAAGATGATGATTCCCAACCAGGTGGCGATATTGATTTACTTTCAGATCTTGGAATGCCTGCAATGGAACTAGAAGCACTTTGCGATGATCTAGAACTATTTCCTGATGAACAAATTGATGCGATTGCAGCAAGACTTGGCTTCGGAGAACAATTCTCCAAACTCTATGAACTTCCATGATGAAATGGGGCAAGCGTTAGAGATTGCTAAATCTGCGCTCGCAACAAATGATGTTCCAGTAGGCGCAATAGTTATAGATTCAAATGGCAAAATAATCGGACGTGGCTATAACCGACGTGAAGTCGATCATGATTCCACTGCTCATGCCGAAATTGTGGCAATGCGTGAAGCATCAAAAGCAATTACAAATTGGCGTTTAGAGGATTGCACAATTGTTGTGACATTAGAGCCATGTGCCATGTGCGCTGGTGCGATAGCTCAGGCAAGAATTAAGCGCGTGGTCTTTGGTGCTTGGGATGAGAAAGCTGGCGCAGTTGGTTCAGTATGGGATGTCTTGCGCGATCCAAGATCACCTCACCGCACCGAAGTAATTTCTGGCGTTCGTGAGGCAGAAGCCGTCGCACTTTTAAATGAATTCTTTACCAAGTTAAGATAATAATTTGATGTTGATTTATGCCCATCGCGGGGCCTCAGCAGATTTCCCAGAACAATCTAGACAGGCATATTTAGAGGCGATAAAACAAGGTGCAGATGGCTTTGAGTGCGACCTACGCTTAACTAAGGATCAGGAATTAATTTGTTGGCATGATGCCGACACACTTCGGATGAGCGGTCGAAAAGTAAAGATTGCAGATTCAACCTTTGAAGAGCTTTCTTTTGCCAAACCACTGTTATTTACCGAACTATTTCGGATTGCTTATGAAAGTGGCAAGAACTTGGCTCTTGAAACTAAGCACCCAGTTAAAACCGGTGGCGCAGTTGAGAGAGAATTGCTTCGATTAATTTCAGATTCCCATGGAATCACAATCGACGTCATGTCTTTTTCGAATTTGGCAGTGCGCCGGATCATAAGCGCTGGTTTTTCTGGCGTTAACTTGGCCCATAACAAATTAGGTCTGGCACTAGCCAATTCACCAATAATTGGCCCTGGACTTCATTTGATAAAGCAAGATCCCAAAATCGTTGATCGTGCGCATTTAGCTGGCAAGAAAGTTTATGTTTGGACCGTTAATAGTGATGAAGATGTGAAATTCTGCGCAGATCTTGGTGTGGACGCGATAATGAGTGATAACCCGGCGCGAGCACGCAAAGCGCTCGGATACGCTTAGCCAATGACAACCTACGCCTACCTTGGCCCTTCAGGGACCTTTACTGAGGCGGCGCTGCGTAAGATCACAACTTCTTCTGACGTCTTAACTCCTTATGCAAATGTAACCGCGGCCCTAGATGCTGTGCGAAATGGATTGGCAGAAAAAGCACTCGTACCAATTGAGAATTCCGTTGAAGGAGTAGTGGCTAGAACTCTTGATGAGTTAGCAACAGGCGCACCGCTAGTAGTTTCAGCTGAGACCACGATTCCAGTTTCTTTCGCGCTGATGGTTTTGCCAGAGAATGTTGGTAAGCCAATAAATAAGATTGCCACCCATCCCCACGCTGAATCTCAATGCCGTTTGTATATTGCTAAGAATCATCCTGGCGCAGAAATGATTGAGACTGCTTCAACGGCTGCTGCAGCAAAAGGTTTGGTAGATGGAAACTACGATGCGGCTATTGCAGCAGAGATTGCTGCAGAAAAATATGGGCTAGCTGTTGTGGCAAAAGATATTGGCGATAACACCGGAGCGGTAACAAGATTTGTTGTTGTTGAAAAGCCGGGTCAACTCCCATCCGCCACCGGAAATGATCGAACCTCGCTAGCGGCTTTTATTGATATCGACCACGCAGGTGCGCTGCTAGAGATATTGACTGAATTTGCCAAGCGAAACGTCAACCTAACTTTTATCCAATCTCGTCCTACTGGGCGCGAGCTTGGGCACTATCACTTCATTATTGACGCTGAGGGTCATATCAGTGATCCGAAGGTGAATGAGGCAATCGAAGGCGTGCGCGCAATCTGTGAAGATATTCGCCTCTTAGGCTCATACCCACGCGTTGGCGCTACTAAGTAAAAGATAGAATAAGCAAGTGATTGATCTAAAAGTACTTCGCGAAAACCCTGACCTGGTTAGAAACTCGCAAAAGGTCCGAGGGGAAGATGTTGCGATTGTCGATCAACTTATAGCCGCCGATGGCCTTGCGCGAACCGCGCTAGCTGAATTTGAAACTATTCGCGCTGAGCAAAACGTTCTTTCTAAAGCTGTTGGCGCCGCAAAGGGTGATGAGAAAGTAGCGATTCTTGAAAAGGCTAAAGAATTAGCCACTCGCGTGAAGAGCGCTGATTCAAGTAGAGCCGAGGCAGAGGGCAAAGCCAATGCGCTCGCACTTCAAATCGCAAACATTATTGATCCTAAAGCACCTATCGGTGGTGAAGCAGATTTCGTCGTGATCGAAGAAATTGGCACACCGCGCGACTTTAGTAAAGATGGCTTTGAACCAAAAGATCACGTTGAAATCGGCAAATTAATTAAAGCAATTGATACCGAACGCGGCGCCAAAGTGGCTGGTTCACGTTCCTATTATTTGACTGGCCCTGGGGCAATGTTGGAATTTGCCCTTGTTAATTACGCGATCGCATCTGCATCAAAAGCTGGATTTATTCCGGTAATCCCACCAGTCTTAGTAAAACCACATGCAATGGAGGGAACTGGATTTCTTGGCCAGGCAGCAGAGAATGTTTATCACCTAGAAGAAGACGACGTTTACTTAGTAGGAACTTCAGAAGTTCCACTCGCTGCTTATCACATGGATGAAATCCTTGATAATCTTCCAATTCGTTATGCCGGTTATTCATCTTGCTTCCGCCGTGAAGCTGGAACATATGGCAAGGACACCCGTGGAATTATTAGAGTTCATCAATTCGACAAAGTAGAAATGTTTTCCTTTGTTAAATTAGAAGATGCCGAAGCCGAACACCTACGTCTACTTGAATGGGAAAAAGACTTCTTAAAGGCGATGGAGATTCCATTTAGAGTTATAGATGTTGCATCTGGGGACCTAGGTGCATCAGCAATTCGTAAGTTTGATTGTGAAGCTTGGATTCCTACCCAGGGGACTTATCGTGAAGTAACTAGCACTTCTAATTGCACCGAGTTTCAGGCAAGACGCCTAAATATTCGTTACCGCGGTGAAAATGGCACAAAGCCAGTGGCCACACTAAATGGCACTTTGGTTGCTATTCCCCGCATGATCGTTGCTATTTTAGAGAACCACCAGAATGAAGATGGTTCGGTAAATGTTCCGCCAGCCCTTCGCCCATTCTTAGGTGTCGATAAATTGGTGTGTGCGTGAGTATTTCGGGTAAACGCCCAAAACTGATTGCAACTGATTTAGATGGAACGATTGTTGCTCACTATGGTCAAATTTCAGAGCGCACAATTGCCGCCTTTACTAAAGCCCACAAAATGGGCGTGGAGATCTTCTTTGTAACTGGGCGACCACCCCGTTGGATGGCGGAGATTCGTGATGCTTTTGGCTTTGGTAATGCAATTTGTGCAAATGGAGCCATGCATTATGACTTAGTTAATTCTAAAATTTTAGAAGAGTGGTTAATTCCAGTTGAAAATCAAATAGAAATAGCGCAGATACTTCGCAAGAAGATTCCTGGAGTTAATTTTGCAATTGAGTTTGAAGGTCACTTTCATCGGGAAAAGAACTATGTAGCGAACTGGGATATTGGCATCGACAACGAAGGCGTTGATGAGATTGAAGAGCTTGCAACCCAGCCGGCATTTAAGATGATGGCTCGGTGCTCGAAGAATGAATTTACTTCCGACCAAATGTTAGAAATTGCAGAGCGCGAAATCTCACATCTTGCAACGGTTACTCACTCGGCTCCAGAAGATTCAATTATTGAAATATCAGCAATTGGAGTTAGTAAGGGCGCAACTTTAGAAAAATTGGCGGCGCGTGCTGGATTTACTGCTGAGGATTGTGTTTCCTTTGGTGATAACCCAAATGATTTCTCGATGCTTTCATGGGCATCTCGTTCTTGGGCGATGGCCGATGGTCATCCTGATGGCCCTAAGTATTCAAAGTTCATTGCTGAGCCATTGAAGGCTGATGGAGTGGCAAAGGTGATCGAAGCTCTCCTCGAATTGCCTGCTTAAAGGGTTAACAGGTAAGTTTGCCCACGGAGGGCTCGCATAGCGGCCGAGTGCACCGGTCTTGAAAACCGGCAAGGGAAACCTTCGTGGGTTCAAATCCCACGCCCTCCGCCAGATTTTCTTTTATTTGCGCTAACT
>Ga0194047_10002404_pt1 | contig 10742 bp, 7 predicted proteins | sample JunL225m_MetaG_2_FD_160070 | JGI IMG/M metagenome (GOLD analysis project Ga0194047, IMG submission 160070) | Anoxic zone freshwater microbial communities from boreal shield lake in IISD Experimental Lakes Area, Ontario, Canada - Jun2016-L221-5m | ecosystem: Environmental > Aquatic > Freshwater >...
AAGAAAGTGGGCAACTCTAAAATATTAAGAGCATATGCTAGTATTTATAGTAGCCGTAGTTAATATGAGGTTGGCTTTATTCTACTTTTCTTTATTCAGTTTCCAAATTTTCACTTCGGAGAAATAAACTTAAGTGTAGGCTGAAAGAGCTATCTTTTATTGCTGGATAGAGGAAATTAAGTATAATAGAACGAAAAAAAGAGGATACGCGTACGGGGATTCGAACCCCGGTTACCGCCGTGAAAGGGCGGTGTCCTAGGCCTCTAGACGATACGCGCACAATTTGACGTGTCTCGAAAGCCCCTATAATATATCACGACAACGTAAAACACGCAAGTTGCTCCAAAAGCATATTTTATAAATAAAGTTACCAACCTAGATAGAAAGGGTTAGCTGTTATGTCTGCACAGTTTCTAGCAGCCGAGAAGCCGGGAAAACTCAAAGGTTTCTGGAAGCAAGGTCAGTCTTTATTTTTGGACTATGAAGGAGCAGCGCTATCTATAACAACGCTTGATAAAAATATGGTGCGTTTCAGGCTGGCGCAGGGCGGCGCTTTTGCTACACGCCGGAGTTGGTCGGTGACACGCCCCGATGAGGATTTTCCGGCTGTACCCTATACTTTTATCACAACACCCGATGGAATCGAATTAACTACCGAGGCACTGCTGTTCAAACTGAGTAATTCAGGCGCAATGATTTCAATTCTGAACAAGCAAGGATTGCTGATTAGCGAGGATAGCAGCGAAGGTGGAGTCTTTTGGGAAGCCGATGGCAAAACCATTTGGCACAAAACGATGCCGGAAGATGAGCATTATTACGGTTTCGGTGAACGCAGCGGGTTGCTGGACAAGCGCGGTAGGCGCTATACCTGCTGGACTACCGACCCATGGCAATATACTTCCGACCATGGACCCGGCGCGGATTCACTATATCAAGCGATTCCGTTCTTTATGGCGCTACGACAGGAAACCGGCTGTTATGGAATTTATCTGAACAACACCCACCGTACCGCTTTCGATATGGGAAACCCGCGCTCGAATCAGTACAGTATCGAGGTTGAAGGCGGGGAAATGGACTACTACTTTATATACGGACCTAAACCGGCACAAGTGCTGGAACGTTACACCTTACTGACAGGTAGAATGCCCATGCCGCCACGCTGGGCGTTAGGCTATCACCAGAGCCGCTGGAGTTACAAGAACGAGCAGATTGTGCATGGTATCGCCAACCAATTCCGGGAGAAAAGCATCCCCGCTGATGTAATTCATTTAGACATTGACTATATGGATGAATTCAGGGTTTTTACTTGGAACAAAAGTGCCTTCCCTAATCCGGCAAAGTTGGTTTCTGACTTGAACGCGCAAGGTTTTAAGGTTGTAACAATAATTGACCCCGGTGTCAAGTGCCAGCCTGAAGGCGGCTATCATGTATATTCGGAAGGTTCGGCGCAGGGTTACTTTATTACCAACCCGAGCGGAACTGAATATACCGGATGTGTATGGCCCGGTACGAGCGTTTTCCCTGATTTTACCCGTACCGATGTGCGAAAATGGTGGGGCGACCAGCATAAAGAACTGTTAGACGCAGGAGTAAAAGGTATCTGGAACGATATGAATGAACCTGCCATTAGTCAATATCCTTTTGGCACACCCCAAAACCCTGTTGCCAGTCCGCCGCTGGATGCGCCTATGGGCGACCAGCAAGAGCGTATCACTTTCGCTGAAGGTAAAAATGTGTATGGTCTCTTGATGGATCGAGCCACACACGAAGCTATGTTGCGCTTTAACCCGAACGAACGCCCCTTTATGCTAACTCGTTCTGGGGCTGCTGGTATCCAACGATACAGCGCCGTTTGGTCGGGCGATAACCTCACATTGTGGGAGCATTTAGAAATGAGTATCGCGGAGATTTGCAACTGGGGCTTATCGGGGGTTGGTTTTTCGGGCGTGGACATTGGCGGATTTGGCGGACATGGTACACCTGAACTATTCGCCCGCTGGATACAATTGGGCGCATTCTATCCTTTCTCGCGCGGTCACAGCGTTGAGAAAGTATCTCAGAAAGAACCTTGGACATGGGGCAGCGAAGTGGAAGAAATAAGCCGCCGCGCTCTAACTCTACGCTACCGCTTGATGCACTATCTCTACGCGCTATTTTACACTGCCTCGCAAACGGGCGCACCTATCTGGCAACCGCTTTTTTACCAGTTCTCAGACGACGCTACAACTTACCAGATTTCAGATCAGGTAATGGTGGGGCATGCCATTATGCTTGCGCCTATTTGCCGCCCCGGACAAACCACCCGCGCCGTGTATATGCCTGAAGGGGTCTGGTACGATTTTTGGAGTGACGAACGCTTGACCAAACCCGGTTACAGGCTGGTGGAAGCCGAGTTAGATACAATCCCTATGTTTATGCGCGGCGGAACCATTGTACCTTTTGGTACTGAAATGCAGTATAGTGACGAGAAACCGCTAGATTTAATAACACTAGAAGTTTATCCCGATGCTAATGGAAACGCCACCGGAGCGCTATACGAGGATGACGGTCATAGCTTTGGCTACCAACGCGGCGATTTTTGCCTGACGCGCTTCCAGTGCTTTATCGAAAACGGAAAGGCGAAAATTTCGGCACAGCGTCAAGGGCAATACGCGCCTACTCCACGTGCTATCGAGATATGGGTACATAGCGAAGGTGAAGCACGTAGCTACCAATTGCCACATGACACCGGAAACTGGCAGATAGAGGTTTAGCTATGCCCTATCCCAACTATGACGGTAAGCATGATTTGGAAGCATTCATCACGCCGCAAGATTACGTAAAATATGCACGCAGCCGCAAGGCTATTCCCGAAAAAGACCTAAACGTGGGAGTAATTCTTTGTTACCAGCAACCCTTGCTCAAACAAGCGCTAGAAACCGAAGAAACCGAGCCACTCAAGGTTACTGGCTCTAGATTTCACCTGCTCAAAAGTACCGAAAATCGAGTAGCTATCTGCGGCGGGTTTGGCATAGGTGCGCCAATAGCCGCTATCATTATGGAGGAGCTAATAGCGCAGGGCGTAAAGAAATTTATCAGCATCGGCACTGCCGGTAGCCTCCGCCAAGAAGCAAAAATCGGCGACATCGTGGTGTGCAATCGCGCTATCCGGGATGAAGGAGTCTCACACCATTATCTCGAATCTGGAAAATATGCGCTGCCTTCTGCCGCTTTAACGCTTGCCTTCAAGCAAAGCCTAGAAAAAACAGGCGTTCCTTTCAAGGAAGGCGCGACATGGACAATTGACACGCCCTATCGTGAAACCGTAGCTGAAGCGCGTCATTATCAGAATGAGTGGGTTTATACGGTGGAAATGGAAGCAGCTGCCCTTTGTGCAGTGGCGCAATGTCGAGGGGTAGAATTAGCAACCGCTTTCGCCATTAGCGATTCGCTGGCAGATTTGAAATGGTATCCGCATTTCGATTCGCCCTTGGTACAGGAAAGCTTATACCGTTTGTTTGAAGCAGCAAAGGCAACGTTGCTTCAAGTATAAATCTAACTTTAAGCAAAGGTGTGGATTACTAACAAGCAGCCTTCTTCAAGGCTGATTTCGGCTTTCTCAAACAACATCACATTGCTGATTCCACGCGAAGGACCAAAATAGAGCGTTTCGTGGCGCAAAGGGTAATAAAGATTCTCGGTATAAACGCCTGTGGCAGCCCCATTAAACGGGAAAAGCGAAACCAGTTCACCCTTTTTGCCTTCTAAAATCAGCGGGGAATTGTCAGGACGTAAAAGGAAAATCTCCTCGTTCTCGGACAGGATACGGGCGCAAGCTTTGGAACGGGCAAGGCTTGGCATTGACAGCAAGTACAGGTTGCCAAGTGTATGGTCTAGCCGTCCACCTACGCCACCCACGATGGTTATAGCAGAGGCGCCTTCTGACAAAGCCCGCTCAATTGCCAATTCAAGATCGGTTTCGTCTTTTTCGGCAGGGTGTATATCAACTTTAACAGAAGGTTGCGCCTTCAATTCACGCAAAACGGTTGGAGCAATACTATCCATATCGCCAACCAACCAGTGAGGCAGCAAATCCCATTCCAAAGCGGCTTCTCCGGCGCTATCAGCGCATATCAAAAGCGCACCTGCGGCTACCGCATCTTGCGTAAACTTTTTCAGCCGAGAACTATTAAGGGGTTGCGCTACATAAGCTAAAATAATCGCCTTGCGCATAACTTTCCAATCTTCTGGATTTGAGCAGGATTTAATTTTGTACCGCTCGAAAAGGGATTGTATAAAAAGGGGAGCGCATAGTCAATCATGGTAGAATTAGAGTATGGCTAAAAGTGGGCAATCAGATCAAAAAAAGCAAAAGTTCCCGAACCTGCAAAGTGGAGATACTGATAGCAGGCTCGAACGCGCCTTCCGAACATTGGTCGGCGCAGCACGTCCCCAAGATTTCCGGCGGGCGCAATTTAAAGCTGCGCTTCGAGAACTGGGGTTTGTATGGGTGGAAGGAAAAGCCACCAACCCTGCTACTCCGGACAGGTCAATTCCTCTACCGGATAGTGTAAAGGGCGACCCTTTGGAAGAAGCTTTTAGTTTTATTAATCAGAATTTCCCTGAAGTCGAATTTTACCTGCCACATATAACCGCCAAAGCCAAATTGCTGAAACGCCTGAAAGCGGGTGGTAGCCTCGAACCTGAACCTGAGTATGACGAGGACGGATTTTTAAGCAGTTAAAGCATGCAAGTTGTTCCTACCAAAGCAGTAGAGCCAGATTCAAAGCCAGACGCGAAGAAGCGAATTTGGTGGTGGTTATCTGTACCGCTTCTCGCCTTGTTGGGCTATGGCGCTTGCCTGAGCTTCAATTTTTCCGGTGAGGATTTTGTATTTATTCATTTCACTGCGGAGGGGCATCCCTTCTACGAGCATACCCAAAACCAATTTTTCCGCCCAATTCCAAACCTAGCATGGTGGCTTGATTATAACCTATGGGGCTTAAACCCCATGGGCTATCACCTTACCAACCTGTTATTGCATGCCTCCAATAGCTTGCTGGTCGGTTTATTGGCGCAAACGCTGGCAAAAAATCGGCGGGTTGCGCTGGCAACAGGCATACTCTTTGCCCTAAGCCCTATTCATGCCGAAGCAGTGGTCTGGATTTCTGGTCGCCCCGATTTAATCGCCTCATTCTTCATTTTGCTGGCATTATTGGCAGGTTTGTACTTTTTTGAGAGCGGGAAATTGTGGCTATATCTATTGTCGTTGCTGATGTTTGGCGGGGCAATATTCTCAAAAGAGTCGACGATAACCTTTCCATTGGTTTTGCTGGTAGTTGGCTGGCTGACAAACAAACCGGGCGCACGTTCCAAAACCGTTTTGCTATACCTGATACCTTATGGATTGGTAATAGGCTTGTATCTAGCATTGCGAATCGCGGTATTAGGCAGTGTTGGAGGTTACAATAACAACGGACACGACCTGTTCTTCATTATCTGGAACGGAACGCTCGGCGCGGTAATTCCGTTGTTTTTCCCTCTAAATCTGAAAAGTGTGGGGCTAATTCCCGCACTGGCAATAGCCGCTTTACTGATTGCCGGGTATATCCGTTTGGGGTATCTGTTATGGCGGCATCGCTCATTCCAAATCAGGCAACTGCTTCCGGCGTTGGGCTTGTTTTACCTGAGTTACCTACCCGCGCTTGACACATCACCCGTAACCACTGCCTTGCTGCAATCACGCAATCTATACCTGCCCTCTGCCGGGTTCTGCCTAGCGTTAGGCTTGTGTTTCAATTTGCTTCAAATCAGAAAGGCAACGCTTCCTGCCAGCACAGTTTTAGTTTCAATCGTAGCGGGTCTGACGTTAGCGTTATTGCCTTGGTGGCAATCCGGCGCAGTGATTAACGACACAATAGAGCAAGTAAAAGAAGCTAATTTGCCGCTATCTCCCGGCGATACCATCTATTACGAGGGGCTGCCTGACAGCTATAACGGCGCGTATCTATGGCGAAATGGCTTGAACGATGCCACCCAACTATTAGTAAAGCCCGGAATAAACGGTTATAACCGCACTGCCAACTTAAAGGTTGATTACCGTCGCGCATATTCCAGTCATATATGGTTCGTGCGGTACATACTGGATAAAAACGTTCCATCATTGCGGAGCAACTTTGTGTATGCGGTTTCCCGTCAAAATAAGCAAAACCCCTCCACTGAAAGCAAAAGCTGGGATTTTTCCGGTTGTAACACGCAAGGGTGGAAATGGGAAGATTCGTCTCACTTGAGTTGCGAGAATAAGCGCGGGTTTTATTACTATGTGTACGGAGCTAAAACCACTTTCAGTTTACAGAGTCCCGGATTCGAGTCTAAGGCTGCACCCTTGTATCTGCAAATGGATGTACTGACCAACTATGATTTTCAGCAACCTGAGACATTAAGCGAAATTGGCTTGTCTGAAGACGACAAAACACCGGATAGTTACTATAACTTTGACCTGAGCGCGGATGGGCGATACCTGCGCTATCTCTTTATCCTGCCCGCACCAACCGCTCATAAAAATCCGCTACATTTCAACATTAGAATTAATGAATGCCGCAACGATATTTTGTGGCAAAATTTTAACTTGGTGAACTTACCGAAATAAAAAAAGGGATACGCGGTGGCGCATCCCAATAAAGTCGTTATTAGGCGTAAAGACGCGCCAGCACGTCATCTTTGATGGTAAAGGTGTGTTCGGGTGCGGGGAACTGCCCGTTCAGCACCTCATCGCGGTATTGGGTCAGCGCATCCTCAATCATGCCGTAAACATTGGCATATTTTTTGACGAAACGCGGCGTGAAGCGGTCAAAAAGCCCAATTAGGTCGTGCATTACCAGCACCTGTCCGTCACAGTCTACGCCAGCCCCTATTCCAATGGTTGGAATCTTGATTGAATTGGTAATCATGTTAGCGAGCCTATCAGGAATTGCCTCCAGCACGATGGCAAAGCAACCCGCTTCTTCCATCGCTTTGGCATCTTCTAGCAAACGTCGCGCCCCTTCTTCATCGCGCCCCTGCACCTTAAAACCGCCACTAGCCGAAACAAGTTGCGGCAACAAACCAACATGCCCCATCACTGGAATACCGCTTAGCGCTATCGCCCGCGCAATTTCAGCCTGATGTATGCCACCCTCTAGTTTAACCGCATCCATACCCGCTTCCTTGAGAAAGCGAACGGCGTTGCGAATAGCCTCCTCCGGTCCGGTTTGATAAGAGCCAAATGGCATATCACCCACCAGTATTGAATCTTTTGCCCCACGCCGTACCGCTTTACAGTGGTGCAGCATTTCTTCCATAGTGACAGATACGGTACTATCGTAACCTAACACTACCATTGCCAGTGAATCGCCTACTAATATCATATCCATACCGACTCTGTCGGCAATAAGAGCGGAAGGATAATCATAGGCAGTAACCATCGCGATTTTGGGTGCGCCAGCCGCAGCTTTACGCCCCATTATTTCGGGAATGGTTTTTTTCTTCGTTTGAGTTAGCGTCTTTGCCATTTTTATTGCCTTTCTATTTGCCTGTCGCCCGTCCTGCGGTGCAACGGCGCTAAAAAATTCAACGACTCATGAGTACAACTTCAATATCGCGCTCATTATCCAGTATTTCAAGTTGGTAACGGTGATGGTCGCGCCTACTAACCCGCAAACTCACAGGTTGGTTGCCTACGTTCAAGCTTTTTAACTCCACCCAATCTATATAAGATGGAAAATAAGGTCGTAAGATTACCCGATGCAAGGTAGCATTCACTTCAAGACCGAGCATAGTTTGAAGAAAGAGCAGCGCCGCGCCAGCAGTCCACGCTTGCGGGCTGCAACTGACCGGATATTCGGCAGGAGCGCTGTAGTAACGGGTATCTTGCTGAAAGCCGCAATATAGCTCAGGCAACCGAAAATAAGTGAAACGCTGCGCCGCGTTGAAAATCTGGGAAATTATCGAAATAGCCTCTTCATTGTGGCGAACTCGCTTTAAACCAGCCGCTGCCAGCGAATTATCATGGGGCCAAACGCTGCCGTTATGGTAGCTCATAGGGTTAAACGAAGGCGTATTGGAACTGAGCGTGCGTAAACCCCAACCGCTACTCATATCCTCCTCGCTAAGTTTTTTAACCACAGCCTCCACTTTATCATCAGCAATAAGACCACACCAGAGACAGTGGGCAGGGTTTGAGGTAATGCTGGGGATTTGCTTTTTATCACGATCCAGCGCTTGTGCAAAAAACTGCGCTTCCGGCATCCAGAAAACCTCGTTAAAGCGTTGTTTGAGAGTTTCCGCTTCACGACGCAAACGAGCAGCCCATTCGCGCTCACCTTTGCGTTCAAGTATTTCTGCCACGCCAATTTTTGCGGCGTAAACATAACCCTGCGCTTCCACCAAAGCGATGGGTTGTTTTGGTAATGACCCGTCCGGCATCAACAGTGAAATAGCGCTGTCTTTCCACCCCTGATTTTTAACGCCACGCTCATTATGGCAATCATATTCAATGAATCCGTCACCATCACGGTCGCCATAATTATCAATCCAATCAAGCGCGGCTTTGACATTTGGCAGCAATTCGCGATATAAGCTGTCACTATCCAACCAGCACATGGTTTCGGCAAAGAGCATCAGGAAAAGAGGGGTGCTATCAACCGCACCGAAATAGGGAATATGCGGCATCTCATGGAGCAACGTCATTTCACCCGCCCGCATTTCATGTAGGATTTTGCCTGGTTCTTCTTCGTTCCAATCGTTTACCTCTTTGCCCTGATGTTGCGCTAGGAATCGCAATGTCCCGACTGCAATTTGAGGATCGAAAATCAGGGTTTGAAGCGATGTGATAATCGAATCGCGCCCAAACGGAACAGCGAACCAAGGTATGCCAGCAACCGGAAATAACCCGGTAGGCAATTCTTCCATCAGAATCCGCAAATCGTAGATGCTGCGCTGCAAGAAAGCGTTAAAGACTTCATTATCGGTGGAAATTACGGTGGCTTCTTCAAACCAGCTTTCGTAAGCCACTTTCATACGGCGAGCGCCCATATCAAAGCTGTGTGCCAACGCATTCTGACCGTTGCCCAAACCTTGCGGTATTACGTGGTAAGTTACCGCCAACGGGGTGAAAGGTTTCAAAGTTAGGACGAAAACAGCATCAGCCGCTGCCGGGTGAACCGTAGGCATAGCCGAAGCAGAAGTAGAATCTGGCAGGCTGGCACGTTGCGCCAACACATCATGGGTAGAACTGTTCAAACCCGTAACGGGGATAACTTCATCAGGTTTGTGATCGAAAGCAATGTAGGTATAACGCTCCTGACCATCCAATCCGGCATAGCTAAAAAGCAAACGCTCGCCATCCCATAACGGTTCCTGAATTTTTCCTCTTTTGGCACGGTTATAGCCGCGTACATCGAACATATCGCGGAAATCGCTACCAAAGCGTAAGGTCAAAACTAATCGAACGGGAAAAGAATTATAGTTGTAAAAGCCGACTCTTTCGTGGAGTCCATCTTCTATGAAGCGGTTACGGCGAATACTGATAGTACGGGGCAAAAGGGTAATAGTTTCGCCGGGGGTTTCGCCGGGAATACGCATCAAAGGGTTGGCGCTCTGGATATTGCCCATGAAGTTAAATTCGCAGGAAGAGGTAAGCAAAACGGGAGTTTCACCGCTTACCTTCATCTCCAATATACTCAGGTAGCGCGTATCTTTATAGTATATTCCTAGCCCTTCTTGGTCTTGGTACGGCACATCGCCATCGGTGTGGCTGACCATAAAGACAAGGTTTTCCTTCAAAACTAGCTTAGCAGTCACTAAAATTTCCCCTCCTCAGAACCCCAATAGTTATACTGGAATCATATCACACCCTGCTAATTATTTTAGCGCAAAAGTAATTATAATCTTGGATAGGAATAGTGAAAATGCCGGGAGTTTGCTGAAAAGAAAGAATTGAAGTAGTAGCCCCGAGAGGACTCGAACCTCCGACGCAAGGTTTAGGAAACCTTCGCTCTATCCACTGAGCTACGGGGCCATGCACAAGCCATATTAGCAACAGGAAGCAGGTGAGTCAAGTTTAGATTAAAAAGGAGAATTTCCTTATAAAAAAGTACAAGACCCGACACTTAATGAGGGAGAGCGCGGGTCCCGCTGCTGGAGGAGGATAGTGGTTGAACCAACAGACCACGCTATAAATATAACGCGCTTGTTTGTGCAAAACAACGGCAAAGCGCACAAATTTTAACTACACTAATGTGTAATTAGTAACATATTGTGCATAAATCTAGTTAAGAGTACCAAGCCTGCTATCTAATTATGCAATATTCTAATACTAAAAGAACCAACTCAAGCTAAGGCGATGTGTTTTTTGTAGATTGTCACAAAATTCAATTCCGTAGCCTTTTCAAGCTTCTTTTACTACATTTGCAAGTGTTAAAAACCCACTTGACATATCCGACAGGTCGGTTAATATGTCAACAGAAGAAACATTTATGCTAAGCCTGACCTGAATAATGAGTGAGCGATTGGAACGGAAAGAACGGCTAGAATCTGCGCTGAGCGAATACCGCAGGGAGCGCACCGATAATCCCCGCTTTTATTATAACGAACTGGTAGAACGCAGTCGCGCTACTGCTAGGTTTCGCCCTGTAATTGAAAACTTTATAGAGGGCAAGTTGAGCTTGTCTGATTTCAAAACAGCCGCTTCCGGTTTTAGTCGTTCCGAACAAACCGCCGCACGT
>Ga0194047_10002405_pt1 | contig 10739 bp, 9 predicted proteins | sample JunL225m_MetaG_2_FD_160070 | JGI IMG/M metagenome (GOLD analysis project Ga0194047, IMG submission 160070) | Anoxic zone freshwater microbial communities from boreal shield lake in IISD Experimental Lakes Area, Ontario, Canada - Jun2016-L221-5m | ecosystem: Environmental > Aquatic > Freshwater >...
ATACATGAGTAAGCTTCTTTTTGTAGACAGTGTCTTGTAAAATTCCATAGGTGAGATTAAGTGCATTTTTGAGGATAGCTCACGGGGGGCGTCCTTCAAATTATATATATAGATACTTCTTAAAAATGTATTTGTGAATTTGTAGCAGATTATAGTATTTATAATAAAAATATGAAACCAAATTACTCTAATAGAAGGCCAAATGAATATTCGAGGGACGAAATAATGGATTGGATTTATTTCGGAATTAAGAACGGATACATAAATCAGTACCGTAAGGATCAAATTATTAGATGGGTCGATTTGCTTTTGAAAAATAAAGTAACGTTTCCGAAAATATTTAACCCAAAAAGACCTAATTTTTAAGGATTGTATACTTTTACTCAGACCTAACAACTTATGAGGCAACTGAGTAAAATAAAAGTCACCGAAACGTATCTGGGGATTGGAAATGGGGGAGAAGTTAAGATCCAATCCGGATCACTTTGTAGAACATTTTTAAAGCCCCAATTTTGGGGCTTTTTTGTTGCTATCATTGGGTTTTAGCTAAATTTCATAAAGCGTTAAAAAGCATAATAAAGCATATTAAAACAGATTAAATCAAGTTGTTAGTAGGCAATTTTGTTCTACACATTGTTCTACAAAAATTTGCCTTATTTTTTCAAAAAAGTCAATATTTATAATAGTTTCAGAGAAATTTGAATGTGATCTACAGAGGATTCGAACCAATGACCCTAAATGCTAAAACCAGGTATTGAAGATCAGAATTAAAGTAATTTGAACTCACTTCGAACTAAAGCTCTTTTCCCCTTAACCTTTTTGAATTAGTAAAAATTTTCATATATTTTTGATTGCTTAATTAATTAAAGTTAGAATGGATGCTAAATACTTTAAAATACTTGCTTTTCTCAAGCAAAGAGGAGTAGGAGAATTTGATAATATATCGCCAATTTTACAAGAACTTTATCCTGGCATAAGTGGAATGGATTTTGACAGGGCGCAATTTGAAAGCAATAAAATAAATCATCTTTTAGCTAGTTTAAATAATGAAAGGTTGATTAATTTAAAGGGTTATTCACTTGGTTCTGGTAACAAAACGAATGGGGTAGCTTGGGTTGATACAGTAAATATTCAAGCAGCTATAACTCAAAAAGGGATAACAGTTATTGAAGATGAAAATGATAAAGGAGAGTCTGCAAGATTAATTGAATCTACAATCCTTACAAATGAGTCAGTGAGAGAAACAAATTCTGCAACAAGACAAAATTTAAGTTTTCAAAAAACATCTCAGATTTATACAATTATTTTAGGGGCTTTATCAACTGTTTTTATTCTAGTAACCATTATTCAAAAATTTTATGACAACACAGAGCAGTCATTACAAGGGATAAAAGAAGTAATGCTGATCCAATCCCAAAAAACACAAAGACTTGACTCTTCTCTACAAGAGTTAAAGACTTCCATTGAAAAAAGGAAGATTGATTCTGTTTTTGTGATTCAGAAATAAAATTGCTTTTCATTATTTTTTTTTATAATTCAAAATTAGCCACCAATAAAAGTTAGTAGGAGATTTCAGCCATTGCTAACATTTTTACAAATCTTTATATGTATGTCTCTTTTTTAATATGTAACTTAGATTCATGCTAAAGAAATTTGACCAGGAGAGATTAGAAAGAGTAAACTCAATTCTTGAAGAGAATCCTTTAAAATTTCCTGTTGCTACTATATCAAGGGAATTGAATGAGAATACAAGTAGAGTTTCTACCTATCTCAAAGGGACTAAACCAATGCCCGATAAGTTTTATGTAGCTTTTATGGAAAGATTTGGTAATAAGTCTAAAAAAGAACAAGACAATCAATTTGATTTTTCTTCAGTTACTCCAGAAGATCTAAAGAATTTGAAGGCAACTATTTTAGCTTTGAAACACCATGTTGCTTTGTTAATGTCAAATCAGTCTGGACGCCAAGTCGATTCATCATTGAAAGAATTAGAATTGACGATCTCCTTATATCAATCCAATCTTCCATAGGTATTCTAAAAGTTTCTCCTGTTTTTTCGATTTTGAGTTTTTTGTATTTCATTTTATTTATTTTTTTTACTAAAAAAATTTGGTAAAAATGCACTTTGCCCCCCCCCTTTTTTGTTCTACAAATCGCTGAAACATTAGCTATGACTATACCAAATTGTCCCAATCCGGATCACAAAACTTATTATTGAATCAAGAAAATACCCCAACCTCGTTTGAAGTTGGGGTATTTTTTTAATTATGATGATTTTCTTATTTCATTTGGGCAATTGCGGCTTGATCCTAAAAATGATTTCTGAAATGGTTCCATCAGCTTTGTCATTACCTCTTTTATGAACACCGTTGTACGATTCTTTTAATAAAGATTCCAAAACACTTAAATCACCCCTGGTCGGTGCTCCTTTTGTATTAGCAATATCTTCCAGGTCAATTTCTTTATCAGAAACAAAAATTTTAAATACTTCATTTCCATAAGGTTTTTCGATTCTAATTTTAAATTCTTTTGGGTCAAATATAAAACTGGTTTCACTCGGAATAAATCTTAAACTATTTGGCAATATAGGTTTTTGATTTTCACTTGCTATTTTCTTTGGTAAAATGGCATTTATAATTCCATCTGGTTGTAAATCCAGTATATTGATATAGGCGGGTTTCTTGCCTGTATTTTTAATAGACAAAGTTATTTCATCACCTTCTGTAAATTCATAAAGTCCATTGATCTTTTTTGATTCGATCAAATTTGTATCTGCTTTGTCATTCACAACTGGAACCAATTTTACTTCCATACTAATTCCATCTGTTTTGGCTTGTAATCCGAGTAAAAACTGATGTTGAATGTATTGTTTCAATTTTGATTTCAAATCATCTATATTGGATAGAGTGCTAGATACCTCACTAAAAAAATAACCATTCGAAGCTACTATCAATGAATCCTTTTCTATTCCTTTTACTAATAATAAATCTGGTTTTGATTGCAGATCAACCGAAGGGAAAGAAGAAAGAGAAGATGCTATTTTTTTAGCATCTTCTAAAGTAAACGCACTATATTTTGTTGTTGATGGTTTTGTTGCAATTTGCAAAGCCACCGGATTAATGTTATATACCGGGTCTGAAATAAAAACCCATCCATCATATACCTGCTTAAAATTTATTGGTTCTTCAAGTTGAAGGGTTGCAATAAAATTATCGGTAAAAACTACTGTTCCTTTTGCGATGGGTTTTTTAATAGTAGGATCGGTTGTTCCTGCACCATGTACCATTAACTTAGCACCAACACCCAAACCCGACACAGCACCACCTTTTACAGTGATCTTTTTTTCATTGATAATTTCATTGATTTCAAAAAAAGCTGTTTGCTGTAAATACGCTCCTCCAAACAAAGTTCTTGTTGCTGCATTACCTTCTAAAACCGGATGCTGATCCTGAGCCGAAATATTCATCATGCCTTGAATCCTAGCAAAAAATGAACGATATGTGGTGTTGGGATTTAATTGAGAGAATGATTGGTATAATGCATAACTCAAAGGCCCAATTTCTTTTCCATTTTCATCTTTTGTTTCAGTATCTAATTCTTCTGGCCTTGTTGCCGAAATAACATTGTAGGAGGAAAGTTGTTGATCTTGAAAATTGGTTAAGGTTTGTTTAAACAGCTGACTACTATCCGATGCTCTATGTTTGGATGGGTTGAAGTTTTTTGAGACCAGCGGCGCTTTACCACCCCTTACTTTATTGGCACCTCTTGTTGCTCCTCCAGAGCAACAAAAATCAAGTGTAACAACCAGATCCCCGGTACTTCCAAGCTTAGCCCTGATTTGTTTCAACAGATCACCCAACACATGGCCCCTTAAATATTTAGCCATTTCATTTTTTAACTGAATACTATCGTTGATATCTATTTTTTCTAAAGAAAGTGCATCATAAGGAACCAAGCACTCGTCTAATCCATCTATTTTATTATCCCGATCCGCTTCTACCTGTGTTCCGTGTCCAGAAAAATGAATAAAAACGATATCCCCTTTTTTTATACGATTGTTTAAATCATTGAAGGCCTCTTTGATACCTGGAACAGTTACCTTATTGTCTGTTACTGTTACGATGCTAGAGGGTTGAAATCCTATCCACTGCAATGCCTTAGAAATATGAACTATATCATTTGAAGAGGAAAGTTTATCCCAACCTCCCTTTTCAGGGTAGTCTGAAATGGCAAATAGTAAAGCGTATTTGGTTGGTTTGTTTTCCTGACTAAAAACGATGGATGGGACTAACAGAATTATAATTGTCAGATAAATATGTGGGAATAATTTCATGATTTTTTTTATTTACTTAATGAGTAATGAAATGTCATCTAAAACACTTTTTATCAATTGATCCTTTTGATCCAGACTTCCCGTTTTTATGATTTCATTTCCTACCCCTTTTTTCTGTGCAATCAAATGCACTTTAATAGTTAATGCATTTCCCTGAACATCATAACTTCCTCGAATAGAATAAGCGTCTTCGCCTCGATATGTTCCAATAAAGGAAAGGATACTTTGTTTTCCCATTGATGATCTTAGGGCTAATTCTTTATCGAAATCTCCTCCTAATTGTATGTCATCTATGAGTAAACTAACATCACCAGTGAACAAAACTGATCTTGAAAATATTTTTTTTGGCTCGCTATTAATATGGATCCCGTCTTTCACCTCTCTATCTGCGATGCCAACATCAAAACTGGCATTGCCCACTATTTGCGGCTCCTGACGACCCCCAATCGATTTAGCTAATTCCCTCACATTATCTGATGCATTATTAAACCATCTTGTTACATCAATAAATTTGTCATCCTTTAATCCTGTTCCCAGTTTAATTCCCGAAAGTAAACTATAGGTAAGTAGTCCCTGACCAAATTGACTAGCTTCAAAAGCTGATTGTCCTGATGCAGATGCTGAGAGAATAAAGATGCCCGTTTTATCTTTCAAATTTTCTAAAGCTTTTACCTGATCTGGTGGAATATCTCTTCTAGCTATTTGATTTTGTATATCTTCTAAAGCCTTCCCGCTATTGCAGGCATCTAATATCAGAAGTTGCTTATTGGCTTTAATTTTTCGCATCCATTCATTTAATTCATCAGTACTTATTGCAACATCTTTTTCAACTCCGTTAAGTTCAAAAGAAGAGGCGTCGGCAGTTAGAATAAAGAAATTTTTCTGTCCGCTCAATAACACTCCATGTCCTGCAAAGAATAAAACAAAAATATCATCCGCCTTAGCGGTATTAGCGATTTCTTCAATTTTTTGTTGGATTCCATTTTTACTGGGCCAGTTTAGGTTTCCTTTTTCTGTACTAAAAGTGTAATTGAAAACATGTGAATTGCCAAGTAATTTTATGGCAGAAGCTGATACTGCTGATGCAAAACTTTCTGCATCAGTTGATGCGTAATTTAATTTTAGTTTTTCTCCTTTATATTGATTGATACCTATTGAAACTAAATAAATATTCGGCACCACATTATTATCTTTCTTTAAAACAGCAGTTTCAACCACGCCGCCCCTTGAAGTCATTTCACCATTAGTAGTTGTGGCTTTAACTGAAACAGTGTTTGCTTTGCCAGATACAAAATAGGGTCGGAGTTCATCTGAAGGGACTGATAGTAAATAGCCTTCGTTATTTTTAGATAATTTGTTCAAAGGGTATTCTGTTCTTAATTTGGAATTAATAAAGAGTTGTACAGTGCCAATACCGCCATTCCTTGGTATTACAAGGAATTCATATTTTCCATTGTTGATCCCTTTTTGAATAACAGTTGGTGTATTATTACAAATCTGAATATCCGATAATTTTTTTGCTGTGATGGGCAATTTATTGGTGCCTAAAATCATTGGAATCAATCCTGGCTGCCAACTTAAATCCTCGAATTGTTCTAACTCAATAACTTCAGTGCCACAAGTGAAATATAATAGTTTTCTGGCTTCAGAAGTGCCATCGTATCGATCATAGGGATCAATGGCTAAATAATCAAATTGATTATCCACTGCAAAAAAGGTATACAATAATTCTCCATTCGATGTCCATTTTTTAAAAGTATTATCAAGGGAATTGGTGATGATATAATTTCCATCTGGACTAAATTGAGCCGATATTACATCGTCTGTATGACCTTTTAGTTTTGCTTTTTCATCTCCAGAATTTACTTCCCATATTCTAGCAGAATTATCACCAAAGCTAATAATGACTTTCTGTCCGTCTGGGCTAAATCTTAAATCAGTTGGGGATACATTATTTTTGGAAGGAAGATTTTTAAAGGTTGAAAATATTTTATTTGATTTGATATCAAAAATTCTAATAGAGATAGCGCCCAAATCGGTGAACCCTCCAAAAAGAATTTTTGTTCCATCTGGGTTAAACACAGAAATCCTTGGAATAAAATGATTATCAGCAATCAATATATTACTGATGTAATGACCATCAGTAGCATCCCATATTTGTGGTGCATCTATTTTATTTGAATCAGAGCTTTCTGGGGTAATGATAATTTTTTTACTATCGGGGCTAAAAGAAGCATCCCAAATTATTTGTTGATTTATTCCCTTGAAACTTGTAATTAAATTGCCTGTACTTGCATCATATAACTGGATGAAATTGCCCTCTCCAATTTCAGTTCGGACTAAAAAACGTTTCGCGTCTGCGCTAAAAATAGATTTTTCAATTTTGCCATCAGGGTTTTTTATTTTTTTGACAAAAGCATATTTTGCTATGCTACTTGACCAAACATAAAAATTTGAACTACTATCATTTGATGTACTAATTACTTTTAATTTATCTGAACTTATGGATGCACTAATCACACTAGCTTGATGGCCTTTTAAAGTTTGAAGCAGGTTCGAATTATTAGCATCCCATATTTTGATCGTACTATCGTCCGAAGAAGTAATTACCCATTTACCATCTTTACTAAATTCAGCACTATTGATTGCATTAGTATGCCCAATTAAAAGATTTGTAATCTTTGAATTGTTATCCCATATTCGAGCAATCCCATCATCATTAGCAGTTACGATTTTGTTGCCATCTGGACTGTAATTAATATCAAGGGAAGGGTAGGTGTGACCATCTAAATCAAGAATGGGTTCTTCGGTATTGATATCCCATACTTGTGCCAATTGATTTTGTAATCCAGTTACAAACTTTGTTCCATCAATATTGAATTTGATACTATTGACACCATCAAAAAAATCTATAATTCTGATTGTTCGACCTGTGTGGGCATCCCAGATTTGAACAGCATTTTCATAGCAGGCAGCCAATAGTTGGCCATCCCGACTAAATTGTATCTGATTTATCTTACCCAGATCTTTTTGACTAATAATGGTAGTAAGTGGCTTTCCAGTATTAATATCCCAAAGGGTAACTACATTTTCTGTAGAAGTGCAGACTTTTTTATTGTCAGTAGTAAATTTGGAGTATAAAACCTTGTTGTTGCATTTTAAAAGGTATAAAAAACTACCATTTTTATCATACACGATAGCAGTGCTATCATCTGAGCCAGTCACTATTTTACTTCCATCTGTACTATAATCTGCATCATTTAATGTTTTCGTATGGCCCATTAATTTTGCAACCTGTTTTCCACTATTTAAACTCCAAATCTGTGCAAATTTTTTTCCACCAAATGTTACGGCCTCAGTATTAGAAACACTGATTACCGATTGTTTTATTGAATCTTCTGTATTTTGTATTTTCATTTTCAAGTCACCCGATTTTGAATCATAAATTCGAAGTGAAGCATCGGAAAATGTAGCATAAATAAAGCTTCCGTCTTTTGAAAAGTTGGCTTCTAAAATGTCAGCTTTTTTTGAATCAATTTTTGATATTAATTCACCCGAAATAGAATTCCAGATTCTTGCTGAATTGTCGTCAGATACTGTGAGAATGAAATTGCCATTTGGGCTAAAATTTCCAGAAAAAATAGCAGCCTTATGCCCTTTTAAATTGCCCAATAAAATCCCTGTCTCTGCATCCCAAATATCAGCTGTTTTATCATCCGAAATAGTTAGAATTCTTTTGCCATCTGCACTGTACTGAGCATCATTAACAGATTCGGTATGCCCAATCGGAAGTATAAGTTTAGGAGCTTGCGCAATTGTAGAAGAACTTATTGCAGTTATAGCAATAGCTAGGAGGGTTTGCTTAAACATATAAGTGGGGTTTGACTATAATACTATAATATATGACGAAAAAATTGAAAATTTCAATAAAAACAAGTAATATTATCATCTAAACTCAAAAAATCATTCACATGAAAAAAATCACTTCATTCTTTTTGGCTTGTCTTTTAGTAGGTATGACAATTTCTAGTTGTGGCACTGGTGCAGACAAAGCTGCAACTGTAGATACTTCTGCTGTTAAAAAAGATTCAGCTATGCCAACTCCGGCTGTTATTGATACTGTACGTATTAAAGATAGTGGTACTGGTAAGCCCATTGTACCTCCAAAATCTTAATTTATAGTCTTTTTCACTATAATAAAAAGGGAAAAAAGCCTTTGTCCAAATATTGATTCTTCTATATTTAGGGTGAAGGTTTTTTTAATTTTAAATGGGACTGCTTAATATGAATTGCTTCTTCACTTTTGGTTTTATGGTGGTGAATGGTTAGTTTATCAATCAGCCATCGTTCCACTCGATGATGCGTTGGAATTAATAATGCAGCAATACTTACAAAGATTAATAATTCGAAAATGGGGGTGTGATTCGTTATTGTTACAACAAATGGATGAAATAATAAAGTGATGTATTCAAATAAAAGAAGCAATGATATGATTCCCAAAGTTTTGATCGCTTTTACATGAACTTTTCTCTTACTTAGAAATAATGTTAATAAGAAAAATATTGGGATGAAAATTCCAATGAGCATTAATTGTAGTTGTTGTTCTCTCTCATTAGCTTCTTTTCTTTTTGCCTCGGCTAATTCAGCTTGTCGGATCTCTTCATTAAAAGTTTTAAACTGGAATTCTTTTACTTTATCCTGGCTATTTGTAATGGCTTGAATAGCGATCTCCTTTTCTTTATAATAAAGTGCACTATCAAATCTTCCATTAGATTTATAAAAGTTAAATAGGAAAATGCTTGCATCTTTTAATCTTGATGGGAAACTATCTTTTTCTGCAATTTTAAATACTTCCCAAGCGAGCTTTAGTGCTGAATCTTTGTGGTTCTCGAGTAGATATAAGCTAGCTAAATTTAATGCTCCTTCACATAATAAGTCATCATTTTTTGCTATTCGTAGCTTTCCCATTGCAAGCTTATAATTTTCTTTCCCATTGAAATAATCTTTTGCTTTCACAAAACAGTTTCCTAATCCTATATAGGAAGCACCAATAGACTCAAGGCTTTCGGGTTTTTGGTTGTTTGCAATTTGAAAAGCCTTTTTATAATAAATCAAAGCAGAATCATTCTTGTTTAATCGATCATAGAGGTCTCCTAGATTCTGGAAACTATAATATTCAAGATCTTCTAATTTATTAGCTTTAATGATGGAATCAGATTTTAAATAATAAGGCAATGCCCGTTTATAATCAAATTGTTGGGTGTAAATAATGCCAATATTCATGAGGGCGCCGGCAATGCTTTCAGGCAAATTGGCTTTCTCTGCTAATACTTCCTTTTTTAAAAACATTTCAAGTGCTTTATTATAATCCCCAATATTATTATAGGAATTTGCCATGTAGCTAATAGCACGGGTTTCTTCAACAATTGAATTTATTTTTTGTGCAAGGTTGTAAGCTTCTTGAGCAGTTAAAATACCCTTAGCGGGATTGGATGAACTATATGCGTAAGCTAAATCATTCAGTAATCTGACCTTATTTGAATCATTTTTTTCATTTTCTAACAGAACGGAAATGCTATCAGTATACTTTGTTTGTGCATACTGGTTAGAGAAAAAAAATAATAATGAGCAGAAGAGTAAAATATTTTTCATGGCTAATTATTCTTCTAAACTATTAATATTGATTGTAGAAATCATTTTATTTTGTTATATTACTTTTAAGAATTTATATATAAAAGGCTTTAACCCACAAAACTTTCTATATGAAATGTAAAGAGATAATGAGGAATAAAAAAATATTCCTTTCTTCGATACTTATTATGTGTATTTGCATAGAATCAATAGGACAAAGTTTTTATCATTTCCAATTTTCCATACCTGAACAGAAACATATTTCATCTATCAATGCAATAATGATTTATTATGATGATAATGATGGTGTTGTAAGACTTGGCTATTTTGATTCCTTGCAACAAAAAAATATCATCACAGAATGTCAAATACAATATTATAATCAAATAGGTTCAGTAGATACTAATACTCACTTGATTAAATTAAATACTTCAAAATCTATTCAAGGTTTCACAAATATTCAGTTTGAATTATATGCTTTTATTTTTAGATCATTACAGGTGGGGCAGGAAAATCAACCTATTTCATTTGCATCTCTTTCTTCTGATGGAACCAAAATAAAACCAATAGCTTTTTTTTCACAGAATGAATTAGCTGAATCAGATTTAAATGAAAAGGTATTGGATGGTCTTTTTCTGAAAGAAGAGCCCTTTTATAAAAACTATACTAAAGCAAAATCCAGAGGTGGCCCTAATTGGGGGAAATCTATACCCACTTTACATGTTTATATTTTAGCCGATTTATTTGATACACATATAGGTGTTGGATGTAATGA
>Ga0194047_10002407_pt1 | contig 10733 bp, 6 predicted proteins | sample JunL225m_MetaG_2_FD_160070 | JGI IMG/M metagenome (GOLD analysis project Ga0194047, IMG submission 160070) | Anoxic zone freshwater microbial communities from boreal shield lake in IISD Experimental Lakes Area, Ontario, Canada - Jun2016-L221-5m | ecosystem: Environmental > Aquatic > Freshwater >...
GGTGAGGGGGTCTATGGGGGTTGTGGTTGGTGGTTGGTGGTCTTCGGGTGTCATGGTGTTCCTAGTGTGTGAATGGGTTTAGCCTTTTGGTTGGTGCTGGGGGTATGTTATCATAAGGTGGTATTTTGGGCAATTGGGGGGTAGGGGAACAATCAAGCGACGGAGCGCCATCCAACGGGGATGTTCGTAAATTCGTCAATAGGTCACTTGCCGAGGTCGGTACGCGATCCGCGATGGCGGGAATTTTTGTATTCTTCGACGGATGCCATGGTGGTGAGCCAAATGCTGCCGGATTTTTTGGCGCGGAACCGACCTTTTTGGGCGATGACACGAAGAATGTCATAGCCAAGGCCGGAAAGTTTGGCAGCTTCAGAAAGGGTAATAAGCTCGCCGATGGTGAGGGGGTCTATGAGGGGTGTAGGATCGTTTTCATTGGGCATGTTGGTGTGGTTAGGGTTGCAATTTGTTTATCAGACCGGATGCTGGGGGTTATGTTATCATGTTGAGGTGTTTATATCAAACAGGGCTGGGGTGACTGACAAAAAAATGGTTAGATTCAATGCTTTGCGTCGCCCAAACTAGAATTTAGAACTACCGTTCTCTATAGTAGTTTCAGGACAAAATTAGACCACTCAGCAAGTAATTTTTTCAGCAAAAGTTGGACAGTTCCAATTTTTGCCATATTTTCCCTATACCACTATACGAAGGCGCGGCTGAGTACCTCCTCAATGGTGTTAACGGGCGTAAGTTTGAGGGTGTCGAGGATATAGGCGGGTAGACCCTCGGCATCTTTTAGGTTGTCGGCGGGAAGTAGCACTTCTTTCAGGCCCGCTTCGTAGGCGGCTTGTATTTTTTGCTGGATACCACCGACGGGCAGCACTTTGCCCATGATGGTTATTTCGCCGGTCATTGCTAAGTCGTTGCGTACTGGACGCTTCTTCAGGGCTGAGACCATGCCCGTGACGATGGTAACTCCGGCGGAGGGGCCTTCTTTGGGAATGCCCATAAAGGCTGCCTGTACCGCAATGTCAAAGTTTTCGTACCAGGTAGTGCTAATTCCTAATTCGGTGCTGTGGGATTTGATGTACTGGATTGCGGCATCAATGCTCTCCCGCATTACGCGCTGAATTGAGCCGAGCGGTATTATCCGCCCGTTGCCTTTGGTAACTTGCATTTCAAAGCGTAGGATGCTGCCATGATCGCCTGCTACTGAGAGGCCGATTACTTCGCCTATGGCTGGTTTTTCAGGGAGGGTCACTTTCTGTACCCGGCCCTCCTCCGCTAAAGTAGGGGCTGCCTGTCTGCCTGTTTCGTTGAGTTTTACGCCCAGCCGAACTTTGTCGTATTCGCCGGGAGCCAGTAGGTGGAGTTGGTTGCGGACGCGCTGCCGCATTTCGCAGGACAATAGCAAGATCGTTTCGAGTTCCTCGTCTGTAATTTTTCCGTGTGGATAGAGCAGTTTTAGCAGGCCGGAAGCGGTCTTCAGGATGGCGCGTTGATCGCGCCCGGAAAGACCCTGTGGGGTGTTAGCTAAATCCACCAACTCGAAGCGTGGGCGCAATTCGCCTAGGGGGTCAGTCCGGCGTAGTTCGTGCATGATTTCGCAAAAGTAGTCCGCGATGAAGCCATAATCTTTGGAGTAGCTATTGGGGCGCAATTTTGGTAGTTCCCAGCCCGGTAGGTAGGAGTGTAGACGATCCAGAAAGGCGATGACCTGCAAGAAATCGGGCAAGGGCTCGAATAGGTGATAATATTTCTCGTGGGGCAGGTTGCCCTGCACATCTAGGTTGCCGACAAAAACTAGACTAGCGAAGGCCAATAGCTCTTTTTTGCCTCGGCTAAACTTGGCATCCTGCATATAGCCTTGCATAATGCTGACGAAAGCTTTGGGATCGCTGAAATCGGTGTTGGCGATTTCGTCAAAGACTACCGCGTCGCGAGTGCCAACTTCACCGATTTTGCCAGTGTTCAGGTTGACGAACAATTGGGCCGGAGTAGCTTTGCCACCCGAAAGGACGTGCGAATAGTAAGAGATATTGCGGTAGAGGTAGGTTTTGCCAGTTTCGCGGGGAGCCAACTCTACCATATTATAGTTGTTCTCTACCAACGGCAGGCAGCGGCAGAGGTAGAGCAGTTTTTGGCGGGAGGTGAGCAAGGCAGGATTGAGACCACAGGAATTGATTAGCATGTCAATCCATTCCTCGGTGCTGAACTCGGCTCGCTTGGTCAGATATTCATCCAAATTGATGACGCTGACCTGGAAGGGGGTGAAGGCCGTAATTTTGAAGGGCCGAATCTTCTTACTGTGAATTTCGGTCTCATCATAAGTTAGGTCTATCGTACCCCACATACCGCCGGAGAGCAGCATCGGGTATTGCCGCACGATGCTCTCCGGGATGTTAACAAAATTCTCGTTGATGGCGGAGATAGCACCCCAATATTTGTCTTCTGTCTCGACCAAGCGGACTTCCATATTGGCTATAACCGAATGTTGGCGGTTCTCGCGGATGTAGTGGCGGATTCTTTCGGCTTCGGCTCCGTAGACATAAGCTTCTTTGAGGCGGCGCACTACCTTCTCCATATCTTGATAGAAGGTCTCTTCCTCACAATAGTTATCAATTAGGTATTCCACCACATAGCGGGGAAATTCGTCCACGCCGGTATTGATGGTATGGGCCTTGTTGACGACCTTTCCCTTAAAAATGGTTTTGAACCGCGTATTCATTAAAGCTCCTGATTCCAGAATTAAATTAAGTAACACAGATGAACACAGAGAACCACAGAGAACACAGATATTTTTAATATTTTATCAGTGGATCTTCTACTGATCTTCTTTGCTGGGCCTCTGGTTCAGAAGCTCACGGAGTTTCTGACGATCTTCCGGTGTAATCCATGCTAGGCGTTGTTCTAGTAGGCGGATTCTAGGTTTCAACTTGGCGATAAGCCTTTCAGCCTTTTGGGGGTTTAGCTCCTTTAGGTCATTGATACAATCTATTGCAAACCCCAATAACTCTTCCTCGTATTCCTTGCGCTGTTCGGGGCTGAGTTCCTTCAGAAGTTCCTTTATACCTATGGTCATAAGCCTAAATTCCTTTTGCCATACTTATCTTCTAAATCAAGTAACACCGCTTTTTAGATATAGCGTTGTAAGCTGTGTTCCCTGCCTTAATTCTTGGGCTGGTTTTCATCGTTGGGTGGATTAGTCCTCTGAGTTATAAGGTCTAGATACTTCTGAAGTTGTTCTGGTGTAAATTTAGCCATCACTTGTTCTGGCGTAAGACCTTCCAGCCTCTGTTCTGGGGTAAGCCCTGCTAGGCGGATTTCAGGTTTCACACCGGAGATAAACCTTTTAGCCATTTGAGGGTTTAGCTCCCCTAGGTCATTGATACAATCTTCTGCAAACCCCAATAACTCTTCCTCGTATTCCTTGCGCTGTTCGGGGCTGAGTTCCTTCAAATGTTCCTTTATATCTATTCTCATAAGCCTAAACTCCTTTAGATGTAACTTCATTATCACTTCTAGCTGATTTTTTTCACCCTTGAGTAGCATGAGTGTAACAAATTCGCGCCATTTCACGCTAGTGGCGGGGGCAAATTGAAGCCAATCGTAGAAACGCTCTTGTAAAGGCAACAACCGACAAACTACGATTGCCACCTCCAGTAACCAAATGCGGCAACGTAACAACCAAGGTGTCGCGGGGTCACTCTCAAGTGGGGTTTCGACTGCCTTGAGATAGTCAATTATGGTATCCGGCTGCTCGGAACAGACAAAAACAGTCAGCAATTGCTGATAAGGTATCTTCTTATACTGACTAAAAAAGAGATGGGTACGGGCCAGATTCTTGGCAAACTCAAAACGGTCAAAATCATCGTTTGTGGATTTAAATTCGATGATCGAATAAGGCAACAGGAAATCAAAGAGTGTGCCGGAGAGGTCTTTACCCTCTGGCACAGCCAAGATTAGGTCAGCCCTTAATAGTTGGGGCAACTCTATGCTCATCTGGTTAATTCCGACAACTTTAGCAATACTAGTGGTGACCTCCTTAAACATCGGGTCAGGCCGAATAAGGTTGCTATCCTTCTCAATGGTCTTACGACTAGTCTTCCGTTTGGTCTTCCGTTTGGTGGTCGTTTTTTTGGATGGTGGCTGGGTTTGATCTGACATCCTATTCCTCTGTGTTCTTTTTGCTCTTCTTGGGCTTTTTCGCCTCGGTGGACTGAGCTAGACGACGGCTACAGATGGCGTAATCCTCTTCGACACTGACCGCTAGTTCATCGGGTAGGTTATCCGTGTTTAGGCCACCCTTTTCGTAAAGCAGTTTGCCCTGCTCAAAAAGTCCCGTGCGCTTGCAGTGCCGTATCCACTCGGCTAGGGTTGCGTCGTTGGGCTGATCGGGAATCGCTACCCCTTGTTGTAGGTAGGCTAGGAAACGCTTGATCTGGCGGTTAGTGCCAGCCGTCCGGCCCTGCTTCTTCTCCTCTTCCTCGTTAGCGTTGAGGGGCAGACGATAAGTACCCTCCTCGGTTTTGTAGAAATAGTCCAGTAGCCAATCATTGAGGGGACGGCGGGGCTTATCCGCCACGCTATAAATATAATGCTCGAATAGATCGGAATAGTGGACACCCTCGCTATTAGGGTGCTTTTTGAGCCACTCCTTTATGAAAATAGTGGCTCGCTGAGCCGCCGCCTCTTCTTTATCCGCCTCGGCGGTATCTAGCACCACCGTCTCGGTCTCCTTCAGATACCAGCGTCCGACCTCGTGCGTTCCAAAGAGGTTGGGCGTTTCGTCCTCCCAGAGATTTTTGCGGACGGGTTCGCGCACCTCTTCGGCTACTTGGCGCAGCAGTTCGTCAAAGTTGTGGGCCTCCATCTGTCCGGCCCGTACCATGCGGCTGACCACCTCATCATATACCCGGTCTTTGCTTGTACCCGGATTGGCAAGCAGGTAGTCGCGGATAATGGTTTGGGCTTTCTCCCGGAAGGTACTGTCGTCCTCATCTCCGGTAATAGTCAAGGCTGCCGCTACTTCACCGGGTTTTGGTTTGCGGAAGTTTATTATTAGGTCGCGCTTGGTCACTTTATCGGCGGTAACTTGGTTATAAGATTTCTGGCCTGTGTCAATAAATAGTACTGCTGCGGATTTATCTGTGATAAAGCCTGCTTCGGCCATAATATCCTGCACCAATGTCCAAGTTCCTTCTGAGGTATCATGGTAGCAAAGCGAAAGCCAGCGACCGGGCTTTAATACTCGATAGCACTCCTTCATCGCCTGTGCCATCATTCTGGCCCAATCGTCCTCAGTTTTACCACGCACCTCATTGACAATAATTTCATCATCGTGCCACTTGGTATCAAACCCTAACCATGCCTCCCAGACAAAGTTAAGCTCACCGTATTGGATTTTATCGGCGTAAGGAGGATCGGTAAAGATGTAATCCATAGAATTAGAAACTACAGAACTAATATTTGTGCTGGATTGACAAGTTGTTATCAAACTGGTAGAAGCATTTCTAATTTCATGCCAGGCCTTAACCACATTATCAAAGCGGCTTTCAAAAAAATAAAGGCAATTTATCTCTTTGTTAGTTTGCGGTATGTAATAAGTGCCATTCATTAAGTCGGCAGCGCCATTTGTTATATTTCCATTGTTATCAAGTCTTACTCTCTGCATTTTGCTTGCGTTAAGTAACAAAGAGGTGAAGGTTAATGCTAAGCCATCTTGCCTGCTACCAATTACGGCTTTAATAGCCGCCAAAGCCCACAGATTGCGCTTGGTGAAAAGCTCATCTACAGTACGAAAATTACTTGTGCCTGCTCTCCATTTAACGCCCCAACATTCTTGATCTTCCGAGGCGTTCATCATTCTATCTTTTGGATACCAGTGAGGAAGCTCTCTGCTTTCGATTTCCTTAATTTTAGCCAAATCGTATTTTTCAAAATAGTCCCGCTTGTTTGGATCAGAATCGTTGTAGCGGCGTTCTTCACGCGCTGGTTTACAGCCATTTTCACAGAGATAGCTGACCAGTACTGGAATTGCCCCAAATTTCTTGCTGCTCCGGGTGCTAATCTCCTCAGTGAAATCCCGCTTATAGCAATGCGGACAAACCGTTATCTTCTTTGGTTTGCCATCGGCAGTTTGACTCTCTAACTCGGTACAATCAAAGAGCGGTATTCTGGACATACAGCGCGAACATTCAAAGACTTGCGAGTAGACGGTGTAGGCGGTAGTGGCGGGGCCATCGCAACGGTCACAGCGGGTTTGGTAGAGCCAATCTATTTCAGGCTTTACCTGTTGCTTTAGCTCCTCGAAAGCCGTCTGCAAGGCTTCCACATCTACCGGGGTGCAGTAGTTTTTGGTAATGAAGGTGGCTGCCGGGCTGCGGTCAATCGCAATCGCCTTGCGTCCCTCCATCAAAGCAGCCAAGGCCGTCCCGCCCGAACCAGAGAAGGGGTCAAGGACGAGGTCGCCCGGTTGGGTGTAGTGGCAAATATATTGGCGAATGGCATCGTGGGGCTTTTTCGACCAGTAGGTGTGCATATTGTAAATGGCGGTGGCCTTGGTGGTCTCTATCGCATGGTCAAAGGCCGGAACGTTGTAGCTATCGGTGATGGGGTTGTAGGGCTTTTCGCGCAGGTAGTCCTCGACAAAGGCTCGCAAATTGGGGTTGGGTTTATCGCCGGAGTAGTAGCCCTCTGGCATCTGCGGTACTTTCTGCTGGAACATATTGCTTTGTTGCAAATTCTTCTTTCGGCCTGCCATAATCGCCTTTCTACATTTAATTAAGTAACACAGAGTACACAGAGCAACCAGTTGACACCACAGAGGAACACAGATATTTTTTATATTTAAGCTGTATTCCCTGCCTTAATTCTTGGGCTGGTTTTCACCGTTGGGTGGATTAGTCCTCTGGTTCAGAAGTTCCCTGAGCTTCTGAACCTCTTCCGGTGTAAGCCCGGCGAGGCGTTCCTCTGGTGCTAACCCCGCTAGGCGGAGTTCGGGTTTCACACCGGAGATAAACCTTTTAGCCATTTGAGGGTTTAACTCCTCTAGGCCAGTCATACAATCTTTGGCAAACCCCAATAACTCTTCCTCGTATTCCTTGCGCTCTTCGGGGCTGAGTTCCTTCAAATGTTCCTTTATATCTATGGTCATAAGCCTAAACTCCTTTAAATGTAACTTCATTATCACTTCTAGCTGATTTTTTTCACCCTTGAGTAGCATGAGTGTAACAAATTTGCGCCACTTTACGCTAGTGGCCGGGGCGAATTGAAGCCAATCGTAGAAACGCTCTTCCAAAGGTAGTAACCGACAAACTACAATTGCTACCTCTAAAGTCCAAATCCGACAACGTAAGAGCCAAGGTGTGGCAGGATCAATCTCAATTGTGATACCTTCAGCCCTAAGATGCTCTAACACACTATCTGGTTGCTCCGAACAGACAAAGGCGGTCAGCAATTGGTTATAGGGTATAGTCTTATATTCGCTAAAGAAGAGAAAGGTACGGGCTAGATTCTTGGCAAACTCGAATTGGTCAAAATCATCGTTGGTAGATTTAAATTCGAGGATGGAATAAGGGGAGAGGAAATCAAAGAGTGTGCCGGAGAGGTCTTTGCCCTCTGGCACAGCTAAGATTAGGTCAGCCCTTAATAGTTGGGGCAACTCTATGCTCAACTGGTTAATTCCGGCAACTTTAGCCGTATTAGTGGTGACCTCCTTAAACATCGGGTCAGGCCGAATAAGGTTGCCCTTTTTACCACTTCTCTTCCGCTTTGCCATACTCACCTTTCTACATTTAATTAAGTAACACAGAGAACACAGAGCAACCAGTTGACACCACAGAGGACACAGATATTTTTATATATTTAATTTTATCTGTGGTTCGTCAACGTAACCTGGGTTGATTGCTTCTACTTTTGCCTCGGTGTCAGGCCCATTATACTGCCTAGGCTGGAAGGGACACGGCGAATAACGCGCTCGGATTTAAGCTGGACGGTAAACCGCAACGACTGAGATTTGCGGACGGTGCGCCGTCCTTCGCGGTAGCTGATGGTGATGGTCAGCAGGCGCTTCATGCGCTCGTGCTGCAATTCGCTAAGGGTGGCCTGCTCTCGGCCCGGTTTGAAACGGTAGATCACTTCGGCTGGCCGTTCGCCCTCCTGCCGGGAAAGATAGAGAAGTTGGCGGGGCAGATTCAAAGGTTGCGCGTCCTCGGTTTCTTCGCCGACTTCTAGGCTGGTACAGGTAGCCTCTACCTCCACCGCCAAATCTTCGCCGTCTTTCTGGTTTCGGCTGGACGTTCGGCTGGTTGTGCGGTGCAGTTGGAGCCGAAAGACTAGTTCTTCGCCCTCCAACGCCTCATTCGGCCCACTAATCGGGTCGAGGGTTAGCAACCCTTTCTCACGAGTTTTGACCTTCATCACCACCATAGGAATCATCAATTCTTGAATGGAGATACCCCCATGCGAATAGGCATCCGGTCTGTATGGAAAACCGTTGCGGCTGAAAGAGTAACCTACTTTCGGAAAGACTACCGCCTCGTACTTAGGATAGTACGAACCGATTTTTTTATTGATGGTCTCGTGATCGTACATCCTCAATTGCTGTGGTGTAAATGAAATAATATTGGCCCGGACATGGTTGGGTATTAGTGCCTGCTCAATTGGAACCTTGAGTAAGGCGTGGAGATAGACGCAATCGGCAGGATCGTTTAAATCACTACTATCGAACCAGAGCTTTTGGCGAGCCACCGGGCCAAAACCATGATCGGCGGTGATAAAGACTTTAGTACCCGGAGCCAAGTTGCGTACTATCGCCATTACTTCGGTTTCAATCAAGTTTTTGATCTGTTGTTCGTAGACATAAGCTAAGGGGCGGGTAGGTACTTCGCTACCATCATCCAACTTCTTGACCTGCATCGAATGTAGAGCCTTGTCACAAAACTCAAAGATATAATAATCGAGGTTTCCGGCTCGGTAACGCACCGTTTCACCCGTACCCGCGCCTTCAGGTACAAGCGGCACTACCTCCCCGGTATAGCCACACTCACGGGTCAGCCCTTCTTTGAGGTGCATGTTTTCTGCCTTGCGCGGCCAAAACTGTTGTGGTTCGGTTCCGGCAGCGATGGCCCAGCGCGAGACTTCGGTCTCGGAGGGCAAGAGTGCCGAAGCCGGAAAATCTTCCAACAGTTCTAGGCGGTCTTCCAACATCGGGCGCAGCAATTCGTCCCATATATCATAGCGCATCCCATCAAAGACAAAAACCGCCGCCTTTTCGGTCTCGATGTCCCAATAGGGTTTGAGGCAACGCCGCAAAAACTGGCTGGTCAGGCGCACCTCACTATCCTCGGCGACCCAAGTAGGATATTGCCGCACCACCATCTCCTGAAAGCGCACATTTAACGCGCCCAGCAGATCGTTTACCTCCTGCTTAATCTCGCTCACCTTCGTTTTCAGGCTGGAAACAGCATCCTGAAAAATTATAGGCAATTCGTTTTCGTCACGCATCAGCAAATTATTATTGTAGACTAGGCGTTCCATGGCCGAAAGGTAATATTCCAGTCGGTTTAGTTGTTTGCCGTTCCACCAGTCGCGGAAAAGTTTGTAAGTCAATTGCTCCGGCTTGCTTACCTTCAGTTGCTTAATAAAGCCATTGAGGTCAACCCGAATAGCCTGAATCCGATAAGCCAGCCGATATACTTCTACCAGATCCAACCAGGGCTGCGAGGCGCGGCTCTCCACGAACGATTTGTTGGAGGCGGTCGTCAACTGGTTGCCGTCCGGCGATACTGCTTGGTAAATCCGGGGCTGAGCATCGCGTTTGGGCGGGTAGACCAACAACTGTTCCAGAGCCAGCAGCAACGCCAAGCCACGTAGCAGGGTTGAATAGCTCTCTTTTTCCAATACGGCGGTAAAGCCCTCCGGTTCTTCCAATTTCAAATGCTCTATTAGCAAAGACTGAAGCGCGTCTTGATCTAAAGATTGTTCTAGGGTTTCCAGATCACGCCGAGCCTGCTCCGGGTCTAGCTCCACCAACCGGGCCGAGGCTTCTTGCAAGACGGCGGGGTCTATATTCGTTAGCTTTATTAGTGAGGAGTCGAGATGGACTAACACCAACTTCCAGTTGGGCAAATGTTGGTTCAACAACACCGCCAAATAGAAGGCCCGAATCACCGTTTCATGATCGTGGTCGGCCAACCAGCAAAAGGGCGCAGGAGCTTGCCGCAATTCGTCCTTGATCGTAGCCGTAACTTCAGGGGCCAAATGCTCCAATTCTTCAAAGCTCTCGTGACCCAGCAACCCAATTTTCCAGTAATCCCTAGCATCCAGCTTTTTGAAAGCAGATTCGGCTACTCCTAGCGCGGCAAAAGCTACAATTCGCTTAAAATCTTGGTCGGTAAAACGGCCAGCCGACCGTCCCGGTGCGATGTTTCGCAAGTTCTGATAAGCCAGCACTACCCCATCCAAGTGCAGCATAATCAGGCGAGCATAGCGCGGCTCATTCGTCTCATGGGGCCAGCCCGAATCACCAGTAATCTCGCGTAAAAAGTGGCGTAAATCAAGTTCCAGCCGAGCTTGGATGGGAGTTTGAGCTAAAAAATCGGGATAAAAGGGGGGAGGAGCTTTTTTGCCTACCACGTTGTTGCGAAATACTGGAGCCTGATCTATCAAGAGCAATTTTTTGTAAGAAGGGTCGGCCTTTGCCAGTTCGTAAAGCTGACGAAAAGCTAGGTTAG
>Ga0194047_10002410_pt1 | contig 10719 bp, 8 predicted proteins | sample JunL225m_MetaG_2_FD_160070 | JGI IMG/M metagenome (GOLD analysis project Ga0194047, IMG submission 160070) | Anoxic zone freshwater microbial communities from boreal shield lake in IISD Experimental Lakes Area, Ontario, Canada - Jun2016-L221-5m | ecosystem: Environmental > Aquatic > Freshwater >...
CTTTAGTAAAATAAGGAACGTTTTTAATAGGCTTTACATTAAAACCTGTGGGGTTAAAAACTAAAAAACAAAACTTCCCGCTTTGATTTGAAAATGTATCAATAATTCTATTAATTGAAAAAGGGTTAGGAGTAAATAACCAATGTATATTATTCTTTAAAACAGTATCGTTCGGAAGGATAAAATTATTCTTAAAAAACAGAGGCTCATTTTTATTGTATTTTATATTCCCGTTTTCATCTTTAAAACCAATTATTGAGAATTTTACATTGGGAATATTCTCTAAAATAAAATAGCCGTTATCCTTGGTTTTACTGAAGTAAACAGGTTTTTGTTTATATATTACCGAGTCGTTAAAACCATCATAATTATAGATACCTATACTGATGTTCTTTTCGGGTTTTCTGGTAAAAGAATTTAACACCATACCCGAAATAATATTGGTATCTAAAACACTGCCGGTAGCAAATACATAGTGTAAATTATCAATAACATTGTTCTCGTGATTATCGGCAACCGAATTACCAAAATTAAAGGTGTAGGTAGTGTTGGGTTTTAACCCAACAATATGCCTTACCCGCAACACCTTCCCTTTTATTTCAAAATCAGGTTTTTCATCTAAAGGAGGTGATATAATAATCTGATCATTCGGATTATTTAATAGGATAAATTTATTGAAACGTATTTGAAATTCGGTGGCATTAAAATTAATTGATTTGTTTTCAGGAAACATCTTTTCTACAACAGGCGGAGTAAGATCTTTTGGGCCACCTGATGGTGGAACCTGAACCGCACATGAAGTAACAAAAGCTAGTAGTACAAGTAACTTTAAAAATCTTTCCATCAAGATTTTTTTACAACAAACAAAAGACTTGAATAAGTTTTATTATTTAAAGCCATTAAATTTGAAATTAACCCTATAACTCCACCAACAATGAAAGAAAAGGGCCAACCAGCATGTTTTGCGCTTCTCATACTCACATATGGCGCATCAAAAAATAGCGGCTTGGTTTCTATTATTTTAAAACCATTTTTTTCCATTAATAGCTTAAAACTTTTTTGATTAAAATGGTACAAGTGCCGAGGAACATCATAAGCATCCCATTTTTCTTTAAAGAACCCGGCATCCCACGAGCCCGAATTAGGTACGGCAATAAAAAGGGTTCCATCCGGTTTTATAAGCCTTGATAATTGTTTTACCCTACCACTTAAATCATGAACATGTTCTAAAACATGCCACATGGTTATAACATCAAAACTATTTGCATTAAATTCGTTTAGCGCACTATCATTTTGAACAGAAATTCCAAAATATTCCTTTACATATTTTACAGCATCATCACTGGTGTCAACACCAGTTGTGTTAAAACTACCATCATTGGTTGCGCCATTTAAAAAATAGCCCAACCCACAACCAATATCCAACAAGTTTCCAGACGAATTAAAGCTTTTTATTAAACGTAATTTTTGTTTAATACCGTAGTCGCGTACAATTTTATAAATCGAAAAAATTAACCCCGCACTTTCGCTCGAGTGAGAAATATAATTATCGCTTTTATAGTATTTAGAAATTTCATTTGAATCAGGTCTTGGGTTGGTAAAAAGAAACGAACAACCCTTACACTCAAGAATATTAAACAACTCAGAGGTCGCCACCAAATCAGTACAAGTATATTTAGTTACGAAATCTGTTTTTTCACAAACAGGACAAGATACAAGTGTTTCCATTCAGCAACAAAGAAACAATTATCTTCCTAAAAGTACCAATAAAACAGAAATATCAGCGGGTGAAATTCCACTAATTCTTGATGCCTGCCCAATTGTTTGGGGTTTGTGTTTGTTTAGTTTTTCCCTTGCCTCGTGAGACAGAGCGCTAATTTTACTATAATCTACACCAGGGCTAATTAATAACCCCTCAAGCCGTTCGTGCTTTTCAACCTGTAGTAGCTCTTTTTCAAGGTACCCTTCGTATTTTAAAGAAATTTCGGCCTGTTCTTTTTCTTCATCATTGTATTTTGAAAGAAACAAACCAACAGAAGGAATATTTTTTTCAAGATCACCCAAAGTAATTTGTGGCCTACTTAATATTTGGTTGAGTTTATAATTTTGAGAAATAGGGTTTGTTCCACACGAGTTTAATAATGGGTTAATCTCATCGGGCAAAACAGAAGTTTTTTTGAAATATTCAACAATGTCGGCCGTGTTTTTTATTTTATTTTTCACATCGCCAAGCCTTTCTTCGCCAACCAAACCCAACCGAAAAGCGTTTTCAGTAAGACGAATATCGGCATTGTCTTGTCGAAGCAACAATCGATACTCTGCTCGCGAAGTAAACATGCGATATGGTTCATTAGTCCCTTTGTTAACCAAATCGTCAATCAACACACCAATATAAGCCTCAGACCGAGATAATATAAAAGGTTCTTTATGGTGCGTCTTTAGGTGTGCATTTATGCCGGCCAATAAGCCTTGGCAGGCAGCCTCTTCATAACCAGTTGTTCCGTTTATTTGTCCGGCAAAGTAAAGGTTTTCTATCAGCCGGGTTTCAAGAGTTAATTTTAGTTGAGTAGGAGGAAAATAATCATACTCGATTGCGTAACCAGGACGGAACATTTTGACGTTTTCAAATCCAGGAATTAGTTTTAAAGCCTTGTGTTGAACATGCTCGGGCAGTGAAGTTGAGAAACCGTTTACATATATCTCAACAGTATTCCACCCCTCGGGTTCAACAAATATTTGATGACGATCTCTTTCAGAGAAGCGATTAATCTTATCTTCAATAGATGGGCAATATCGTGGGCCAAGTCCTTCTATTTTTCCGGTAAACATAGGAGACTCATCGAACCCTGTTTTTAACATTTCATGAACCGCAGAATTTGTATATGTAATCCAGCAAGGGCGCTGGTTAATTGCTGCCGCAGTTTTCTTAGTATAAGAGAACCTTCCAGGAGACACATCACCATTTTGTATCTCCATTTTTGAATAATCCAATGTTCGGCCGTCAACTCTGGGTGGTGTACCGGTTTTCATCCTGCCTGAGCTAAATCCAAGTTCTGTAAGTTGTTCTGTTACACCAGAAGAGTTTTTTTCACCCATTCTCCCCCCGGTGAGTTTTTTTAATCCAACATGTACAACACCGTTTAAAAAAGTCCCTGCTGTAATTACAACAGATGAAGAAAGTATTTGAAGACCCGTGCCAGTAATAACCCCTTTAACCACACCCCCTTCAATAATTAGAGAGCTTACCTGGTCTTGCCAAAAATCAACACCAGAAATGTTTTCTAGTTCTTCTCGCCAATATATAGTGAATAGTTGTCTGTCGTTTTGGGTTCTTGGGCTCCACATGGCCGGCCCCTTCGATCGGTTTAACATTCTAAACTGAATAGTAGACTTATCTGCCACCACACCGGTTAATCCACCAAGCGCGTCTATTTCTCGCACAATTTGTCCCTTTGCTATTCCTCCAATGGCTGGGTTACAGCTCATCTGGGCTATTTTTGACATATCCATTGTAATTAATAACACAGACGAGCCAAGGTTTGCAGCCGCGGCCGCAGCCTCACATCCAGCATGCCCAGCCCCAACAACAATTACATCATATTTGTTAAACATATAATAATCAATTATTTATGTGTGTTTTCACGTGAAAACAAATCAAGTTTCGCAAGGTGTTTATTCTCTTTATTTCTCATTAAGCGCTTCTCATTAATACTGGAATCCTTATACCCGCAAAGGTGTAATATACCATGTATCATAACGCGGTGTAACTCTTTTGCAAAAGGTGTGTTATTTTGTTTTGCGTTATCTTTCACACGATCAACACTGATGTATATATCACCAGAAATCAGCCCAGCCTCACCAATATCAAAGGTTATTATATCAGTATAATAATCGTGATTTAGGTGTTTTCTGTTTAATTTTAACAAGTATTCATCAGAGCAAAAATTAAAATTAATAACACCACAAGAGAAATTTTCTTGAACAATAGTACTAACAACCCACTGCCGCAAGAGTTTTCTTTTTATTAAAGTAAAACTAAGATCAATAAAATTGAAAGTAATAATATTATCGAAGAAGTGTAACCGTTCCAGATTTTGTTTGTTCAGAGCCATCAGAGCCAATTATTTTAATTCTGTAAAAATACACCCCAGCCATCAAATCTTCACCATTATACCCTTTTCCATCCCAACCAAAGTTAATATCGGTTTTATTAAACACCGACTGCCCCCACCTATTGTATATTTCCATACTTGATTTATGGAAATCGATGTAGCTTCCAGATACATCAAAAACGCGGTTTAATCCGTTCGGACAAAAAGCAGAAGGAATATAAACCTGTGTTTGGCCCAATATGCACATATGATTAGAAAAACACCTATTCGAAACACTATTTATTAAAATAGCCTCAACATAATAGCAAACCCCCTTATTTCCTATTGTTTCAGGAAAGTGTAAATCAGAATATGCCGTATCGATTGCAGAGGTTGAGTCTAATAAAGAGTAGTCCAAAGTTTCCGAATTAACATTTGTGCCCCTATAAATACGATAATAATCAACACCATTTATCCAGAAATAATATTTGTTCCAAATTATTTTGGTAACAGATCCACTACTACTGTTTCTTACAAATATCGAATTTGAAGCATAAACAGTGTTAATGCTCGCACCACATAAATTTGATGTTGTTACAGAATAATCGTATTTCGAAACAGAAGGGTCTACATTATCAGTAAAAGAAAACAAAGAATCATAAAAGTTTGTATGGTTAAAGCTGCCGATATTATATAAAGACCCACCAGGAAGGATTCTATAAGTCGAAAGAGATTTCCATTCAGAACCATAACCAGAATTAACAGTTATTGTTGTTCCGCTATTATTTAAAGGCTCTACGCTAACACTAGTAATTATTGGCGCAGATGGGTCTTTACGATACCTGGTCTGAAAGGCCACAACATTAGACGATGTGGTTAAGAGAATGGTTGTGTCTTTCTGTGCTCTGATAAAATAACGGATTGTGGCACCAAGTATTATAGAGTCGCTGTATGCAATAAAGTAAATACTATTCTCTTCTATTATACCCCCAGGTGGAGAAGCAATGGAGTCAACAATAACAAAAGGAGCGTTATTGGTGCTTTTGTAAATATAATAATACCTAACCCCGCAGAGCCACCCATACTGTCTAACAATACCGGAAGAGGGCTTTTTCCAGGTAAAAGTATATGGTGTCCAGGTCAAACGAACGGTTTTTGTACAAGTGTCAACTAGGGTTTTTAAGTAAATTGTTCTATGTGGATTATCATCAAAAGGGGCCGTATTTCCACAGCTGTCTTTAGGGTCAATATCATATTTTACGGGCCCTAAATCAGCTTTTGTTCCGCTAGAAATATCAAAATATGAGGTGTCTCTTAAAGAAACAAGCTTAGTGTATTGGTTCGAAAACACACCATCATCCCTAAAAAGATCATATATAGCAAAATCGGGGGCTGTATTCTGTCTCCACCCAATAAAAACAGAACCAGATGTGGGGTTAACGCTTACAGAATCAATATATGTAGGAATTTTCTGTTCAACATCAACATTCACGGTATCCGAAAACACCGAAAAAACGGGCCCACAAGAGTCGCGATATTCAATATAATAATACCAGTTTTTTGCCCCACCAGAATTAGCATTTATGTGCGTGTACGTTTCGGTCGTAACATTGCTTGTTGAATCAATTATTTGTGCGGTACCCGAAACACCCACTTTTGCCCATATGTAATATTTATGATAAAGCGGACAAATATCTTTAGTTGCAAACCAAAACAAGTCGATATTATTTGAAGCAGAATTACAAACACGCCTTATTTTAACTGGTGTTTGAGCGCCCTCAACCAACAAGCAATTACAAAACAATAGCGATACAAATATAAGAAGAAACCTCATTTTTTTTTGCCAACAATTACGGTTGTAAACAGTTTTGGGTTAAGATATTTATCAGCGAGAACCATTAAGTCTTCGGAGGTATAAAGCGCAATTCTTTCTAAGATAGAGCCATAGTAATTATTACTATAATCCCAATCAATAATAGTTTTAAGCCTTTCAGAAATTGAAAAAGGGCCATCCAAACTTCTTATTATTAAACCAGAAAAGTAGCGCTTAGCCCTATCCAGCTCTTCTATAGAAATAAGGACAGAACGAAGCCGTTGTATTTCTTTATATATTTCTTCTTCACATATTAGTGTTGCTGCACTGTTAATTTCGGTTTCAATAGAAAAACAGCCACAATCGGTAAAACTTTCTAGAGATGAATATATTCCATATGTTAACCCCTTTTCTTCTCTAATAACCTTTGTTAGTCGAGAGCCAAAATACCCACCAAGCACCAGGTTTAATAGTTGTAGCCCTAAAAAATCTACATGAGCACGATTAATGGTTTTGTAGCCAATTCGAATTGTTGTCTGGTTGGATTCAGGCTTATCCAAAACGAGCCTTTTGGGCTTAGCACCAAACTCTTTCAATCCGGGAGAGACCGTTGTATTGTTGTGGGGCAAAGCCGAGAAAAAACTAAACAACCGATCAAGAGTTAGTTTGTTGGTATTACCACTTGCAATAATGTATTTAATACCCCCAAAATAGTTATCCTTATAAAAAGAAAGCAGGTTTTCACGTGAAATGTTAATATAATCACCTGAAAGAGAGAAAGAACCGTATTTACTTTCATTCCCAAAAACAGAAGAATAAAACAATCGTCTTGCTAAAAATCTGTTTTTTTTCTCGTTTTCCAAGAGCTTTTGAACAGCATTTCTTTTATATGTTTCAAGCTCGTTTTCAGGAAAAGCCGAATTTGTTAAAATATCTGAGATGAATGGCAGGCAGTTTTTTGTGTTTTTACTAAGAGAAAAAAGTGTTAATACAGCATCGTCAGGATAACAATGAGCCTGAAGATAGGCGCCCCAATAATCTAGACCAGAGGCAATTTGTGCTGAGTTTCTGGAGTTTGTTCCACTTAAAAGCATTGCGGAAACAGCTTTTGCAATAGACTTTTGTTTTTGTTTATCAACCCCGGCATTAAACACGATGTCTAATTTTAAAACACCACTATTGCCAGAGTTTATATAATATAAGTCGACACCGTTATTCAAGACAAGCTTTTGCCATTTTGGAATAGCCACCATTGAAACGGTTTGAAAGGCAATAGGGGTGGTTCGGTCGGTCTTCATTTTATTTAGATCGATAAAAAATGGTAGAACAATTTTTTTCACTTAATAGCAGGCCTGCCTTTTTGGTGATATCTTTTTTTGAAACAGTGTTGTAGTTGGCCGTTTCCAAATTAACTAACTCAATATTTCCTAAAAGCGCACAATAAGCTAGCTTCATAGCTTTGTTTAAGACGTCAACATTGTTAAAACGAATAACAGTCTCTGTTTTATTTTTAACCTTTTTTAGCTCGTCAACTGTAATACCAAGTTCAACAATATTGTTTAATAAGTTACGAATTTCACCCTCTGCATATTTAATATCAACCCCTTTAATTACCCGCCCTTCCACAATAAGAAGCCCATCTTCTATATCGCCAGTTAAATAACAATCAACCTCACTGAATATGGCCCTTTCTTTTACCAACGAGTTATACAAACGAGACGACTCGCCAGAACCAATAATATCACACAACAAGTCTGATAGGTAATAGTCTTTATTTAATCGTTTTGGAAAACGAAAAGCCTTAACAACAACATCAAGGGGAACGTTTTTTGAGAGGGTTATACTTCGCGGTTTTAATTGTTTGGGCTCAGAAAGGGGGGCCTTGTTTTTGTTTTTGATTCGTGGTATTTCCTCAAACCATTTTTTTGTTAAACGTTTAGCGTTTTCTAAGGGTATGTTTCCCGCTACAACCAGAATAGCATTGTTTGGGCCATAGTGTTTTTTATAAAATGACCTAACGTCATTTAGTGTGGCTTTTGAAATATGTGAAACAGACCGGCCAATGGTGGGCCAACGATAAGGGTGTTTTTTGTAAACCAAAGGAAGCAGGTTTAACCAAATATCACCATATGGTTGATTAAGGTATCGCTCCTTATACTCTTCAATAACTACTTTTTTTTGTATCGAAAGGGCTTTTTTGTTTATGTTTAAGGCAAACATTCGGTCAGATTCCAGCCAAAAACCCAACTCAATATTGTTTTTTGGCAAAGTGATATAGTAGTTTGTATAATCGTTTGTTGTAAAAGCGTTGTTTTCTCCAGAAGCATTTTGTAAAACACCATCAAAATCGGGCACATTTTTCGAACCAGAAAACATAAGGTGTTCAAAAAGGTGCGCAAAACCGGTTTTATTAGGGTCTTCGTCTTTTGACCCAACATTATAAAGCGTGTTTAAAACACAAAGTTGTGTTAATTTGTCTTCGTGATGAATAACGGTAAGGCCGTTTTTTAAAACAAATTTTGTATAACGAATCAAAAGTCAATTATTTATACAAAAATAACGTTTATCTGAGATTAGCAGTGTGTGCTATAATATTTACACAAAAGAAATATTACAAAATAAAAAATATTCACTTAACAGACCAACTATAGGGGCCGTTTAATAGTTTATAGCCAATCTTTTTTGAAAAAAATCTATAAAAATAAAAGATACCTTTGTTGCATAAAATAAAACAATGGCAATCAGGAAACGTCTCGATAAAAAAAGTAATTTTAAAACAACGAGAGATAAATCACCAAAGTCTTTTACAAAAAAAGACAGTAGAGAAAATTTCGACAGAAAGAAAACATCAAAACCATCTTTTAGAAGCAGGAGAGAGGAATTACCAGATAGCGGTCGTCCGGTAAAAAGCGCATCTTCAGATTTTAAAACAGAGAAGCGTTTTGGTGAGAATAAAACCAGAAAATATTCTGCAGGTCATTCGCGAAATAAAGATACGCAAGCAAGAGGCTTTGTAAGAAAAGATGACGAACAAAGAGAAAGACCCAAAACAGGAAGACCATCATTTTCAAGAGAGCCAAGAAAAACATTTTCGACAAGAGAAAGTGGAACAACAAGGCCAAAATTTTTTGACGAAAAAGAAAGTTTAGGTAAAGATTTCAGAGCGGCAGACAGTAAACCAAGATTTAAAAAACCAATTGCAGGAAAATTTGATAAACGCAGAACAAATTTTGACCAATCGGATAAGCAAAAAAGAATTTTGGAACCGAGAAAAACCAGCACGGAACTGAAAGTGATGAAGAAAGAAAAATTTGAAAGACGAAACAAAAAAGAAGTTGAACAGAGAGAAACAGTTGGTTCGGACAATATTCGCTTAAACAGATATATTTCTAATGCAGGAATTTGCTCGAGAAGAGAGGCCGACAAATTAATTACAACCGGACTTGTAAGCGTTAACGGTAAAATAATAACAGAAATGGGATACCAGGTGAAACAAACAGACGATGTGCGATTCAATGGTGAAAGACTTTCGAGAGAAAAGAAGGTTTATTTGATAATGAACAAACCCAAAGACGCTATCACAACACTTGACGACCCAGAAGGCAGAAACACAGTACTAGATGTTTTGGGAAAAGACCTGAAAGAGCGCGTTTTTCCAATTGGTAGATTAGACAGAAACACAACAGGTGTTTTGCTTTTTACTAATGACGGAGAGGTGGCCACAAGGTTAATGCACCCAAAATATGAAGTTGAAAAAGTGTATAAGGCAACGCTAAATAAAACATTGAAAGGGGAAGATTTTTGGCAAATTTCAAACGGGGTAGACCTTGAAGATGGTTTTATTAAACCCGATGAAATAGCATACCCAGATCAAAAAAACAAAACCGTAGTTGGTATACAAATACATAGCGGAAGAAACCGCATCATTCACCGAATATTTGAACACATGGATTATGTAGTTGAAAAACTCGACCGGGTTTCTTACGGAGGCTTTGTTAAAACTGGTTTAAAAAGGGGAGAGTCGAGAATGATGGATGATAAAGAAATAAAGATGTTAAAAAGGCTGGTTAAGCTTGCTTAGTTTTTTCGATTTACGCTTACCCAACTCTTGATGTAATCCGCTATTTCGTGTGTGTTGGCACCGGGTGCAAATAATTTTCCAGAGCCTAATTTTATTAAATTCAACATGTCTTCTTCGGGAATAATCCCCCCACCAGTCAACAGAACATCACCCATATTTTCTTTTTTCATTAACTCTAAAAGCCGAGGGAAAACCGAATTGTGTGCACCAGACAATATACTTACTCCGATTACATCAACATCCTCCTGAAGAGCAGCGCGAACAACCATTTCTGGGGTCTGTCGAAGCCCTGTATAAATAACCTCCATACCAGCATCACGCAAGGCACTAGCTATTATTTTTGCACCCCTATCGTGACCATCTAAACCAACCTTTGCAACTAAAACTCTTATGGGACGATTCATTATTTTTGTTCTTTTATACGAATAATTTCAAAAGTTTTACTACCCTTTATTTCTTTCTCAAAATATTTTATAAACCCAACATCTTCTGTTTTGTAGAAATATAAGGAATCATTACCATTCATACCCCCAAACTGGTGTATAAGATATAATGATAGCTTATCCGCATTGGGGTGTTTTATGGTAACAATTGGGTAGATTTCAACAGATTTCCTTTTGGGAATAATAACCCAAGAATTCCAATAGTTTTTAGCATTCTCGTCTTTGTTTGAGATAACAAAATATTTATCAACTTTTGAAAAAACAAGATCAGATGATAAATTAAATTCGTCT
>Ga0194047_10002411_pt1 | contig 10714 bp, 7 predicted proteins | sample JunL225m_MetaG_2_FD_160070 | JGI IMG/M metagenome (GOLD analysis project Ga0194047, IMG submission 160070) | Anoxic zone freshwater microbial communities from boreal shield lake in IISD Experimental Lakes Area, Ontario, Canada - Jun2016-L221-5m | ecosystem: Environmental > Aquatic > Freshwater >...
CTTATCAACAGGTTTCGGCTGGGAGATGGCAACAAAGAGGTCTTTTCTGCTTAAGCTGCATTGCTTCTGACCAAAACCCATCCTATTTTTACCTGGCATCCAAAAATATTTGCGTGAGCGGGATAAGAACCCTTCTAATTGCCTCCTGCGTTGTGTGGAATGCCCTTGCCGATGCTTACGATCTTGATAATTTTTACTTTCATATCCGGCCTGCTGCCGGTAGTGGGTAATCTGATCTCCAACTGATTGTTATCCGCTTACAGAGTTGACAATTGGTGGATATAAAGCCCACACAGAAAAGAATGTGGTAGAGTCAGACGGGACTTTGATCCTGAATATTGGTAAGCTGACGGGTGGCACCAAACTGACTGTGGAATATGCCACGAAGCATAGTAAACCTTTCCTGGTAGAGCAGTTGGATGAACAGACAAAGGCTGAAACGGTCACCCAATGGCTTGAAGAAATGATATACTGACCCTGAACGTAGCAGGACCAAGAGAGAGCAAGTATCCCCAAGGCGTCTACCAGCAGTCACTCTCATTTTTGAGAGCGGTATTGCAGCTATGATGCGGCAGTCCAAAGTTTTGGAGAAGAATTATTATGACTGAGCGCGCGCACCCTTTTCAGACCCTTACCCCCAGTTTCATTATGGACGCAGTGGAAAGCCAGGGATTTCGCTGCGATTGCCGCCTTTTTGCCCTTAATAGTTATGAAAATCGGGTCTACCAGGTTGGGATAGAAGAGGGTCAGCCCCTCATAACCAAGTTCTATCGACCGGGGCGATGGAGTGACCAACAGATTGCCGAGGAGCACAGTCTCTGTATTGAACTGGCTGAGCACGAACTCCCGGTTGTGCCACCAATCAGAAACAGCGCTGGCGAGAGTCTCTTCCATTATAAGGCGTTTCGTTTTTCAATTTATCGACGACAAGGTGGGCACGCTCCCGAGTTTGATAACCTTGATAACCTGCTAATCCTAGGCCGCATGCTGGGCCGTCTGCACTGTATCGGTTCCGTACGACCCTTTGTTCATCGACCGGAACTCGACATCAAAAGTTTTGGATATGAGAGTGTGGCACTCATCAGCGAGCGATTTATTCCCGACGAGTACCGTGTAAGCTACACTGCGATAACTGAGCAGCTGTTACGGTCAATAGAGGTGAAATTTGCTGAAGCTGGCTCCGTCAGTTACATCCGGGTTCATGGCGACTGTCATGCCGGAAACATACTTTGGCGTGACAATGCGCCGCATTTCGTGGATTTTGATGACGCCCGCAACGCGCCGGCTCTCCAGGACCTTTGGATGATGCTCTCGGGTGAACGGTCGCGACAGATAACCCAGTTGGAGGCGCTGATCAAGGGGTATCGTGAATTCTACGATTTCAACCCATGTGAGTTGAGCCTAATTGAGGCGTTACGCAGCCTACGTATGTTGCACTACAGTGCATGGCTTGCAAGACGCTGGGGGGATCCTATGTTCCCCCATACCTTCCCCTGGTTTAACACTGTAAGATACTGGGGCGAGCACATCCTGCAACTTCGCGAGCAGTTGGCAGCACTTGAAGAGGAATCACTGGAACTGAATTAGGAGAGTGTCCTGGGTCATTCCGGTTAGGGCTTACAACCCCTAAACGAGTTATGATTGCATCCGTAAACCAGTTGCGCTCGGAGATGTCGGGAGTCAATCCGGTAGAATTACAGAATCGACTGTGGGATTTGACAATCGATATAAGGGTACAGCTGATACGGTTTAAGCTGCTTTCTTTGCTCGCTCTCGCTGCATTTCAGACCTGAGCATAGCATTGACTCGCGTTGTGTAGCCTTTGCCTTTATGCTTTAACCAAGCTACCACGTCCGCGTCAATTCGCATACTTACAGATTTCTTAAATGGCCGATAAAATTTGCCGACTTCAAAGCCACTCCAGTCTGTTATCTCAGGAATGTCTGTAAAGTTTATATCCTCTTCCGGCATAGTTTCCAGGGCTTCTAATTCTGCCAGCTGTTTATTAGTAAGTTCCTTCTTCATAACCCCTCCTTTCCTTCCTTGTTGCCTTTCGAGCCGATATTAAGCGGACATCTTCAGTGCCTGGGTATGTATGAGCGACTAACACAATGTACCGTCCGGCTATCTGTCCGACTATCTGCCAGCGCTCCTCGCCATCCTCGACGCGGTCTTGTCTGCTGATGTGCAGTGGATCGTCAAAAACACGTTGTGCGACTTCGAAGCTAAGCTTATGGTCTTGGATATTGAGCTGGTTTTTATTTTCGTCCCAAGTACAATTCATAGATAGGATAATACCATGTATCTACAATAGTGTATATACGTTTTAACAAAAAAAACACCGGACTCAAATCGAATTGGGTGTCCAGTGTACTCCAGATTTTCCACACCGGACCATTTTTGGAGCCAGAAGAATATCAAAATCTGCACTAAACCAATTCAGCATCATTTTTGAGGGCAGAACACAGAGCTAAAGATGCGTATTGACAACAACCGGAGCCGTGTTATGAGTTATCATCATAAACAGAAATTTTAAATGATCTCCAGTGCCAGTTTAAAAGGTAATTATCATGACCTCACATAGCCAGTTACTAAAAGTGCTTGGTCAGCGTGAAGAATCACTGAGTGAGAGCGAACGGTTCATACGCATACTTGCCGACAATATACCTGGCATGGTTGCATATTGGACTAGTGAATTACGGTGCAAATTTGCCAATGCATCTTATCAAGAGTGGTTCGGTAAGTCATCGGAGCAGATGAATGGAATCCATATTCGTGAACTCATGGGTGATGAGCTTTTTAGTAAGAATGAGCCTTTCATCACTGCCGTACTGCGAGGGGAACGTCAAAAGTTTGAGCGCACCTTGACAAAGGCAGACGGCAGCATCGGCTATACTTGGGCAAATTACATTCCAGATGTTGAAAGAAGTCAGGTATGTGGTTTCTTTGTGCTTGTGAGCGATGTTACCGAGATTAAACTGGCACAGCTTGAGCTTGAGCGTATGAATCTGGAGTTAGGCGAGGCTAACTGCAAACTTGCTTCACTCAGCACGCAATGATCTAGTAGATGCAGCAGCATAAGGCTTGACACGTGCTGGTTTGGTTGTACCTCGCTCATACTCGGAAAAAGCGTTGGTACCGCCTCCAAAAAGATCGGCAGAAATCCTCCCAAGAGACTGATTACCTTCCAACCATTGATTTACCAAGAGCACGGTAAAAAATATGGGGCACCCTTACACAAAGGTGCCCCAACAATTTAGTTGCAAAGGAATTAGTTTATCTGGTTGTCTTCAATCCACGTTCCGCTGCGCGAGAGAAGGTGTGGCAGAAGGAACAGTCATATTTTTTGTCTGTAACATGCTTGTCATGTACCCAGATATAATCCGAGTAAGACTCGTTGCCATGGCACTGGGAGCATACCACGGATTTGGCGGCTTTCAGTGCGTAGCCCATCTGGGGAAGATTCATCCGCGCCGTGTTTTTGTGACAGTCGTTACAGGTTAGAGCATTTCCGGCCGCTGGCGGAACTTCATGCGTTATAAGCTGGAACTCGTCTGTCGTAACCCATGTGTATGGCTCGCCTGCCGAAAAACCCATGTTAACCATGCCCTGGTTGATAGCGTCGGCAACATTACCCGTATTAAAGTAGATTCTGGTATCAACTGAAACAAGTTTATTGCGACCGGTATTCAAAGGCACGACTGAAGTCTTGTACTTGAACGGATAAAGTTTGGTTCCGGCTGCATCATTAATTGCCCCGTTCGGCCGGGAAATTTTATATGCGCCGGTTGCCGGATCAATCACCGGAGTATCAAGCATGTTGCTGCCCCAGCTTGTGCCATTCCAGAAGGCATATTTTGGTGTCAAATCGTTTGCCAGGGTTATGGTAGGCTCATAGCGGTTAAGAGCGGCATTCCATACCGATGTCTGCCATGTCCTGTATGTTTCTGTCGCTTCCGAAGCGGCTGTGTCCGAGGCGTTTTTAGCATAGGTTCTGATGTGACAGGTCTGACATGATACCCTGCCCGTATGCTTATTGACTGCAGTGGTCGTGTGGCCGCTGGTAATGCTTGCCTTGGTTGGGTGGCATGTGCTGGTTGAGCACGTGACTGCTGTTGCACCCTCAGTCGGGCGAAGGTCACTGCCACGTCCGGCAATCTTATGGTGGCTGGTGGTGTGGCAGTTCTGGCAGAGCAGATTGCCCCGGTTTGTCGCCATATGAACATCAAAGGCCGCATCCGTCGTTGCACCATGGGCAAGTGTCAAATCACCGCGTTTGAAATTATCGCCGCCGCCACCCTTTGCGTGGCACTGGAGGCATGTGGATCTGGTCGGCTTGGTTACCGCCTGTACCGCCTGATCCATTGAGATGGCCATTGTGGCAGTGTTCGGGGTATACAGGCCACCGGTTATCGGACGGGTGCGCTTGTAATCTTTCTGATGACACATAAGACAGTCGATATTGTTAAGCTGTTCTGCATCAGCAATACTAGTCGGCTTTACACCGAGACCGACATGACAGTTGCTGCAGCCTGAGTAGCCGTTCCAGTTGCCAAGAATGTTGATACAGTAAGAGTTAAAGGCCGTGCTGTTGTCTACGTTTTCGGAATATTTGCCCTGTACTGCAGGACCGGTGGTCATCCCGGAAGGACCGCGCCACTGGTAGTGAACAGATGAAAACATTTCCGATGCCTGCTGAGCATGACAGGTGCGACACATATTGTAGCCTGTCCACGTTAGCGTTAAGTGGGTTGATGCCGTGACCGCAGATTTGGTATAGATTGCCGTCCTTACCGCTTCACTGTTTCCAGCGGCATCTCTGGAGAAGAACGTCAATGTCGTTGTCGCACTTATGGTTATGGGGGTACTGTAAACCGGGGACGAGGCAGTTGGAGTAGTGCCGTTTAGAGTGTAATACGTAGTCCCGGCTTCATTGCGGGAAAGCGTAACAATGACAGGAGTGGTGAATGTGCTTCCCGCCGGTGACGCAGTGGTTACTGGTGCGGTTGTATCCGCAGTGGTTGTGCTGGTAACGATAAAGGAACTTGTTGCTTCACCAGTGTTCCCCCGCGAATCTTTAGTGGTTGCCTTGGCAAGCCATGTTCCGGTTCGCGCGGTAGATTTTATTGTATAACTGTAGCTGAAGTAACCATTGCCTTTGTTGACTAATGACGCTTTAAGCACTTCAACAGAAGCGGAATCCTTGATAGAAATCTCTTTTTTAGAAACGGAGGTGACCGGTTTACCATCTTCATATGTTGCATAAGCAGACACTGTGACTGTTTGGCTTCTCTGGTAGGATGTCTTGTCAGTAGTGAGTTTTACGCGCACATCACCGGCGTGTGAGAGATTTGGTATGCAAAGCAATACGGAGAACATGATAATCAAACTATAACTAACACTTCTGAATGCTGAGGTGCGGTCCATACTGTGCTCCTTTTCTGCGATAAAATACACTCATCGCTTGTGAATAAATGACGACTTTTTTCGTAGGTATTTGACTGCACAGAAAGGACAGTTCGTTGTCAATACCAGCCCATGATCCACGGCTAGCTTATTGTATTATATATCGTTATCACCCCCTTTCTATTGATTTGAGACAAAAAAAGGTTGCCCAAAATCAGTGTGATCTTTCGGCAACCCGGCTGTCTCAGTAAGACCCTGTAGGCTTTCCGCCCCATCCTCGCGGATGGTTGAGTATTATCGTTAATCATAGTATCAATATAGTTGATTATGTAAATTAAAATAACAAACCATATTTGTCAACATTTATTTTCGGCTTAATTGGATCCATTCCATCCATTTTCTCCTTTCCTGAAACAAAAATAGCCCCGAGGGGCTTTGGCGAACTGCGTGATGGCGGAATTACAATTTGCGGATGATCTCCCAAGAGTCCAACTCGATGTCGATGCGGATGACCGGGATGGCTGAAGGGGTTGAAAGGGGACTGCTAAATATTGCGGAATATTTTGGCATGTATCTGATTGACTCCCAGCAAACTCCTGATTATTATTCAAAAGTCACATCTCTCTTAGGAGGAACTGCCCCATGTCGTTAATTGCAGATGGGCCGTTGTAATTGCAATAAATTACAGTATTGTACAGAGATATTGTTTAGTAATATTCAGGAGGAATTATGGCAGCAACTCCAACATCAAAATTTATGCTTAACTTATGCCTCTACCTGCTGCTGACGTTTTCCCCCCTACTCAATCCTTACCATGTTGAGGCTGGACGAACTGTAAGAGTTGGTGTCTATGAAGCCGGCTCGTTAGCCAATTTCGATAAGGACGGCTCCGCACATGGTTTTTTCGTGGATATGCTCAACCGCATTGCGGAAAAGGAACAGTGGAATGTTCAGTATGTACCAGGTAGTTGGCAGGAGGGATTGGATCGCCTCAAGAGCGATAATATAGATGTGGTACTTTGTATAGGCTACACGCCAGAGCGCGAGAAGTACATGGACTTTCCAAAGGAGTATCTGCTGCTGAACTGGGGAGTGCTTTACAGACAAAAGGGGTCAAACTTAACATCGCTTTTGGAACTTGAGGGCAAAAGTGTTAGCGCACTCAAAGGGGATGTCTATCTGACAGGCTTTCGGGAGCTCGTCAGACAATTTAATGTAAATGTCAAGATAGAAGAGGTTGATAAGTATTCCAAAGTATTCAAAGCTGTTGAATCCGGCGCAGTTGCAGCCGGAGTAGGCGGCAATTTATACGGCTTGCTGAATGAAGACGGACGGAGGGCTGAACAGACACCTGTCATATTTGCTCCGATAAAAGTTGGCTATGCGGTAAACGAGGGAAAAAACAGTGACCTGATCGCAGCACTCGATCGAAATATAGCTGAGATGAAAGCGGACAAGGCATCGATTTATCACCATAGGCTTGAACATCTACTGGGCAAAAAGGACACCAAAATACCCAAAGAGGCATACTGGGCATTATCCGGTGTTGTTGCCGCATTGTTTATCGCTGTTATATGGAATTTCATGCTCAAGCGACAAGTGAGGGCCAAAACAGAGGATCTTGTAGCAGAGATTGGCGAGCGGAAATTGGCAGAGAATGAACTGCGGGAGAGCAAGGCAAAGTTTCAGGTTTTTTATGAATTGGGCCTGGTCGGTTTAACAATTACATCGCCTGAAAAGGGTTGGGTAAATATAAATGATTGTCTTTGCAAAATGCTTGGTTATACAGAAGCTGAACTACGGAAGATGACCTGGGAACAGCTCACACATCCAGATGACCTTGCAGCGGATGTCGAACAGTTTGAGCGAGTGCTAGGCGGAGAAATTGATGGCTATGAATTGGAAAAACGGTTTATTACACGAAGTGGCGAGATACTTTTCACTAAACTAGTTGTTCGATGTATCCGCAAGCCAGATCTATCAGTTGAGTTTATAGTGGCAATGGTGGATGATATTTCTGAGCGTAAGCACGCTGAGAATGCGTTACGTGATGCCGAATGGAAATTCCGGGCTTTGTTCGATAACGGCCCTATCGGCGTGGCATATCACAGCATGATTTATGACGATTCCGGCAAAGCGCTTGATTACCGTTTCATTGATGCCAATGAGAAATACATCGAACTGACCGGCGTTGATCCCAGAGGGAAAACAGTTAGGCAGGCCTTTCCAGGCATTGAGAACGACCCGTTCGATTGGATCGGCACCTTTGGCCGTGTTGCCAGAACAGGAGAAGCGATACGTTTTGAACAATATCTCCAATTAAATGATCGCTGGTACGACGTCGTCGGCTACCAGTACAAACCGAACCATTTTGTTGCCGCTTTTTTAGAAATCACCGAACGCAAGCGAGCTGAAGAGGCCCTCCAGGAAAGTGAGTTCCGCTGGAAATTTGCCTTGGAGGGAGCCGGTGACGGTGTATGGGATTGGAACATTCAGACCGGTGAAGCGTACTACTCGCCACGCTACAAGGAAATGCTCGGGTTTTTAGAAAATGAAATTGGTAATACATCGGATGAATGGTTGAAGCGTATCCACCCAGATGATGCCCCTGGCGTGATGACAGCATTAGCACCGTATCTTGATGGCAAAGCAGGGTTAGCTACTGTTGAATTTCGGATGTTGTGCAAGGATGGTAGCTGGAAATCGGTACTTGGCCGTGGAATGGTAGTTAGCAGTGACTGCGACGGTAAACCCTTGCGTATGATTGGCACAAACACCGATCTCACCGAACAGAAAACAGCCGAACAGGAGCGCCGCTCCTTGGAGCTGCAAATGCAGCAGGCCCAGAAACTGGAGAGCCTCGGTGTTCTGGCCGGTGGTATCGCTCACGACTTCAACAACATCCTGATGGCAATCATCGGCAATGCTGATCTTGCTCTGATGCGAATCAACAAGGAGTCCCCTGCCACCGATAATTTGCACAATATCGAAAGAGCCGCTGCTCGGGCCGCAGATCTGGCAAAACAGATGCTGGCCTATTCAGGCAAAGGCAAATTTGTGGTCGAAACCATTGCCCTGAACCATCTTCTGGAAGATATGCTTCATATGCTGGAAGTATCCATTTCAAAGAAAGCGGTACTGCGGCTTAATTTACACCAGCAGTTACCAAATGTGGAGGTGGACGCTACCCAAATACGACAGATAATCATGAACCTGGTCATTAACGCCTCCGAAGCAATAGGGGACAAGAGTGGTGTCATTGCCATCAACACCGGCTGTGTTGACTGTGACAAGAACTATCTCAAGAACGTATGGCTGGATGAGAATCTAACCGGTGGGCTGTACGTTTATATGGAGATTGCCGATACCGGCTGCGGTATGGACAAGGAGACACTTGCCAAAATATTCGACCCGTTCTTCACCACCAAGTTTACCGGAAGGGGCTTGGGCATGGCCGCCGTGCTGGGCATAGTTCGTGGCCATAAGGGAGCAATCAAGGTTTACAGCGAGGTGAATAAAGGCACGGCCTTCAAGATACTTCTGCCGGCATCAAGTAAACCGGCCGAATACTTCAACGGTGGTACCCAACACGATGACTGGAAAGGCACGGGCAAAGTCTTGCTGGTAGATGATGAGGAGACTGTAAGGGGTATCGGGGTTGAAATGCTGAAGGAACTCGGCTTTACAACCATAACAGCCAACGACGGCAGGGAAGCGGTCGAGATATATAAAGCCACTCCAGACATCGACTTCGTCATTCTTGACTTGACTATGCCGCACATGGACGGTGAACAATGCTTTTGTGAACTGAGACAGATCAACCCGACAGTCAAAGTGATAATGTCCAGTGGTTTCAACGAACAGGAAGTGACCCAGAAGTTTGTGGGCAAGAGGTTGGCTGGATTCATCCAGAAACCGTACAAATTGTCAGTACTGAGAAAGGCTATTCAGGAGATTTAATCCGCGAATAACAAGGACAGACGGGGCACATCTCTACGAAGCAGCAGGTCGGAGTACTCGCCCCACCCGAACGCAACAGGCGATGAAAGTGACTTTGAATAGCGATATTTCAGATTTTCCTATTGAACGGTCTTTCCTTTGATTATTTTTCACTCCCTACCAAAGTAGCTTCCAATAGGCTTAAAATGGGCTTCCATGCGGCGTCCGCAACTGTAACAGGCGATGAAAGTCTCCCGATCAAATCTTCAATATCCTGAAAGTGCCTGACAATCTCTTGAAACCAATCATGCCGTTTGAACAATTGCGAAGGAACATGCAGATGTTGATGCTACTACCGAAGTTTAATTTGGGGATATTTGTGAAGAGGTGACAGACCTGATGGAGTGAAATGAACATTGTCATAAAAGGAAACTGCCATGTTGACAGACAACCCTAACGCCCCGTTGATTCTGCTTGTTGAAGACGACGACAGCCATGCCGAGCTGATGAAAGCATCACTTCAGGATGCAGGAGAGGAGTATCGGCTGGAGATAACCGGTACCCTGTGCGCTGCACGATCAGCCATTGAAAGGGAGACACCGAACCTTGTCCTGACCGATTACCGGTTGCCTGACGGTGACGGCAGCGAGTTGGTTGCAACAGTAAAGGGCCTCTGTCCGGTGGTTATGACGACATCCCATGGCAATGAGCAGGTGGCCGTGGATGCCATGAAAGGAGGAGCGCTGGATTATGTAGTCAAAACTCCGGAGGTGTTTTTCGGAATGTCGCGGATCGTCCAGCGTGGTTTGCGTGAATGGGCGCTGATTCAAGAACGGAAGCGGGCGGAGGAGGAAAAATGGGCACTCGAACAGCAACTTCAGCAGGCCCGGAAGCTGGAAAGCCTCGGTGTGCTGGCGGGTGGTATAGCCCACGACTTCAACAACATTCTTGCGATCATCGCCGGAAATTGCTACCTGGCAAAGCTACATCCCTATACGACCAAATTTGTCGGGCGTGGTCTGGGGATGTCGGCAGTTCTGGGTATTATCGTGGCACATGCTGGAGCTTTACAACTCACCAGTCAACCGGGACAGGGTACAACCATCAAGGTTTATCTGCCGACAAACAGCGATTGTGAAGAGTGAAGGGTTTTACAAGGAGACACAACCATGCCACACCAACAACCAGAATCACCACAGGAACTCCGCCGGCGTGCGGAGGAAAAGTCATACCTCGAGAAGAATGCGGCTTCACATCCGCTCTCACCCGAGGAAACAGAGCGGCTTCTCTATGAACTGCGCGTCCACCAGATTGAACTGGAGATGCAGAACGAGGAGTTGCGCCGCTCGCAGCAAGAGATTGAGACGGT
>Ga0194047_10002412_pt1 | contig 10712 bp, 13 predicted proteins | sample JunL225m_MetaG_2_FD_160070 | JGI IMG/M metagenome (GOLD analysis project Ga0194047, IMG submission 160070) | Anoxic zone freshwater microbial communities from boreal shield lake in IISD Experimental Lakes Area, Ontario, Canada - Jun2016-L221-5m | ecosystem: Environmental > Aquatic > Freshwater...
ACGCCCAATGTACATAGCAGCTTCTTCAGGTGTGGTATTGCCCATCCGACCTGCATAGACCTTAGAAGCTATCTTTTGGGGATTATGAGCGTATTTCTCAGCGGTGTCCATATCAGGAAAGCGTGAAGGCCAAGTCCGCATTAGACCAGCGGCAGAATAATTGAGGTTTTCTTGCAAAATCTTGAAACCGCCTGATTCGTGCATACATTGACCAATAAAGCAGGCTTCACGCTTTGGAGTATTAATCTCATACTTCTCAAAGGTTTCATTTAGGGGATCAAGCCACTTAGGATCTAGCCCTAATTTGTTTAACTGCTCTAAAGTCATTTAATACCCATTTGCTCGTTTAAAAAAGACTGTAGGCTAACTATTTGCTGGGTTGTTTCTGCACATTGTCCAGCAAGAACATTGTAGGCGGTGATAACATCAGTTGCGCTGGGGCTTGTGGAAATTCCTGACACTTTACTGCTACTGGGGTTGTTCCACACGCTAGTAGACTTATAGTAGTTACGCACAGCAGCAAGTTTAGCTTCGTATTCATTGGTTATTCCTTTGGTAACTAGGGCTTGTTGTTTTTGGATTGATTCAACATGAGCTTCTTGCGCCATAGCTGTATGCTCGACTTCCAGCTTAAAAGCCTTGTAATCAAGATTGCGTATATACCAGCCAGTAGAAAAGCTGATAAGTAACAGAAAAGCTCCAATTGCCAACTTACCATAATCAATCATTTCTCACCTATAGGCTGTGTCGTTACAAAGCGTAGAATGGCACAAATAACACCAATTGTCATCAGACTATAAGCGTACACTACAGGGCTAATAAAGGCTTGTAGCGCAGGTAGATTGTCAGATATTGCCCCAACAATAACGAGCAGTAGTGAAAACCACATCGTCTTACTACGCATCATTGGCTTCATTTTGGCACTTGAAATCCATGTGTACTAAGCCAAAGATAACCTAGCAAAGCAACTAAAGCGTAGCCAATAGTCTTTAAAGAAAACCATCCAAATTGGGTGACTTTCTCATTTAACCATTCTTTAATGGCTTCTTTTACAACTTCTTTGTCTAGGTTATTCATAGCTAATCACTTTTTAGGTCGTGTTGTGGCTTTTTTAACTGTTTTCTTTGCGGCAACTTTTGTAGCTTTTTTGGCAACAGGAAAGTCAAAGGTTTCAATTTTAGGTTGAAAGCCAAATTTGTCTAATATCCATGTGAATGTAAAGTTCATTAAATCACCTCGTCTACTTTAGCTAAAGATTCTTTAAGCATAGTCAAAAATGCTTGTTTGCCGACTTGTAACTGTTCTATGTTGAACTGTGAACTACCAATTTTGCGGTCTAGGTCAATTAAATGATTAACCATAGCTTGCTGTTCGGTAGTCATATCTTCAAATGCGTACTCTACATCGTCAATAGTAACTTGGTTTTTCTTTATGTTTTCCATGTTATTTCTCCAAAATAATCCTGAAAGCGCAGGATATTACGCAGTTGCCCAAGGAAGTCCTGTTTCTTGTACAGGGTTCTTTTGTGCATCAATTTGTGCAGTAAGACTTTCTTCTATTGTGTCTTTACCTAAAGAGTTTTGTACCCAACCAATGACTTGTTCTTGCGTTAAATCAGCGTAAGGGATGTATTCTTTGGTTTCTTGGGTATAGCCTACTGTTCCATAGGTAGAGGCTGTATAGTCACCATCCACAGCGTTTACTGTGTAATGAACAGTAACTACAAAACCGTCAGAAGTAAGTCTGTCCATTTGTACTACATTCCATGTGAAAATCATTATTTAGCTCCTAATTGTGCTTCTAAAGCGGTTACTTTAGCGTTAAGTTCTTGAATGGCTTTTACTAATACAGAAGTTAATTTATCGTAACCAACACCACGCAAAGTGCCATCTGTGTCATAAAAACAAAGTTCTTTATTTACACTTTCAACTTCTTCGGCAACTAAACCATAATATTTTTCAACTTCAAATTCTTCTGTAAACTTATTATCTTTGTCTTTTTTGCGATAATTAAATTCAACAGGGTTAAGATTGTAAACCCAAGAAATATCGTTTAAATTTTGAATGTTTGTTTTTGCTGCACGAACAGAAGCAAGATAACCAAAACCACCAGCCACATCTATTATGGCTGACCGACCTGTTGTATTGTAATTGTAAGGAGATACCGACAATAACCCTGTATTTATATAACCATCATTGCGAACATAAAATGCTGCTGCTGTGTTGTTTTGACAATACAAAGAAAAATTTGAACCTGTAGCATCTACGCCTTTTGTTGTTAATCTTGCAGATGCAGTTGTAGTACCAACCAACAAATTACCACTAGCATCAAGGGTCATTGATGTATTAAAAGTAACAGCGTTACCTACTGTTCCTGATGCAGAAGAAGTTTGCCAGATATGTACTCCAGCGCTTTGCTGATAACGGGACGCATAACCAGTACCAGCAAATAAAAATCCACCATTGTAATAAGAATTACAAATTAAAGAATTATTATCTTGTGTACTAGAATTCCATAAAGCAGTACCGCTATTTCCAACTTCTATTGCTTTACCTTGACTCCATGTTTTAGGAGTAACACCAATACCTACATTACCACTAGCATCTTTATAAAACTGTCCTGAACCTAGATTAACTATTCCTGTACCACCTGTAAGTGTGCCTGTGTAGGCTAGGTTAGTAAAAGAACCTGAATTACCAGCTTTAGAAGCAATACTTTGCACAACGCCACTAGAATCCTTGTAGTACAAGACCCCATCGTTGGTGTTTATCGCTAATTCACCAGCAACTAAGTTACCTGCCGTAGGAGCAGCCGCAGCCGTAGCTGAATAATAAAGACTTATAGGGGTAAAGTTGGTCTGTGCCATGATTAGTATGTTCCGCCAAAGATGCCTGTTAAGGCTGTTAATGTACCAACATTGTTTATGTTGTTTGTTGCCATATTTAATGCTCCTGACATAGGTGTTTGTCCGTCTGCTGATACTGACTGAGTTAGACCATCAGCAATATTTTGCATGGTTGTGTTAGCCCAACTACTTGTAATTGTAGTTCCTGTTACTACTGGATTACCAGCAGGTAGGGTGTATGTACCCGATCCGTTTCTACTCATTTTGATTCCTCTGTCATTTCAGGTTTTTGGGCTACATATCCACCGACTAAACTATTAACTAATAAACGCTCTTTTGCTGTATTTGGCTTTGTTCTTGCCAAGTTTTCTAATTGTTTAATTGAATCAGGGTTAGTAAGCATATCCGCTAGTTTATTAGCGTTTTTTCCTAATTGCCATTCTTCATATTTAGAAGCAACTTCTGATGGTTTAAAAACCAATTTAGCGGCAGCTAAAGGGCCACCTTCAGACAATTCTTTTTGAAATTGATTGTTAAATGATGTTTGTGATCCTGCACCTTGTCTTGTGCCTTGTGCTTCAAGATTGTCTAAAACACGCTCAAAACCTTGATAAGCTTGCATACCAGCAGATTCTTGAATCAATGCTTGTAAATTAGCTTTTTGTTGTTTGTTACCTTGAATAGTAGATGCAAATTTAGCCCCACCAAATTGATTTGGCCCATTTTGTAAGTTTTGTGCAGTTTCATTAAAGGTTGCTTCAAGTTGCTGGCGTGTCCAATCAGGTACAGCTTCAGGATCTTTTCTACGCAACAATTCTACAGTGCGCTTAATGTCAGCAGGATACAAAGAAACAGGTTTAGGTGGCATCAATATTTGAGCCGCATTTTTACCTTCAGCAATTTGACCTACAGGGCCTTCACGCAACGGTTGAAGTTGTGTTTTTTGGGCTGTTTCGTAGTTATAAGCACCTTGTTTGTATTGTGGTGAATTTTCTTTTAAATAAGTGCTTAATTCATTAGCGGCTGTTGCTGTAACTTCACCAGCACCCTTTTGAAGTCCACTAACAGCGTTCATTTGGGTCTTATATTCATCATCCAAATACTTTTTAGCTGCAATTAATGTTTCAAAAGAACTAGGATCAGCACCTTTTACACCATATTTGGCAGTTTTTGTTACAGCATCTACAGCTTCATTTATTCTGTCATTAGCCAATACGGAAGGGGCAGGGTAAACACCTACACTGCCAGCTTGTTTATATAAAGGGTTTACATTTTGAGTAAGACTTTTTTCAGCACCGCCAATTAAATTTCCAGCAGCATTTTGCAAGTTAATAGGGGTAGCGGATGTAGGTTGTGTAGGGCTAATGTTACGCAAAGCATTGGCTACCATTTGCTCATTAGCTTGTGGTCGATTAGCCATAAAACTAGACATTGTTGATTCGCTTTTAGGCAAACTTTCAACAACTCTTTGAACTGCGGCCAAAGGACTTGTGCCAGCAACTTTAGATAATGCTTCTGCACCTGTAATTGGTGATCCTAATTTATAAGATTCTTTTACTAAAGCATCAGCCAGCTTTAATTGTTCAGGGCTTACATTACGAGTAGCTTCATTTGCTACGCTGGCAGCTGTATGACGCAATGCAAAAGGGGCTTGTGATGCCGCCATTGTTCCAGCACCAATAGCAAATTGAGCTAATGGGTTATCAATTCCTGAAGATTTAGCTAATTCAATTGCACTACCACCAACAGTAGCAGGTAATAAATTTTTACCAGTTGCTTTAAGATAAGATGGGATTGAGCCAATGTCTCCCCTAGCAACAGCAGGAGCAGCTTGTATAGCAAAGTCAGCAATATTTAAAGCTGGAGTATTAGGTTCATTTTTAGGGCTAAAAACACCTGTTTTTACCAAAGCATTAGTAACAGGCGTAGAACCTCTAGGGGCTTCTACATTTTGACCTTGCAATTTACCTAAAGCATATTGACCTAAACGCTTATAGTTTTCAGGCGCACCAGCAACAATGTCACCAATGTTGGCAACAGCTTTTCCTGCGCTTTGCAATAATACTTTTGGAACACTTTTTTCAGTTGTTTCAGGTGCTAATAGGCTTTGTGTACGCCCTTGTGCCATATAAGCACTTAAAGCCTGTTCTTCTACATCAGCAGGCTTCATGTCTTTAGGAACTTCAAAACGACCTATAGAGCCGTCAGGAAGCTGTACTCTTGCGATAACAGTTTCGGCCATTATTCGTTACCTAAATACTTAACTGCTCCACTATAAGGAGTAGGAACATCAACAGGGCCAACATTAATTGGGCCAGTAGCCGACTTTTGAATCTTACCTTGACGGGCGTTCCATTTTTTAGCACCTTCAATTGCTGCTCTTTCTTGAAGATCAAGAACCCTAGCAATGTTTTCTTTATTGAAAGTAATTCTAAATGATTTGGCATCTTGTAAGAATGTTAAATCTTTATCGGTAAATCCTTGACCTGCGCCAAGTCCTGAACCTTTAATATTGTCTAAAGTAATGCCAGCACCACCGCTAATTAAGCTTTGAGTATTTGCCGCTTTTTCTTGACCATCTTTGCCAACAACGCCAAGCGCAGTACCATAATTAGCCAATTCGCTTTGTACATTAGCCGCTTTACCGCTAAAGAAATTGCCTGTATCAAGAATTTTCTTTTGATTAGCAATGTTAGAAACAGTAGTTTTAGCACCTTCAGCAATGCCTTTTAATGCAATGTCTTGTTTAGCTGTTTCTTCACCAAAAGTCTTGTTATATGAACTTTCTACTGCTGGCATATTAATATTGTTTACATTACGGCCAAGCAATTTCATATTTTCAACATAAGCAGCAAATTTAGGATTTTTCATAGCCTCATTGAACTCTTGCATATTAGTTGTAGCTTCAGGCAATGTTCTATCAATTAACTTAGATTGGAATTGATTTGCTCCACCGTATGTATTTGGCAACTCCAAAGCACCAGCTAAATCTCCAGCTTTAATCTTTTGTATAGCAGCTTGTTTATCTTCTTCACGACCTGTACGCAATGCTTGTGCCAATTCAGCGGCTTTTGTATCGCCTTGTTTAGCCATGTAAGCACCCAAAAGCATACCTACAGGAGCTTGTAATTGTTGCGCCCAAGATGGTTTTACATAACGACCACTAACCATTTGACCTTGTGGAGTTTGTTGTCCTTGTTGCATCAACATTTGCGCCATTTGTTGTTGGCGGTTTAATTGCTGTTGCTGTGCAAATAATTCAGGCGGTAATGTGCCTGCTTGATTGAGATTTAATTGGTCTAATTCATTTGCCATATCTATTCCTTAAAATTTCAAACCATAACCGCCAGCTTGGGCGTATGGATTAAAACCAACTCCTGAGTTAAATGCGTCTTGAGTTAAACCAGTACCCATTGATCCGCCCATTCCAGCTACACCTGACATTTGTGCGCCATCCATAGATGGAACGCCTACGCTTCCACCAGATTTACGCAACATCATAGCCATAGCCAAAGGATTTAATCCTGCCATACTAGGGCCATGACTTGTAGGTTGAGCATATTGATTTCCTTGCCCAAGCTGTTGATTCATATAAGCTTGTTGCGATCCAATGTTTTGAAAAGCAGGGTTAATGGTTTGTGGGCTTGCTTCTTCAAAGCCATTAGGCATATAAGCATTGGTATATGGATTAGGCATTTAATACTCCGTAATTAACCATTTTGTAGCCATCAGGTCTTGTAATAACTGCTTCAGGCTGTACCAATTCAACTTCGTGCGCCATAACACCAATAAACTTGCCATGACCTGCTTCGTCTTTCCATTCAGGCTTATATTCGTATTCGTATACGGGTAAACCATTAGATAACATACCAACTTCTGTAATATTTTCTTTGACACGAATGTCAGAAAAATTACCTGCTGGGGACATTAATGCACCTGCACCTAACATACCACCAAGACCTAATAATCCGCCTGTCATACTAGCTTGAGAAGCTTGTTGAGCGTTATAACCACCAAGGTTGTAATTACCAGCAGCCGTTGTTGCTCCAAGAATATCAGCACCACTTGTAGTAGCTTGTTGTGGAACATTTTGGAATGTTGGGTTTTGAACCTGTGCGCCACTACGCAAAGCATTTAATGTATTTAATGGCATATTGTAGTTGGTCATAGCTTGGGTATATTGCTGTTGCTGTGCTTGATTACCCAAATTAGCATTAGCCATTTGATTGCTAAACTGCTGTTGTGCCATAGCATTGTTAGCACCTTGTTGTGCTTGAGAATTGCTATACATTTGTTGTAATGCAGGATTGTTAGCTGCTTGTTGAGCCAATTGGTTCTGATACTGTTGTTGAGAAGCTTGATTATTAAATCCTTCTTTAGTCACAGTATTAGCATAATTTTGTTGCTTGGCTTGATTTTCTGATTGAACTGAAGCTTGATTTTGACCAAAATTTTGAGCAATTGCTTGATTATTCAAGCCAGTATTAGATAATTGCGCTTGATTTTGGTTCAACATAGCAGCGTTATTAGCCTGTTGAGCAGCCAATTGATTAGTATATCCTTGCTGATTTTGTTGATTATTGAAACTAAGTCCTGCCAATTGATTTGTATAATTTTGCTGACCAGCTTGATTTTGCAATTGCTGACCTGCAATTTGATTCTGATAACCTTGATTAGCAGCAGTATTATTAGCTTGTTGTTGATTAATCTGAGATTGTTGGTTTTGAGCCAAAGCTTGATTGCTAAGTTGAGTTCCAGCTAATTGATTGGTATACATTTGTTGATTGGCTTGATTATTAAATCCTTGGGCAGCCATTGTATTATTATAATTTTGTTGTGCAGCTTGATTTCCAAGTTGTGTGCCAGCCAATTGATTGCTGTAGTTTTGTTGTGCAGCTTGATTCTGTAATTGTTGAGCAGATAAGTTTTGACCAAAGTTTTGAGCAATAGCAGAATTACTTAAACCAGTATTTGCCAGTTGCGCTTGATTTTGATTCATTAAAGCAGAATTATTAGCTTGTTGAGCAGTTAATTGATTGTTATAACCTTGTTGGTTTTGTTGTGCATTAAATCCTTTACCAGCTAATTGATTTTGATAATTTTGATTCATTGCCGCATTATTAGCTTGTGTACCAGCTAATTGATTCTGATAACCTTGTTGTCCAGCAGCATTATTAAATCCCACATTAGCTAATTGATTAGAATTTTGTTGTGTAATAGCTGCATTATTAGCTTGCGTTCCAGCTAATTGATTTTGGTAACTTTGTTGATTTGTAGTGTTATTAAATCCTACATTAGCTAATTGGTTTGCATTTTGTTGTGTAACAGCCTGATTACCAAATTGCCCAGCTTGTAAATTTTGATTAAACATTTGATTTTGAACTTGAGCACCTTGTAATTGCGCTTGAGTTTTTAAATCGTTTTGACCTTGATTAAAGGTACGCATAGCGTTGTCATAAGCTTTTGTTCCTTGAACAATACCTTGATTGGCTAAAGAAGCGTTTTGTGATTCAGTATCTTGAGCCATTTGCGGATTTAAACGGCTCATTAACAAATTAGTTGCTTGATCCCAGCCTTGCATACCTGTTCCAGCAACGCCAGTTTGCAAATTTCCAGCATTACCCATTCCTGCAAATTGTGGGCCTTGTCCAACTTGACCTAACTGTGCTGCGTTACCCATTCCTGCAAATTGTGGGCCTTGACCTACCATTTGATTTCTTTGCGCTTGACCAATTTGCAAGTTTTGTGGGCCTTGTCCTACTTGATAAAGTTGTGGAGCATTGCCCATTCCTTGAGCTTGTTGCCCTGAATCAACACCATAAGCTTGTTGAGCTTGTCCTGCTCCTTGCGCTTGTTCAGCAGGCCCTACCCCATACAAACTTGCTCCTTGACCAGCACCTTGAGCTTGACCTTGAAGATCTACAGAAGAAAGGTAAGGGGATTGTCCAACGCCTTGAGCTTGTTGAGATTGTCCAGCTTGTGAAAATTGTGGGCCTTGACCTATTTGCCCTAATTGCGGTGCATTTCCCATTGTTTGAGCTTGGTCACCAGCACCAAATCCAACAGCTTGTCCTGCATTACCTACCCCATATTGATTAGGGCCACCGCCAACTAAGCCTAAATTGGCATTTCCAGTATATCTATCAAAAAAAGCATTTCCAGCACTTGTAGAAATAGGGTTAGTTTGCGGATTAAATGGTTGGCCCATTGTGTTTTGCACATTGCCAAGCTGAGAATTAATCGTTTGACCAAGACCTAAACTGGTTTGATTTTGTGTGTCTAAAAGCTGCTGACCTGTGCTATTAAGGTTAGTAGTAGCGTTCCACATTGGATTACCTTGGGAATCTACGCCATTTTGACTATAGATAAGGTTTCCGTATGGAGTGTATTGACTTACACGGTTAGCAGAAGTAGCGGCTTGAGCAGCAGCTAAGTTCCCTTGAGCCGTAGTTTGTGCTGCACCGACATAATCGGGCGCAGGCGGTGGACTTGGGGGACTCCCAAAAAGTGCATCTGTAACACCACCTAAAAGACCGCCACCACCACCCATATTAATCTCCTTTGAGAGGCGTTTTTAAGTCGATCCATCGACAATTTTCACGCCTCATAGCTAATATAACTAAATCCCCATCTAAATGAGCATCTTCAATATACGCTTTATCAACAAAACCAAGGTGTCGGTCTAACTTCAATGCTTCTTCATTTGTAGAAGCTACTGACGCTAGTATAACCTTAACTTTCAATATGTTAAAGGGGTAATCAAAGGAAGCCCACAACAAATCTTTACTAATCCAATTGGGTACTATTGCGGCTGTGTGCATCATGCAAGAATTATCTAAAATATTGTCATAAGCCACTACTGCCTTAATTTCCCCATCTATTTCTTGACCTATAAAGGTCGCATAATCGCTAAATCTAGTACCCAAAACGCCTGTAATCCATCCCCGTAAATAAGGTTGATCTTCAGTAGTAACCCTACGCACTTACAGTACGCCCCCACGCTCCATTACATAATCGGTAGAAGCCCAATGTAATTCAATATTGCGACTTACGGCATTAAGGTTAATAGAACCGCTAAATCCTAGTCCTGTAACTCCTTGCCAAACCTTAGTGGTAACAAGGCCACCCGACCAAACATTGTTATCCCAAGTAGCTGTGTCCCAAATACCTTCTGTTTGATTGATAGGATTAAAGGAAACTGCCCCAAGCTGAGATTGAGTGTCAAAATCTACGCTTAAACCGCATAAAACGGCTGGTATGCCACCTGTAGACTGTAGGATAGGTCTTACCATCATAAATCGCTTTAATTGACCTGCGCTGTCAAAATAGCTATAAGCTTGTTGGGCGGTTGCGCTAATGTTATTGCCATCGTCTGCAAGGCTGCTATACAAAGAACAAACAACGCCATCGCTGCCAAAGTGCATATCAGAATTGCCTGAAACTTCCCATGAATAAGCTTGAATACCTGTAAATCTAGCCCAAGCCTTAGTAATGGTGTGCATTACATATTGTTCCATTCCACCATTAATAGGAATGTTTAATATCAACATATTTTCAGATGCAAAATATTGAATTTGCCAGCCAAAATTAGCATAATAGTTAGTTGCTGCAACGCTAATAGGGTAATAAATCTTGTCTGTAAGGTTAATTCTAGGGTCTAAGCGACTAGACTGCAAAGCAGAAGCCAATGGTACTAAACCGTCTTGAGTTAGCAAAAGAAGGTCACCAGCCCATTTAAAGAAGCATCTACGGTTAAAGGTTTGACCTAATTGCCATACGCCTTTTAATGCCCAAGTAGCTGCTGTATTAGGGTCTGTACCGTTATATACAATAGCTTCACCCATACTGGTTACAAACACAGCATAAT
>Ga0194047_10002413_pt1 | contig 10702 bp, 8 predicted proteins | sample JunL225m_MetaG_2_FD_160070 | JGI IMG/M metagenome (GOLD analysis project Ga0194047, IMG submission 160070) | Anoxic zone freshwater microbial communities from boreal shield lake in IISD Experimental Lakes Area, Ontario, Canada - Jun2016-L221-5m | ecosystem: Environmental > Aquatic > Freshwater >...
TTTAGTGACCAGGGCTGCCGATGTTATTTTAAAAGAAAGAAGAAAATTAATTTTAGTGGCTAGAGAAACACCCTATAATTTAATTCATATAAAAAATATGGAGACCGTGACTTTAGCAGGTGGTATTATTTGTCCGGCCACGCCAAGTTTTTATAGCAAGCCTCAAACCATTGAAGAACTGGCCTATACAGTAGTGCACCGCATACTAGACTTAGCTGGGTTAAAAGCAAATAGTTATCGCTGGGGGAATAATTAATCAATAAATGATTGAACCTTATAAAAAAGGCCCCCTAATTTAGGAGGCCTTTTTTATGCTATGGTAAGATTTAATCTTCTTTAGGTTCTTTAGGGGCCTTGGGTGCTTTTTCTTTTTCCTTTTTTTGCAAAGTAAAAACCAACTTCCCATTTTCTTTATCTAAATCCCCCATTAAAGTATCACCTTCTTTAACACTATGGTTTAATATTTCTTCTGCTAAAGGATCTTCGATATATTTTTGAATGGCTCTATGTAAAGGTCTAGCTCCAAATTGAACATCATAGCCTTTATCGGCAATAAAACCTTTGGCTTCCTCCGATAAAACTAAATTCAATCCTAAATTCACCAAACGACTCAAAACATTTTTCATGATGATGTCAATGATCAAGAAAATATTTTCCTTGGTCAATGAATTAAATACCACCACATCGTCTACTCTATTTAAAAACTCAGGAGAGAAAGTTCTTTTTAATGCTTTTTCAATCACCGATCTGTTGTTCTCGTCGGTTTGTTGCACTCTAGTAGCCGTAGCAAATCCTACCCCATCCCCAAACTCTTTCAATTGACGCGCGCCAATATTAGAAGTCATGATGATTAAAGTATTTTTAAAATCTACTTTTCTACCCAAGCCATCTGTTAAAATACCATCATCCAATACTTGTAATAAAATATTGTAAATATCTGGATGTGCTTTTTCAATTTCGTCTAAGAGTATGACACAGTATGGCTTACGGCGCACTTTTTCTGTTAATTGCCCGCCTTCTTCATAGCCCACATAACCAGGAGGCGCTCCAATTAAACGGCTTACCGAAAACTTTTCCATGTACTCACTCATGTCAATTCTAATTAAAGAATCTTCTGAGTCAAATAAATTTCTAGCCAAGGCTCTGGCTAACTCCGTTTTACCTACTCCAGTGGGACCTAAGAAAATAAAAGTACCAATAGGTTTTTTGGGATCTTTTAAGCCCACTCTATTTCTTTGAATGGCTTTCACCACTTTGCCTAAAGCTTCGTCTTGTCCAATTACCTCGGTCTTCATTTCCTCGGTCATTTTTTTCAACTTAGTCGTTTCTGCTTCCACCATTCTTTTTACAGGAATACCGGTCATCATACTCACTACTTCGGCAATATTTTCTTCATTAATTGGGAAACGTTTGTTCTTACTTTCTTCCTCCCAATTGGTTTTTGCCTTTTCTAAAGCCTCTCCTAATTTCTTTTCTGTATCTCTTAAGCTAGCCGCTTCTTCAAAACGTTGGCTTTTTACGACTCTGTTTTTTTCGTTCTTAACTTCTTCGATTTGTTTTTCTAAATCAACAATATCCAAAGGCACATTGATATTTTTCAAATGTACTCTTGCACCCACTTCATCTAATACATCAATGGCTTTGTCTGGAAGTAAACGATCCGTCATATAACGATCGCTTAATTTAACACAAGCTTCGATCGCTTCTTGATCATATACTACGCTATGGTAATCCTCGTATTTAGACTTGATATTGTTTAAGATGATTATGGTATCTGCAACACTTGGTGGTTCAATGATTACTTTTTGGAAACGTCTATCCAATGCACCATCTTTTTCAATATGCATTCTGTATTCATCTAATGTAGAAGCACCAATACATTGTAATTCACCACGCGCCAATGCAGGCTTAAATATATTAGATGCATCTAATGAACCGCTTGCACCACCAGCTCCAACTATAGTATGTATTTCATCAATAAATAAAATAACGTCTCTGTTTTTTTCTAATTCGGTCATGATGGCTTTCATACGCTCTTCAAACTGACCTCTGTATTTTGTACCTGCTACTAAAGCAGCCAAATCCAATGATATGACACGCTTATCAAATAATACTCTTGATACTTTTCTTTGTACAATACGAAGTGCCAAACCTTCTACAATGGCGGTCTTACCCACCCCAGGTTCCCCAATTAAAATAGGATTGTTCTTTTTACGTCTACTTAAAATTTGACTCACTCTTTCTATTTCTGCCTCACGCCCTACAATTGGATCTAAGGCATCCATTTCGGCAAGCTTTGTAATATCACGACCAAAATTATCTAGTACAGGTGTCTTAGATTTATTAGGCGTGGCTGGTTTTGCTTTTGCCGCTGCACCATAGGCACCCGATCCACCTCTTTTTTCTTCTTCGAATTCATCCTCTCCTTCTTCAGGAAATTCTGCACTTGGCGGATTGATGGGTTCAGCACTCGTACCAATAATGCCTAACTCAGTTCTAAATAAATCATAGTCAATATCAAATTGATTTAGGATTTGAGTGGCTATGTTTTCTTTGTTTTTTAAGATGCTTAATAGCAAATGCTCGGTTTCGACCATGGGGCTTTTTAAAGCCTTGGCCTCAAGTACGGTAACTCGGATTACTTTCTCTGCCTGTTTGGTTAAAGGCAAACTATTAATATTGGCTACATTTTTACCCGACTTATCCTTAACCGCCATTTCAATTTCTTTTCTTAGTTCGGCAAGATTCACATTCAATTGCTTTAATACCTTAATGGCCGTATTTTCTTGATCTCTAATAAGTCCAAGCATTAAATGCTCGGCCCCTATAAAGTCATTACCTAATCTCAAAGCCTCTTCACGACTATAAGAGATGATTTCCTTAACTTGTGTTGAAAAATTATTATCCATAGAATTAATTAGAGCTGTTACAAGAATAACGAATATTTTTGACCTAAAGTATGTTCAGTATTACTTGTTATTAACCTTTTTATTATAACCCCAATGCAATACAAAACCGAACAAAAGGAGAAGTTTACAGTCATTACCCTTCTTGAGAATAGTCTTAGTTCAAATCTCGTGCCAGAATTGGCCGAATTAACTACTAAAATTGGTGCTGAAGCCCCTAAAAATCTGGTACTTAACTTTTCTAAGGTGACCCAATGGGAGCTACCCGTCATTGAACAATTGGCCAATGCCCAACAAGCTTTTTATGATAATAATACCTCATTTGTCATTTGCTGCTTGTCAGATAGCCTTCAAGATGTGCTAGATTTGACAGATTATGCCGAAGTGATGAATATGACCCCTACCGAATCCGAGGCCTGGGACATTGTACAGATGGAAGAAATTGAGCGCGAGCTGCTGGACAGCGATGATATGGAGTTTTCGACCCAAAAATAGGCCTAGAATCGGTCAATATTAGTTATTTTCGCCGTCATGATTACCTCTCAAACCATACAACAAATCACCAGCCGAATTGACATCATTGATGTAGTGGGTGAATTTGTGAAATTGAAAAAGAGAGGCACCAATTATATTGGCAATTGTCCTTTTCACAACGAAAAATCTCCTTCTTTTACCGTTTCCCCTGCAAAAGAAATTTACAAATGTTTTGGCTGTGGCAAAAGTGGCAATACCATTACTTTTTTAATGGAGCATGAAAAGTACAGTTATGTAGAGTCTTTAAGATGGTTGGCAGCAAGATATAATATTGAAATTGAAGAAACAGAAAGCAGCCCTGCTCAAAAAATAGCACAACAAGTAGCCGATAGTTTATATGCGATTAATAAGTTCGCAATGGATTTTTTCGCAAAACAATACTGGGATACTGAAGCGGGCGAAAGCATTGCGCAAAGCTATATGCAACATAGAGGTTTTTTAAAACCCATTGTAGAAAAATTTAAAATTGGGTACAACCCTTCCGATAGAGATAGTTTGGCCAAGGCTTTAATTCAAAACCAATTCAATCCTGAACTTTTTGCAAAAACAGGTTTAGTAGTTGAACGTAATGGCGAATGGCAAGATAATTACAGAGACCGTATTATTTTCCCCATTCACAATACCACCGGAAAAATTATTGGCTTTGGGGCAAGACAGATTGCCAAAAACGACAAGTCACCTAAATACATCAATTCGCCCGAGAATGAAATTTATGTAAAGAGTAAAATTTTATATGGTTCTTATTTTGCAAGAACATCTATAGATAAATTAAATGAATGTTTATTGGTTGAAGGTTATACCGATGTAGTGAGTTTGCATCAAGCAGGTATTGAAAATGTAGTGGCTAGTGGAGGAACATCCTTAACCATTGATCAGTTAAGGCTTATCAAAAAATATACGCAGAACCTTACCATTATTTATGATGGAGATGCAGCGGGTGTGAAGGCTGCCTTGCGTGGACTAGACATGGCCTTAGAAGAAGGTTTGAATGTGCAATTGGTTTTAATTCCAGATAAAGAAGATCCAGATAGTTATGTAAACAAAGTGGGACCAGACGCTTTCAGCGCATTTGTACAATCGGCTAAAAAAGATTTTGTACTCTTTCAATTAGAAGTGCAGTTAAAAGAAGTGGGCGGAGACTTGAATAAGAAAAATGCCTTGGTGAATCAAATTGCAGAAACTTTGAGTAAAATAAATAAACCCGAAGACTTTACCAAGCTGCAAGAATATGTTAGAAAATGCGCTTCCCTACTCCGTATTGACGAAACAGGCTTAACACAACTGGTGAATAAGTTTAAGCGTGATAAGTTAGTAAAAGAAGAAAAGAAAATGTCTTATGACGAGGCGGCCATATTAATGCCAAGTTTCCCTAAAGAAACCGATACAGACAATGACAACGATTTATTCGTAGACAGAGATTTGACCCATGAAAAAAACTTAGTGCGTTTGGTGGTGGAATATGGCAATGAGCCGGGAGCTAATGATAAGAAAATAGCAGATTGGGTTTTTGAAGAAATCGAATCCTTCCCATTAGAAAATGCAGATATGATTTATTTAATGGACGCCTATAAAAAATGGACTAGGGAAGGTAAAATAGCCAATAGCAAAACCTTGCAATACCACGAGGACGAACGCGTTCAAAAATGGGTAGTGAATTTATTTGAGCCAGAACATGAACTGAGTCAAAGATGGAATGAAAAATTAGGCAAACCAGAACGTACTGAAGAAAAAAATTATATTCTTGAAATTGAAATTGGCTTGATGTATTTTAAACTTAGGAAAGTTAAAAAGATGATTGTTCAAAATCAATTGGATTTAGAAACAGCTCCTGATAAAGAACAAATTCAATTGTTGCAAATACACAAGCATTTAAAGGAGGTGGAGCGAGCATTGACCCAAGGCATTGGAACAGTGATCTTAAAATAATTACCCAGTAAAAAATATTTAGAGAGGATTTATTAAAATTTTTATATTCTATAAAAAATTTTAATAAAAAGGCTCCAAACCTGGAGCCTTAAAATCATTAGAGCGTAAAATTATTATTTTTTATATTTTATAAAAAAATAATAATTACCCCTTACTTCTCGGATGGGTTGTTCTTCCCTGCCAATAATTTTTCCAAAGTAGCTTCCAAACGCTTTTGTTTGGTTTCCACTTTCTTCGCACCTTGAATCCAACTTAAATATTCTTTTTGATTCAAAATAGACAAAGAAGTAAAAAATTCTCTAGCTTCTTCGTGTGCTGCAAATAATTTATCCAATTCAATGGGAAGGGCAATCAATCTTTTTTCAAAATCGTCCACTTTGATATCCGCCGATTTAAACTCTACAAAAGTTCTATTTCTATTGGGTATTTGATCTAATTTCTTAAAACGCATGGCTGTCCAAACATGGTCTAAAGTAACCTGTCTTACTGCTTCGTATTCGTTCTTAGACAAAATCTCCCAGCTGGCATCTCTATTTAAATCAGAAACAATTTTAGAAGTTGTTTTTGGGTAAGCAATCCATAATTTACTTTCTGGGTGCAAAGCGGAAAAAACTTCTTTTAAAATATTGTTCAATTGCAATTGATTGATCGCAAAAATGAGTGCAAAATCAATTTTGCGGGCCTTTAACAAGGGGGTTAAGTTCTTGTTGTAAGATAATTTAGCAAATTGCTTTTCGACAGAAGATGGTAACCCTTGAACCAGTAAATTTTTCTCATCTTTCAACTGCAATTTCTCCAAAATGTTCTGATTACCTGACATAATTGTTAATTTTAAAAGGACGACGAAGTTACGAAATTCTACTGGAAAAGAAGGGTTAATTGCGTTTTAACCTGTTTTTGAAGCTAGGCACTTTGTTCTCTGTGCCTTTGAGCAATCTGCCGATGTTTTTCTGATGGGTGATGACCACCATCAAAGCCACTATAATAGCGAAAAGGCGATATACGGTTTCCCTTTCATTAAAGATGAACAAAATAAGCACCATGAAAGCAACGCCTGCCAACATAGAACTTAAGGATACAAAACGGGTAGAGAATAAAGTAATTAAAAATACCCCTAAACAAATTAAAGCCACCATAGGTTGAATGGCCAAAGCCATGCCTAATAATGTTGCCACCCCTTTTCCACCTCTAAAATTAGCCCAGATAGGGAAAATATGGCCCAGAATAGCCACCATACCAAGTGCAATCATAAAATTGGTTCTTGCTAGTTCGTTGGTCAAATAGAAAGGAATAAAAATGTATAAAGAAGTAGCAATAATGCCCTTGGTCACATCTACCAGCATCACGATACTACCCCATTTGGAGCCTAAAATTCTAAATGTATTGGTAGCCCCTGAATTTCCACTACCATATTCTCTAATGTCAATCCCAAAAACGGACTTACTAATCCAAACCGCTGTGGGTATAGAACCAATTAAATAAGCTAAAATAATAAGAATGATTTCGGTCATAACTGTTTCTTAATTTTTCCTTAGGGTGCAAATATAAGCCAAAAAAAATTAATGTTTTGTTAACAATGGCTAGTGAACATTAAACTAACCCAGCCATTTAAGGGCTGTGCTTTAATAAAATTCCAGTTGAATTTTGTACCCAAAATGATCATATCAGATTGATCTTCAATGAGTAATCCACTTAACACTAAATTAGAGCTTGGCTTAGCACATTGGGAAAGGGCTTCAAAATTAGCCTCAATGATATGCCTATTGACATTGGCTAAAATCACGTCAAAAAGCTGGTTTTGACTTGCAGCATCCACTTTTTCGACTCGGATATTTGCAGCTTGATTGTTTTCTATATTTTCGATAGCATTTTCAATACACCAATCGTCATTGTCTACTGCCAGGACCGATGCTGCCCCTAATTTGTGGGCAAGGATGGCCAAAATTCCGGTACCAGTTCCAAAGTCATAGACCGACTTTCCTTTAAAATCTATGCCCTCCATTAATTCAATCACAGAAAATGTCGTGGCATGGTGCCCCGTACCAAAGCTCATCTTAGGTGTAATAGCAAGTTCGTATTGCACTTTAGGTTCGAAACTTGGATGAAAATGAGCCCGAATACCCACAAAATCACCCACCCTTACAGGTTCAAAATTAGATTCCCAAACAGCATTCCAATTTTGTTCTTTAATAATTGATTTAGAGTAAGTTAAACTATGTTGTTTAAATATATTGTCTAAATTATTTTGTACTAAATTAGCTTCGAAATCAGTTGCCAATATAAAAGTTTTGCAATGCCCTGCGCCTTCACCAAGCATATTAGACATTTTCACTCCATCATTGATGCCATGACCCAGCTCTTCTTCATTAAAGCCCTCAAATCCAAGGGCAGATAATTGAGCCACCAGCATTTCAAATTGGTCCTGCCGCTTAAAATTGAAGGCTATTTGTATATATTCTTTGGACATAAGGATGATTTAATAAAAAGATTGATTTATTCTCATGGATAAATTAGAATAAATACTATTCCGTAGCGAACATTCGAGCGAAGCGAGCTGAGCGCCTAGGGATAGGTATTTATTCTAATATTATGTTGTTTAGTTGCTTTCACGACAAAGTTAGCTTCAAAAAAATGCCCCGCGTTAATAGCAGGGCATTTATATTGTATCTATCTAAATTCTATTGTTGAGGACCTCTGTCTTCACGAGGCGCTTGCTCTGGACGAGGCAATAAAGCTTTATGACTTAATTTGAACTTGCCTGTTTTAGGATCCAAACCAACCAATTTCACTTTTACTACATCACCTTCGTTAAAGATTCCATCCATGGTTTCCAAACGCTTCCAGCTTATTTCACTAATGTGTAATAAACCTTGTTTGCCTGGCATGAATTCTACAAAGGCACCAAATTCTTTCACCCCTTTCACTACCCCTTCGTATTCATCTCCAATTTCTGGAACGGCAACAATACCATTGATCCATTTTACAGCAGCATCTAAACTGTCTTTGTTTGCAGAGAAGATACTTACTTCACCATGGTTGCCCACTTCCTCAATATTAATCGTTGCACCAGTAGTTCTTTGCATCTCTTGGATGATTTTACCACCTGGCCCGATTACGGCGCCGATATATTCTTTATCAATAATCAACTTCACCATTCTAGGTGCATGTGGTTTCACATCTGCACGGGCAGCTGGCATACAAGCATACATGGCATCTAATATATGTAAGCGTCCTTTTTTAGCTTGAGACAATGCTTCACGCATAATGTCCATACTTAAACCGTCTACTTTAATATCCATTTGCACGCCGCAAATACCATCGCGTGTACCTGTTACTTTAAAATCCATATCTCCTAAATGATCTTCATCGCCTAAGATGTCCGTTAAAATGGCATACTTACCATCTTCTCTTGAAATCAATCCCATGGCCACACCACTCACGTGCTTCGGCACAGGCACACCCGCATCCATAAGCGCCAATGAACCAGCACAAACTGTTGCCATTGAAGAAGAACCATTAGATTCTAATACATCAGAAACAACTCTTAAAGTATAAGGGAACACCGTACTATCTGGTAACATTTGTTTTAAAGAACGCATGGCTAAATTACCATGACCCACTTCACGACGACCTACACCACGCATCATCTTCACTTCACCTGTAGAGAAAGGAGGAAAATTATAGTGTAAGAAAAATTTAGTGTATTCTGCACTTGCTGCAGTTTCTTGCATCAACTCATCCAACTTTGTACCTAAAGTAACTGTTGTTAAAGATTGCGTTTCTCCTCTTGTAAATAAAGAAGAACCATGCGGTGTTGGCAATGGATCTACTTCCATGGCTAATGGGCGCACTTGGTCTAATTGACGACCATCCAAACGAATGCGTTTGTCTACCATCATATCTCTTACTACCTCCCATTTCAAATCTTCATAATACTTTCCTGCTAATTTCTTTTGCAAGTCGGTTATTTCAGTTCCTAAATGTTCGATAATTTCTTTTTTCAAAGCAGTGAATGCATCGCTTCTTTCATGCTTAGCAGAACCCATTTCAGCAATCGCATTTACTTTTGTTTTTGCAAAAGCGTACACTTTTTCTTTAATGGCTTCGTCTTGTTCTGGTTTTTTATACTCACGCACTTCAGTGATACCTACTACTTTTCTTAATTCTGCTTGCGCTTTAATTTGTTTGCGAATGGCTTCGTGAGCAATTTCTAAACATTGAACCAATTCTTCTTCAGAACATTCTTTTGCTTCTCCTTCCACCATCATCAAATTCTTTTCAGTAGCAGCAATTAAAAATTCAAAATCCGAAATAGCCAATTGTGCTTTAGATGGATTGATAATGAATTCTCCTTTGATGCGACCAATACGTACTTCAGAAATAATTTCTTTAATTGGAATATTAGAAACGGCTAATGCTGCAGAAGCTGCAAGACATGCTAATGAATCGGGCATTACATTTACATCACTTGATATCAAAGAAATTAATACTTGTACATCACATAAATAATCTTCAGGGAACAAAGGACGCAATGCACGGTCAATTAAACGACTGGTTAATATTTCATAATCGTTTAAGCGCGCCTCTCTTTTAAAGAAAGAACCTGGAATACGACCTGCAGATGCAAATTTTTCTTGGTAGTCTACACTTAATGGGAAAAAATCTTGCCCCTCTTTTGGATCTTTATTCGCAACAACGGTGGCGAGTAAAATACAATTGCCTTGTCTAACAGTAACAGCACCGTCAGCTTGACGGGCTAATTTTCCGGTTTCAATAAATACCTCCTGACCAGGATTTATTTCGAATTTTACCGATTTGGGTTGTACTAACATTTTAATTTTTTTTATACAATTTTTCGCAAGGAAAAACTGAAAGTATATATTAACAACTAATCCCAACCGTGTTGTGCAGTTGGGACAGCTTATTAATAAGTTCTTCTTGAATTATTTTCTTAAACCTAATTTCTCAATTAGAGCGCGGTAACCAGTTAGGTTATGTTTTTGTAAATAAACCAATAAACGCTTACGCTGACCCACTAATTGCATTAAACCTCTTTGAGTTGAATGGTCTTTGTGGTTTGCTTTCAGATGTCCTGAGATGTGCGCAATACGCTCGGTTAATAAAGCTACTTGTCCTTCGATAGAACCAGTATTATTTGCTTTACCGCCAAATTCGGCAAATATGCCTGCTTTTTTTTCTTTTGTTAATGTAGCCATTGTAAAAACTTCTTTTTTTGTAGTTAACTGTTAACTACGGTTTTATTTTTTTATTTCGGCTGCGAAGATACGTGGAAAAGGCGTAAATCAATCAAAAATTTCGACGTTTTTTGGGTATTT
>Ga0194047_10002415_pt1 | contig 10698 bp, 6 predicted proteins | sample JunL225m_MetaG_2_FD_160070 | JGI IMG/M metagenome (GOLD analysis project Ga0194047, IMG submission 160070) | Anoxic zone freshwater microbial communities from boreal shield lake in IISD Experimental Lakes Area, Ontario, Canada - Jun2016-L221-5m | ecosystem: Environmental > Aquatic > Freshwater >...
GTGTTTCTTAAATCATTATTACTTACCATCGCATTAAACTCATGCCGTAATGGTTCGGGTCCGCTGTGAACAACAAAATGTTTGGCACAGGCAACAGTTTTAAAATAATTTAGATTGGTACCCTGCATCCCTTTTACAAATGCAGTTCCAATTCTTCCTGTTAAATAGGGATCTTCGCCATAGGTTTCATGGCCACGTCCCCAGCGGGGATCACGGAAAATATTTATATTGGGGCTCCAGAAAGTAAGTCCAAGATATTGTACTCGGTTATTATTTTTTACTGCTGCATTAAATTTTGCTCTTGCTTCATCACTGATGGCATCTGCAGCTTTATTGATCAATGAATCGTTAAAGGTGGCGGCCATTCCAATGGCTTGCGGAAAAACAGTAGCCCTTCCTGCCCGGGCCACGCCATGCAAAGCTTCATTCCACCAATTGTATTGGGGTATACCTAATCTTGCCACACCCGGACTATTATATAATAATAAACTGATCTTCTCTTCAGGAGTTAATCTTTGTATCAGATCCTCCACTCTTTTATCTGATGCAAGATTGCTGTTTGAAAAAGGGTATTTATTTTGTCCGGAACTGTTTGTAGTAATACCAATAAACAATGCAATTAAAATCAGTGCTAATAATTTCATTAGATAAGGTTATAATTTTATGATCATTCCTTCTTCGGCAATACCATATCCTTTTGCAAATACACTATCTTTTTGCGCAGATGCTGTTTTAAGTAATGGATTGGTATGATTAAAATGAATAAATCTGATCTTTGCTTTTTCAGATGCCTGTAAATCATTAAACCTGCTCATGCTTTCTGATACAAAAGGGTGGGGCACTTCACGCACATCTCTGCCCGTTAGTTCACCATTTTTATAGAACGTACCATCTATAAAAGCGATATCCACTTTTTTTATTTCATTAGTGATATTGCGATTCCATTTTTCCCATTTATCAATATCCGGAATAAATAAAATTTTCTTTTGTGCCGATGCAATGATATATCCAACTGTCTCAGAAAATTCATCCCGGTGCGGAACAGTAAATGGTGTTACTGTTATTTCGTTACTAAGCTTTACAGCGCTGTCGGCATGCAATTGCTGCAATGCAATATTGTTTAATGATACCAACTGGCTCCAAGGGCCGTTGTGTACTAAAAAAGAATCCAATCGGGGCATGGCCCATACCGGAATAGCTGTGGCACCCATGGCTTCGCGGCCCAATTGCATTAGTCCGCTGTAATGACCAATATGGGCGTGGGTTATAAAAATACCAGCGGGAGAATAATCGTCTTTTATTTTTAGAAAAGATTGAAGCGTATACAGTTGCTCGGTAATATCAGGGGTAGCTTCAAACAACCAGTATTTGTTTGAACTTCTGTCAACCAACGCAAGACAAGTGATATGTTTTTTTTCTTCTTTGCCATTCCAATAGGCTGCACAGCAAAGTCCTTTGCAACCAATTTGAGGATAGCCTGCATCTTGCGCAATACCAAGTACTACTAAAAATCTATCTGGCAACTGCTGTTCCTTAAGTGCAAGAGGAGAAGCATTTTGTTGGTGACAACTTATTGTTATCAATACAAGGGATGCAATAAATAAAAATAATATTGCTTTCATATTTAAATTAAATAACCTGAAACCCAAATGCAAAAGGGTCATCATCAGTATCAATGCTGATGATATTTTGTCCATATACTTTTGCCCATCCTTCAATACTAGGACGTATTGCGGTGTTGCCGCCTACGAAAGTTTCTTCTTCAATTCTACCAATAAATTTGCTTCCGATAATGCTTTCATGAATAAATTCATCACCTGCTTTTAATTTGCCTTTGGCATGCCACTGGGCCATTCGTGCAGAAGTTCCGGTGCCACAAGGGCTTCGGTCGATTGCTTTATCGCCATAGAATACTGCATTGCGGGCCGTTGAAGTTTTGTCTAATACCGTACCTGTCCATAAAATATGACTGCAACCTTTTATGGTATCATTTTCAGGATGCACAAATTCATATTTGGTATTGATATTTTTTCTTAGTTCTCTCGACCAGCTGATGAGTTTATCAGCAGTATAATGTTCTAATCCTTTAAAATTTTTCTGTACATCAACGATAGCATAAAAATTACCACCATAGCTTACGTCAACCACTATCTCTCCTAATTCAGGACATTCAACAGTAATATCTATTGCAGCTAAATATGAAGCTACATTGGTTAATCGTACCGATTTTACTTTTCCATTTTCTTCAGCATACACAATGTTTACAAGCCCTGCTGGTGTTTCCATTTTTACAATACCTTTTTGTTTGGGTTGAATCAATCCTGCTTCAATTGCAATGGTAATGGTTCCAATGGTTCCATGTCCGCACATGGGTAAACAGCCACTAGTTTCTATAAACAGCACTGCAACGTCATTTTGCGAATCATGAGGCGGGTACAAAATACTTCCACTCATCATATCGTGCCCGCGGGGTTCAAACATTAGCCCTTTTCTTATCCAGTCGTATTCCTTTAAAAAATGTTGGCGCTTTTCACTCATATTAGCACCAATTAAAATTGGGGCACCTTCTTTTATTAATCGAACAGGGTTACCGCAGGTGTGTGCATCAATACAAGTAAATAGTTGTTTCATTACTGCAAATTATGAGTATTTCAATAACCCTCCAAGAGTTTAGAAAATCGTAAGGTATTTTTTTCAGGCTATTTTTTCTACTACAAGTCTTATAGGGTTCAAATATTAAATGTAGATTTTATAGAATGATTGTTTATGGAACAGTATGGAAAGATAGCAACAATTGGCACTCCCAAGATTGATTTATTTAACTTGTTTGGGTTGGATAATTTTTCGCTAGTATAAAATAGATACTACTCAACTATATTGCTAAATCTTCTTTTGTTGTTGCAATATCCAATCAACAACAAAAGAAGATAGTTAATGAAAATGCACTTGTTTAAAAAAATAAAATTATAGAATTGGTAGCACTGGCCTTGAAGCTAGGCCATCATTAATGATTTTTAAAATGGCTGTTCTTTCCTCACCCACTAATGTCAATCTTGGGGCTCTTACATCTTCGGAGCCGATGCCTGCTTGTGTTTCAGCTAATTTAATATATTGTACCAGTTTGGCGTGAATGTCTAGTTCTAATAGGGGCATAAACCAACGGTATATTTTTGCAGCTTCTTCAATCCTGCCAGCTTTTACTAATTTATAAATGGCAACAGTTTCTGCAGGGAAAGCACAAACTAATCCAGCTACCCATCCATCTGCACCCAAACACAATTCTTCCATAGCTAAAGTATCCACCCCACATAATATTTTAAGGCGTTCGCCAAAACGATTTTTTATACGAGTTACATTAGTTACGTCTCTAGTACTTTCTTTTACTGCTTGAATATTTTTGCATTCCAGCATTTCTTCAAACATATCAAGTGTTACATCCGTTTTGTAATCTACCGGATTATTGTAAATCATTATTGGAAGGTCGGTAGCGTTGGCAATGGTTTTAAAGTAAGTTACGGTTTCTCTATGATCGGTTTTATAACGCATGGGTGGTAATGCCATCAATCCTTTTGCTCCCCAATCTTTTGCATATGCAGCTTGTTCTAATGCTAGTTTTGTAGCGCCTTCGGCAATATTTAAAATTACTGGAACTTTACCTGCACATTTTTCTACAGCAAATTTTATCAAAGTTTCTTTTTCACTTGTACTTAAAACACTGGCTTCGCCTAATGTTCCCCCTAAAATAATTCCAGTAACGCCTGCTGCTAATTGTGCATTAAGGTTCTTTTCAAAAAAAGGAAGGTCTAATGTGTCTGATGCAGTAAACTTAGTAGTTAATGCTGGCATAACGCCGGCCCATTGAATGCTCATGTAGTAATTTTTTTCTAAGGTATAAAAAAAAATGCACAACAACCGTTATCGCAACCGTTTGATGAATATAGTTGCCAATAAATATTATTTTATAAAGAACCGCCTTCTACTAATAATGATTCAATGGTCAATTCTTGTATAAATGTGCTACCTGCTAAGCAGGCCATCATACTTGAAAATGCTAATTTGCCCAGTTTTAAACCACTAGTTTCTACATAGGTTATTTCGGGGTGGTACAATTTTGGAATGTCTCCATTGCTAATTGAAATAACACTAATATCCTGTGGTATTTTTAAATGTTGCATTTGAATGACTTTCATAACTCCGGAAAGTATTTCGTCACTCATACAAAAAATAGTATCTGGTTTATCTTTTAAATGTTCAAGAGTGAGTTCTATTGCTTTTGTATAGTTGGTAGCATGAACTGAAATCAATTTAATTTTATTTAATTTTTCATTAATGGTTTCAGTAAATGCATCAAGTCTTTTTTTTGTGATTGAAAGATTGGCATTACCATAAATGGCCAATACTTTCTTTTTCTTTTTATTAATGATAACATTGGCGGCCATGCTTGCAGAGATCGCATCGGCTACGCATACTTTATTACAATTATTATTAGCTGGCACCTTATCAAAAAATATTACTGGAATATCAATCTCTTTTAATTTTAAAAAAGGATCAATATTGGTGGTTTCTGGAGATATAGATAAAAATAGTCCAGTGATTCTGTTTTGACGAAATAACTTTAAATTGCTGATTTCTATATTAGGGTCGTCGCCAGACTGTAGTATCATTAATGAGTACCCGTTTCTGCGACATTCTTCTTCTAACGACGAAATAAAAGCAGTATAAAAATTATTAGAGATTGAAGGTACAATCAAACCAAATAATTTGCTATTGCTTGTACGTAGGTTGATGGCATGGGCATTAGGTTCATAATCTAAAGTAGTAGCGAGTTCTACAACGCGTTGTTTAGTTTTATCAGAAATATCAGGATGGTCTTTTAATGCCCTTGAAATGGTAGAAATACTTAACCCTAGTATCTCTGAAATTTTCTTCAAAGTGGTATTATTCATAAAGCAATTATTTAAGAAAGTAAAAAATTTACACAACAACCGTTTTCGCAAACAATTTCGCAAACGTTTGCGGTAAAATTATTAAATTTTAGTATGTTTGGTACATTAATAAATGTATTTTTATTTCAAATTTATGTTTTTATTAACATTTGATTGTTTGCTGTTGAACTAATTAATTATTATTGCAAATAATAGATAATATGAAAATGTATTTTTTATTGTCGTCATCATTTATTTATAATTCCTAAAACCAAAGTCTATGCTTCTTGCTATTATGAGAAAAGCTGTTATGCTTATGCTTGCCGTAATTGGGTTTACAGCCTTTGCATCGGCACAGTCTGTTACAGGTACTGTAACTGACTCTAAAGGAGATCCTGTGTCTGGGATCTCAGTTACTGTTAAAGGGTCTACAAAAGGTACTTCAACCAATGCCAAGGGTGTTTACACATTAGCAGGTGTTGCTAACGGTGCCACATTGGTTTTTACCGGAACTGGCTTTGCTTCTCAGCAAGCAAAAGTTAGCGGTGGAACTGTTAACATCAGTTTATCAACAACTGTTTCTAACTTAAATGAAGTAGTTGTTGTTGGTTATGGTACAAGAAAAATTAAAGATGCTACAGGTTCTGTTGCAGCTTTATCTGCTAAAGATTTTAATAAAGGAGTTATTGCAACTCCCGAGCAGTTAATTGCGGGTCGTACACCAGGTGTTACTATTACACCTTCAAGTGGTGAGCCTGGAGCTGCATCAACTATTAACATCAGAGGTACTTCATCTATTAGAGGTAACAACGATCCATTGTATGTAGTGGATGGTGTGCCTTTAGATAATGGTGGTACTTCAGGTACTACAAGTGGTGTAGAAGGAAGTTCTACTCCTAAAAATCCTTTAATGTTTTTAAATCCTAGTGATATTGAAAGCATTAGTATTCTTAAAGATGCATCTTCTGCTGCTATTTACGGATCAAGGGGTGCAAATGGTGTTGTTATTATTACCACCAAAAGTGGCAAAGGTAAAAAAGGCGCCTTCACATTTGGATCAACAACCAGTGTTTCAAATACTGCAAAAAGATATGATCTTTTAAATGCAAGCGATTTCTTGCTTGGCGTTAAAAAAGCAAATATTGATGCTGGTACTAGTCCTGCTGATGCTGCAATTGCAGTATTAAATGTTGACAAAGGTGCTGTTACAGATTGGCAAGATCAAATTTTCCAAACAGGGGTTTCTCAAAATTATAATCTTGGATGGGGCTTTTCTAACAAGGGAACCACATTACGTTTAAGTGGATCTATTGATGATCAAAAAGGTATTGTTAAAAGCAGTGGATTAAAAAGAGTTACCGGAAGAGCAAACTTTTCTCAAAACTTTTTAAAGGATGATAAATTAAAGATTGAAGCAACACTTACCTATTCAAATGTTAAAAACCAATACGCTCCTAATACTAATAACGCAGGTTATCAGGGAAGTGTAATTGGTGCTGCAATTACATTTAATCCAACATATCCTGTATACAATGCCGATGGTTCTTTCTTTGATCCATTGGATGGTAACAGAAACCCGGCTGAAATGATTGCCTATTTTGATGATAGAGATAATATTAATCGTTTATTGACTAATGTAAGCGCTAGCTATAAAATATTACCTACTCTTACTTACAAAGCAACATTTGGTTACGATAATTCAAAAAGTCTTAGAAAATCATTTGCCGATCCTCGTCTTAGCAGTAATGCATTTGGGGGAAACAATAATGTTTTTGGTGTAGACTATGGCAATCCAATCAGTGGTAATGGTAGGGCTTTTTATCAAGACCTTAAATTAACTTCAACTTTGATTGAGCATACATTGACTTATAATAAATCTTACAAAAATGGTCATGATGTAAATGCTATTGTAGGTTATTCTTATCAGGGTACCGAAACTAATGGTTCTGGTAAGGTTGCATGGGGCTTAAATACTCCAGTAGTAAAACCAACTGATGTTTTTGTAAAAGACATCAACAGTTTTAAAAATCAAAAAGTAGGTTATTTGCCATTTTATGATAAGCCTGAATTACAGTCTTATTTTAGTAGGATAAATTATACTATTAAAAATAAATACCTTTTCACTGCAACCGTAAGAATCGATGGTTCTTCTAAATTTGGTGGAAATAATAAATATGGTACTTTTCCTGCATTTGCAGCAAAATGGAGATTGTTAAACGAAGAGTTTGCAGCTAAAAAATTGGAAAAAGTATTCTCTGATTTCAGCCTTAGAGCCAACTATGGTAAATTAGGTAGCCAAGATGGATTAGGCGCTTATGATGCAATAGATCTGCAGCAAACTTATATTGGTAACTCTGGTAGCAATGAAACACAGTTTGTACACCAAGGCAATAAAAATTTGAAGTGGGAAGAAGCAACCACTACAGGAATTGGATTAGATTTTGCTTTAAAAGGCAACCGTTTATCTGGTACTATCGATTATTACCATACCAATAGGACTAATTTGTTATTTTATGGTCCTGTACCAGGTGGATTTAGTGCATCAAGTTATTACTTCAGTAATTTGCCGGGTAATGTAATAAATACTGGTTGGGAGTTCAGTTTAAATTACCAGCCAATTAAAACAAGGAAATTTAGCTGGGATATCAATTACAATATGACTTTTATGCATAATGAGCTTAAAAATTTAAATGTAAGCGTTAATACCGGAGCTGTAAATGGTCAAGGTTTAACTGGTGCATATGCTCAAACTATAGCAAATGGTCATTCCTTATTTACATGGAAGATGCCAGTGTTCCAAGGGTTTGATGGGAATGGCGATGCTAGATATGCAGATGGAGCAAAAGATAAATTGTTAGGAAGTGCATTACCAACTTTTACTGCTGGTTTAACCAATAATTTCTCTTTTGGAAAATGGAATGCAAGTATCTTTATTAATACTTCAAAAGGTTTTTATGTATATAACAACACTGCCAATGCTGTGTTCTTAAAGGGTAGTCTTAAAACTGCACATAATGTTACTTACGATGTAGCCAATAGTCCAGAAGATCCAATTAACCCGGGTAGTGTATCTACAAGGTTCTTGGAAAAAGGCGATTTCCTAAGATTGTCTAATGCCTTGGTTAGTTACAATTTTAGTATTAAAAACAAATACATCAAAACATTATCGGCTTCTGTATCTGGCCAAAATCTATTGTTAATTACTAATTACACAGGATTAGATCCTGAAGTAAACGTAGATCACCAAATTGGAGGTTACCCTTCTCGTGGATTTGATTACGCAGGTTATCCTAAAGCAAGGACAGTAAGTTTTGGACTTAATCTTGGATTCTAATCAAAAAATAAATAATTCATTATGAAAAAAATAAATTTAAATATTTCAAAAATGCTGCTGTTAGGTACTGCAGTATTGATTGGTACATCCTGCACAAAACTGGGTGTTAAAATAAAAGATCCAAACTCTGTTGCAGTTCAATCTGCAGGAGGTGCACCAGCTCCGTCTTCTTTATCAAAAGTATACGAACAGCTGAATCAATTATTAGGTCAGGGTAACTCTTATGCTATGCAAGAGCATACTACTGATGAAATTTTAGGCCCAACCCGTGGTACCGATTGGGATGATTTTGGTACATGGCGTAAATTGCATTTACACACTTGGGATGGTTCTCACAACCAAATTAATGATACTTGGAATGGCTTAAATGGTGCATTGTTTCAAACTACATTGTTAGCTGAAACTGCATCTGGTCAAACTCAGGCAGAAGCTAAGTTTTTAAGAGCTTACTTCTCTTATATCGTGTGTGATTTATTTGGCCAAGTTCAGCACAGACCTGCTACAGCTGCTGTTGCTGATTTGCCTTCAGTTTACACTCGTTCAGAAGCTGTTGACTTTATCATCGCTGAATTAGAATCGATCATTCCAACATTGCCTGCTTACACGCATGCAACAAGGAATAAGGCTACTAAAGAAGCCGCTCAGTTTTTATTGGCAAAAGCTTATTTAAATAAAGCAGTATACAAACAAGATCCTTCAAAACCTGCCGGGCCTTATACATTTGCTGCTGCAGATATGAATAAAGTGATCACTTTATGTGATGCAATTGCAGCAAACGCTGATTTATCAATAGCGGCTAACTACTGGGATAATTTTACTTGGGATAATGGTACTAAATCAACAGAAAATATCTTTGTTCGTCAAAACAGCCAGGGTATTAACGTAGTTTGGGCTACATGTATGGGCAACCACTACAACCAAGCTCCAAGTGGCTGGAACGGGTTTACTACTTTAGCTGATTTTTATAACAGTTTTGATGCTACTGATACTCGTTTAAAAGCTACTATACCATTATACACAGCCGCAACAGGTATGAATGCAGGTATCCTTGCAGGTCAAATTCAAGGACCATCTGGCGGACATGTGGGTAATCCTTTGGTTAACTTAAAAGATAGAAGTGGTAACCCATTAGTGTTTACACCTAATGTAAGTTTATTCTTTTCTACCGAAACAAAAGGTTACAGAACTAATAAATATCCACTTGATCCTGCTACAGTAAATGATGGCGGATGGAGTAGCAATAATGAATATGTATTCTTCCGTTTGGCTGATGCTCGATTAATGAAAGCAGAAGCTATTTTAAGAGGTGGTACAGCAACTGGAGGTGAAACTACAACTAGCATTGTAAACAGCATCCGTGCAAAAAGAAATGTAACTCCACTTGGAACAGTTAATGCTACATCTTTATTAGCTGAAAGAGGAAGAGAATTGTATCTAGAAACCTGGAGAAGGAATGACATGATTCGTTTTGGCGTATTTAACAATCCTGTTGGAGAAAGGCCTACAGCTTCTGACGGAACTAAAGTGGTATTCCCTATTCCAAACATTGCGCTTTCTTCTAATCCTAATTTGAAGCAGAACGCAGGTTATTAATTAATTCAAATAAATTTTAAAAAAGGCCATTGTTTCTAATGGCCTTTTTTTATTTTTACCTATGAATATTTTTAGGCTTTACACAGGGTTGCTTTTGCTCCTTTGCTTATCCTGTAATAAAAAAAGTGAAAAAACTTTATTCTCCTTAGTAGAAAATAGTAAAATTAATTTCACCAACAGTTTAACCGAAAGTAAAAATTTAAATGTTTTTAATTATCGTAATTTTTATAATGGCGGAGGTGTGGCCACTGGCGATTTAAATAACGATGGATTGCCAGATGTTTTTTTTACTGCTAATCAAGGTAGTAATAAATTGTATTTGAATAAAGGCAATCTTCAATTTGAAGACATTTCAGTAAAAGCTGGATTTACAGAAAAAAAACAATGGAGTACAGGGGTGGTTTTGGCCGATGTTAATGGAGATGGCTGGCTAGATATTTATATTTGTAATGCAGGAAATATTTTCGACTCCGTGGCAAGAGAAAATCAATTGTTTATAAATAATCACGACCTAACATTTACTGAAAGTGCAAAACAATATGGATTAAATAATAATGGCTACAGCACACAGGCCTCATTTTTTGATTATGATTTAGATGGAGATTTAGATTGTTTTATAGCAAACAACAGTCCTATACCTGTAAATACTTTAAACTATGCAAATATGCGCGACCTGCCGGCAAAAGATTGGTCGGTACCAGATTTTTTAAAGGGAGGCGGAGATCATTTGTATAAAAATGAAAATGGGAAATTTACAGAAGTTACTAAACAAGCGGGTATTCATGGTAGTCTTATTGGGTTAGGTCTAGGCGTAACCGTTGGTGATGTTAATGGAGATGGATATCC
>Ga0194047_10002416_pt1 | contig 10692 bp, 12 predicted proteins | sample JunL225m_MetaG_2_FD_160070 | JGI IMG/M metagenome (GOLD analysis project Ga0194047, IMG submission 160070) | Anoxic zone freshwater microbial communities from boreal shield lake in IISD Experimental Lakes Area, Ontario, Canada - Jun2016-L221-5m | ecosystem: Environmental > Aquatic > Freshwater...
TTTTTACACTTCTTTCAATACCCCAGTCGCGGTTCTAAGACCTTTTAATACTTATGGACCCCGCCAATCTGCGAGGGCAGTAATACCAACCATCATTTCACAAATCGCATCAGGAAAAGAAATGATTAAACTTGGGGCTCTTACGCCAACACGTGACTTCTCATTTGTAGAAGACACTGCTAATGGATTTATTAAAGCAATGGAATGCGATGCCCTTAATGGAACTGTAACTAATCTGGGAAGCGGCTTTGAAATATCCGTATTGCATACCGCTGAATTAATTGCCGAACTGATGGGAAAGAAAATAGTTTTTGAATTAGACAGTGATCGTTTAAGACCCGAAAAAAGTGAAGTGGAACGACTATTTGCCAGCTATGATAAAGCAAAAAGATTAATGAACTGGGAACCTGTTTACGGTGGCCTGGAAGGATTTAAAAAAGGGTTACAAAAAACAATTGATTGGTTTACTATCCCAGAAAATCTTGCTCGCTATAAAATTGATACATATAATATTTAGGCTTTATGAATAAACATGCAGTGATATTGGCTGGAGGAAAAGGAAGCAGGCTTCGTCCTTACACGGTTGTTTTGCCTAAGCCCCTTATGCCCATAGGTGAATATCCTATTTTAGAAGTGATCATCCGACAATTAGTAAAGCAGGACTTTACACATATTACATTGGCAGTAAATCATCAGGCAGAACTAATTGCCGCTTTTTTTGGAGATGGCAGCAAGTGGGGAATTTCCATCAATTATTCTCTGGAAGACCAGCCATTGGGCACCATGGGACCACTTAAATTAATCAAAGATCTTCCCGAAAATTTCCTGGTGATGAATGGTGACATACTAACTGATTTAGTATATAAAGACTTTTTTGATACGCATGTCAAAAACGAGTCACTGTTTAGTATTTCATCTCACTTAAGAGAGGAAATGATCGACTATGGTGTTTTACAAACCAAGAATAATCTGTTAACCGGTTTTAAAGAAAAACCAAGAAACAGTTATGAAGTGAGTATGGGAATATATATGCTGAATAAAAAAGTGTTAGAATATATTCCAGAAAATATTGCATTTGGGTTTGACCAATTAATGCTTTCTCTTTTGGAAAAACAGAAAAATGTTTTTGTAAATACTTATACAGGTTTATGGCTAGATATAGGTAGGCCAGATGATTATATAGAAGCAATTGAATGTTTTGATCAGTTGAAAGATAAAATTCTCTATGTCTAAAATTCTTGTTACAGGTGCAAATGGTTTTGTCGGGAGCTTTCTTTGTAAAGCACTTAAAGAGCTGCAGCATGAAGTGTTTGAACTCACAAGTAGTGATGGTGACATTATTGACCCTATGACATGGGAAAATATTCCTGCGGCTGAGGTTGTGATACATTTGGCAGCAAAAACATTTGTACCAGCTAGTTGGAAAAACCCCGAATTGTTTCTTCAAACAAATACTTTAGGAACTGTTTTAGCTTTGGAGTATTGTAGAAAGCATGGAGCAAGAATGGTTTTCATAAGTTCCTATTTATATGGAAACCCAGCAAGTCTTCCAATTAATGAACTTGCCCCTATTTCCATTCCTAATCCCTATGCATTATCAAAAAAAGCTGCTGAAGATTACTGTAGGTTTTATGCAGAGTCTTTTAAAGTAAATATGGTCATTATTCGCCCATTTAATTTATATGGATTCGGTCAGTCAAACAATTTTTTAATTCCAGAAATTATTCTTCAGGTATTAAATAGCAATGAAGTACATATAAAAGATTTAGAGCCAAAGCGCGACTACATATATATTACTGATTTCATTGAAGCAATCATTAAATGCATTGATGCACACAGATTTGAAATTTATAATATAGGTTCAGGAATCAGCTATTCAGTGGGAGAAATCATACAAATGATTCAGGATATCTGTGGTACAAATCTCCCTGTGATCAGTAGCGTAGAAAAAAGGCCTGCAGAAATCATGGATACGATTGCCGATATTTCCAAAGCAAAAGAATTATTGAATTGGATTCCTAAAACCAGTATGCATGAAGGACTTTCTTATATAGTTCAGCAATTCCGCCAATCTTTATAAGGCTGAAAATGATCTGCATTTGCTGATTAGCAAATATGTTTTAGCTTTACAAATAACCGATTAATGTTCATGCAGTTATCTGAACCAAGAAAAACGATTGCCATAGTAATACCAGTCTGCAATGAACGGGGTAATCTTCCCTTATTAATGGAAGAGATAAAATCTGTTTTTAGTGAATTGCCTTATGACTATTCTTTCATTTTTGTAGAAGATAGTAGTTCCGATGGCACTTTAGAATACATTAAAGACTGCGCTGAAAAATCTAGCAACATTTTCTATGTAGCACTCACAAAAAGCTTTGGACACCAAAATGCTTTAAAGGCTGGATTAGACAGATCAACTGCAGACGCAACTATCATGATGGATGGCGATTTACAACATCCACCAGCTTTAATTCCAAGTTTGATCAAAGAATGGGAAAATGGAAATGATATTGTTTACACCATTCGAAACGATCACAAAGAAATCAGCAAGATGAAAAAACTGACTTCGAATCTATTTTACGAAGTCATAAATAACCTTTCAGAAATAGAGCTGGAACCAGGTACTGCCGATTTTAGGCTCATGAGTAAAAGAGTAGTTACTATATTTTCTTCTTTTACTGAAGCTGATATCTTTATGCGCGGCATGATTAAATGGATGGGGTTTCAGCAAATCGGCATAGAATACACTGCAGCCAATAGAGGTTCAGGAATAAGCAAATATACAGTGAAGAAAATGCTTCGCTTAGCATTGCAGGGCATTACTTCTTTTAGTACTAAACCCCTATATATAGCTGCTTACCTGGGATTATTCTTTTCCTTGTTCTCTCTTTTTTATATTCCCTATATCGTAATAAGTTTACTGCGTGGAAATGTGATATCTGGTTGGGCTTCCATGATTGCTACTATTGCATTTTTTGGCGGACTTCAATTAATGATCCTAGGTATCATTGGTATTTATCTCGGAAAACTTTTCATGCAAAGTAAACAACGCCCTCACTATATAGTTAAAGAATCGAACCTACTATGACACCGCAAGTACTGATAAGTTTTGACGTGGAAGAATTTGATATGCCACTCGACTATCAAAATAATATATCTATAGAAGAACAATTAAAATTAGGGAAAGATGGATTAGACGCAGTAATGCCTTTAATTGAAAAGCATGCTATTCCTACCACACTATTTACAACTGCAAACTTTGCAAATCATTTCCCAGAAAGCATTCGTGAATATGCAGCAAATCACGAAATAGCATCTCATACATTTTATCATTCGCATTTTAATAACGAACACTTACTGGAATCAAAACTAGTATTGGAAAAAATAAGCGGACAAACTATAACTGGTCTTCGTATGCCGCGGATGCGTTCGGTTGATATGACTGAAGTTGTGAAAGCCGGTTACAAATATGACTCTTCCATTAACCCTACCTGGTTACCCGGGAAATATAATAATCTGCATATTTCAAGAACCATTTATTTGGATCAGGGAATACAAAGAATTCCCGCATCCGTTTCTCCACATCTTCGAATTCCTTTATTCTGGTTGAGTTTTAAAAATTTTCCATACCATTTTTTTAAGCAACTTGTGATCCAAACATTAGAAAAGGATGGATACGTTTGCCTATACTTTCATCCCTGGGAATTTATCGATATCAATCATTTAGGCCTTCCAGCATTCACAAGAAAATTATGTGGACAACCGCTTTTAAATAGACTCGATCAATTAATTCTGGATTTAAAATCAAAAGGCTACGACTTTTCTACCATGAAAGATTTTCTATCAAAACAATAGTTTATGAAAAATAATAAAGCACTCTTTATTTGGATTGCAGGAATTTTATCAATCATTCCATTATTTTATTTAGCATCTATTTATCCAGGTTTGCCTAACATCGTTCCAACACATTTTGATATAGATGGAAGACCAAATGATTATAGCGAAAAATCTACTTTAGTTTTTCTAACAATCATGTTTAGCGTTTTATCATTTGGAGTTTTCTTACTGATTACTAACCTTCCGAAAATTGATCCCAAAAAAACAGCAGGCCAATCACCAGAATTATTTCAAAAAATGGGTCTCACCATCTCAGTTTTGTTTTGCTTTATCAACTTTGCCATTACATACGCCGCTAAAAATAAGGGAGAAAATATTACTTGGATTATCTTTCCTGCCTTAGGTATATTTTTTGCATTGCTTGGAAAATATATGCGAGAAATTAAACCGAATTATTTTGCAGGTTTCAGAACTCCATGGGCTTTAGAAAATGATGATAATTGGAGAGAAACGCATCTATTAGCAGGCAGTATGTGGATTGCAGGTGGCATAGCCATTACTATTTTTACAATTGTTTTGCCAACAGAATATAGATTCATTGCATTCATGAGTATTATGGGCATTATTACAATTATTCCATTCGTATTTTCATATCTCTTTTTTAAAAAAAATCAACAAAAATAAAGTCATGTATAAGCTAACTCTAATTTTTGTTGGTCTCCTTTTTCTTTCCAACATTCAAGCACAAGAAATTACAGGCACTTGGATGGGTATCCTAACTGCGGGTACTGTTAAACTTCGCATTGTAATTCATGTAAATAAAAACGATAAAGGATATACTTCTTTATTCGATAGTCCAGATCAAAAAGCATTTGGATTAATGGTAAACAAAACAGCATTAATAAAAGATAGTTTGCTTTGCGAAATCCAACTCATTAAAGGTGGATATAGGGCTAGTTGGGATGGTAAGGATGTGCTGACCGGCATATTTCAACAAGGTCCTGGATCGTTCCCTTTGGATATGAAAAGACTGAAGGAAGATGAAATACCTAAACAAGAAGTAAAAATTCGTCCTCAAACTCCTAAAGAACCATTTGGATATATAGCAGAAGAAGTTGAATATGAAAATGCTGACAAGAGCATTCATTATGGTGCCACACTAACTAAACCAAAAGATCAAAATAGTTTTCCTACTGTAATAATAATCTCGGGGAGTGGTACTCAAGATAGGGATGGTAGTATGTTTGGACACAAAACCTATGCGGTCTTAGCCGACCTACTGACTAAGCAAGGTATTGCTGTATTAAGAGTTGATGATCGCGGAGCAGGGAAAAGTAATTTGGGTAATGGAGATCCTACAAAACTAACGTCGAAAGATTTTGCTATTGATGTAAACAACAGTATTAATTATTTATTGAGCAGAACAGATATCGATAAAAATAAAATTGGGTTGTTGGGACATAGTGAGGGGGGAATGATTGCACCCATGGTAGCCGTAAATAATAAAACGGTTGCATTTTTAGTATTACTTGCCGGACCTGGCATCTCTGGTCAGGAAATATGGAATTTTCAAATGGGCAGAAATTTGATTAAACCCAATCTATCAGAAACTGATAAGGCAATAGCTGTTGATGTAGTTAATAAATTGAATGAACCGTTTGCTAAATCAAATGACATTAAATCCGTTATGGATCAAATGAGAACAAACTATGCGGCATGGAAAAAAAATGTGAGTGATGATAAAGAGAAGGATTTATTATATGCAAATCCAGAAGAAAGTTTTTTAAAAGTGGCTAAGCAATTTCAAAACGGATTATACTGGCTAAACTATTTTCTAAATTATCAACCAGCAGAAAATTTTCAAAAAATTAAGATCCCTGTTCTTGCACTCAATGGTTCATACGATATCCAAATTACAAGTAAAGAAAACTTGGCGGGAATAAAAGATGCTTTAAAAAAAGGAGGCAACAAACATTTCCAAGTGAAAGAAATGCCTAGCTTAAATCATTTATTTCAAACAGCAAAAAGTAAAGATCAATCCTATGAAGCGATTGATGAAACATTCTCCCCTGAAGCAGCTTCATTTACTGCAAATTGGATTTTTAATGAGGCAGTAAAAAAATAATTTACTTTTTATAATAACGCTATTCAATGAATTTACTTGCCCACGCTTATCTTTCTTTTGAACAACCCGAGATCTTAGTGGGCAATATGATCAGTGATTACGTGAAGGGTAAAAAACAATATGATTACCCTATTGGCATTTACCACGGTATAAAGCTTCATCGTGCCATCGATCATTTTACAGATTATCATCCAGCAACTTATTTAGGTAAGCAATTTTTTAAACATGAAGTTGGTCTATATGCAGGTGCTTTTATGGATGTTGTTTATGATCATTTCCTAGCCCTCGACGCAAAGGAATTAAGCGAAAATGAGTGGAAACCCTTCACAGAAAATGTGTATCAGCAATTAAAAGAAAATGAATTGTTCTTACCCGATAAATTTGCCATGCAACTTCCACATATGAGTTTGCATAATTGGCTCTTTCATTACAGGTTCCCCGAGGCTATCGAAAAGAGCTTTGGTGGACTGGTAAGAAGAACTAAATACCTATCAGACCATAAAGTTCCTTTCGAAATTTTTGAAAAGAATTATGACGCCTTAAAAGAACAATACGAAGCATTTTTCCCGGATGTTAAAAAATTTGCAGAATTCGAGTTAGCCCGATTGCAAAACAAATAGGCGCTTATCTTTGTCACATATACTAATCAAACCCGATTCTAACGATGAAGCAATTAATAACTACACTCAGCTTTTTTTTAGTTATTGCAGGTTCGGCACAACAAAAGCCTACAGAACTGGATAAGTCACCCATGGATATGAGCTATTGGCCAGCAAATTATCCTATTTTAAAAATGAGTGGCAAGGCCAAAGATCAACCAATAGCAAGAATCATCTATGGCAGACCTTTGAAAAATGGAAGGATCATATTTGGTGGCATCATTAAATACAATGAAATGTGGCGCCTTGGTGCAAATGAAGCAACTGAAATAGAAACATTTCGAACCTTAAAAATTGCAGGCAAAATTTTACCAAAAGGGCGTTACACGGTTTATTGTTTACCCACAGAAAATAATTGGACAGTTATTATAAATAAAGACAATTTCTGTTGGGGAAATTTCACATACGATACAAAAAAAGACATCATTAGAACAGATATTGTTCTTGAGAAAAATACAGAAACTGTTGAGGCATTTACAATATATTTTGACGATACAAAAAATGGGGCAAACCTGATTTTCCTATGGGATGATATTAAAACCAGCCTTCCAATAACATTGGTTGAAGAAACAAATTCTAAAAAGAAATAATTATGAGCAATCAAAAAAATAATTTAAGACTGGGCACAACATATATTCATGCTGGAGCAGAACCAGATCCATCTACAGGTGCGATCATGACTCCCATTTATCAGACCTCCACGTATGTTCAGGAAGCTCCTGGTGTTAATAAGGGCTTTGAATACGCAAGGAGCCAGAACCCAACACGAAAGGCACTGGAAGAAGCTTATGCTCAGATCGAGCAAGCTAAGTATGGTCTGGCATTCAGCAGCGGGGTTGCCGCAACCGATGCGGTAATAAAACTATTAGAACCAGGCGATGAAGTAATTGCAGCAAATGATATGTATGGCGGTACTTATCGCTTATTCACAAAAATATTTGCCAAGTTTGGAATAAAATTTATTTATGTTGATACTACAGATGTAACTAATATCAGCAATGCCATTACAGCAAAAACAAAACTGATTTGGATTGAAACTCCAACCAATCCTCTGATGAATATCACCGACATTTCAGCAGTTGCTGTAATTTCAAAAAATGCAAATGCAATTCTTTGCGTCGACAATACTTTTGCCTCCCCTTATTTACAAAACCCTTTAACATTGGGTGCAGATATAGTAATGCATTCAGCTACAAAATATCTGGGTGGGCATAGCGATTTAATTCAGGGTTGTTTAATGTTGAACGATGCTGATTTACGCGAGCAATTATATTTTATCCAAAAATCATGCGGGGCAGTTCCGGGACCTATGGATTGTTTCCTTGTATTACGAGGCATTAAGACCTTGCATGTTCGTATGCAAAGACATTGCGAGAATGGCGAAAAGATTGCACATTTTTTACGCAACCATCCGAAAGTACTTAAGGTTTACTGGTGTGGATTTGAAGACCATCACAACTATGCCATTGCTCAAAAACAAATGCGTGGATTTGGTGGTATGATGAGCTTTACTTTAAAAGACGATAGCATTGAAAATGCGCTTCGTGTGTTAAGCAGTACCAAAGTTTTCTCATTGGCAGAAAGTTTAGGTGGCGTTGAATCATTAATTAACCATCCGGCATCGATGACACATGCATCCATACCCAGAGAAGAAAGAATCAAAAACGGACTAACCGACTCTTTAATCAGACTTAGTGTTGGTATTGAAGACGTAGAAGATCTTATTGAAGATTTGAATCAGGCAATAGGATAAAGAGAAGAGTGAAGAGTGAAGAGTGAAGAGTGAAGAGTGAAGAGTGAAGAGTGAAGAGTGAGAAAAAATTAGGTAAAAAAAGGTTTAAAAAAAGGTTTCCCCTCCATCGCATGCGATGGAGGGGACGCTGATGCCGGACTCGGCATACAGCTGGGGTGGTTCATTACATCTTGAAATATTTATGCATGCAAGTCGAAAACCATCCGAATCTTAAAGCATTTTTTGACGAGAAAGTAGACAGATATAATCAGCCCTATTTCATATCAGCAGACCCCATATGTATCCCTCATTTATTTTCAAAAAAACAAGACATTGAAATAGCAGGTTTTTTTGCTGCCATATTCGCCTGGGGAAACAGAACTACCATCATCAATAAGTCGAAAGAACTTATGCAATTAATGGATATGGCACCCCACGAATTTTGCATGAATCATTCCGATAATGATCTTAAAAAACTTTTACAATTCAAACACCGCACCTTCAATGCCACAGACTTGTTGTATAGTATTGAATTTATGAAACACCACTATTCAAAACAAAAGAGTCTTGAGTCAGCATTTTTTTCAGATGAAATTTTAAAATCAGGAAATCAAAATTTAGTGGAATTAGGGCTTATTCATTTTCATGAATACTTTTTCTCATTGGAAGATGCGCCAAACAGAACCAGAAAGCATATTGCAACACCCTATAAAAACTCGGGTTGTAAAAGATTAAATATGTATTTACGCTGGATGGTACGGAATGATAAACAGGGTGTGGATTTTGGAATCTGGAAAAAAATAAAACCATCCATGCTAATCTGTCCAATCGATGTACACGTAGCAAGAGTAGCAAAACGATTTCAGCTACTCGATCGCAAACAGGCCGACTGGGCTGCCGCAATTGAACTCACTCAATACTTACGTAACTTAGATCCAAACGATCCGGTAAAATATGATTTTGCTTTATTTGGACTGGGTGTAATGGAAAAATATAGTTAATATGAATAATAATAGCGAACTAATTTCTTTAGAAAAATTATCATTCGATGAGTTGGTTGCTCATATTAATCAACTGATCTCGAAAGACTTTGCAAAACTTGTTTACTTATTATACGCAGTTGATGTATCTGAAAAAAAATTAAAGCACCTCTTGGCTGAGCATCCTAACGAGGATGCCGGGAAGCTCATTGCATTACTCATTCTGGAAAGGCAAGAACAAAAGAAAAAAAGTCGTGAACAGTTTAAACAAAATGAACAGCATATTCCAGATGAAGATAAATGGTAATTAATCAATTTTATTAAAGTGCTCATCATATAAGCCCATTAAAAGACTGCTTCCATCAGCATCTACTTTTACCCCTCCATATTTAGCTAGTTCATATTTCTTAGCACTGCCCTGTTGAATGTAATAATTTTCAGCTCCAATATTCAATGTAAAATATCCTTTACTATATTCAATGAGGAATTCATTATTATTTCTTGGAATGATTTTTTGTTGAAATCTTATTCTTTCGGCTATTGAATTAGAATCAAGTTTTACAACAACAAAGCCCCGTTTATAAACTGTATCTAATATCAACCCTTTTACAATCTTATACTTTAAATTAACCATATCACCTTGAATCAAAGGCGCTTTTGGATTATTCTCTATAAGCTCCAAAAAAATCATTTTCCCATTATCAATAATTTTCTCCTTTTGAATAGCTGAATAATTTACAAAAGCTAATAATGTAACAAGATTCAATAAGATCATTATCATTTTAATTTTTCTCATCAGTCATCAATTTTTTTGCACTTAAAAAATAGATGCCACCAAATATCAGCCCCGAAACAAAAAGCATTTCTGATTTTATCAAAAGGCTATAATTAAGTTCATAATAAAACATACATAAAAAAAACATTACACTAATAACTCCAATTATAAATCCTGTTTTATAATTTATATAAAAACAAAAAAGTAATACAAGTATAGACCCAATAATTGCAGGAGAAATGGCAGTCAGTGTTAATACAATTAGAGATACCAAATAAACGAAAGCTTTAGTATTCTTTTCTGCTATTCCCAATTTATTCATCAGGATATTAATAAATAGTAAAATAGCAACAATAATAGGAAGAGAGGAGATCCAAGGATATTTTACATCAAAAGGTATTTCAGATTTAACACTGATGATTCCCAAACTTATTAAAAGGATTAAAATGAGTCCGATTTTTAAAGAGTCATATAATTTTGAAAAATAATGCTTTGAAGATATGAATGTAGCTTCGTTTAAAAAGACTTGAACTAATCCAACAACAATGACAATGGTGAAAGCATGAAAAAGCCAGAAATAT
>Ga0194047_10002417_pt1 | contig 10692 bp, 9 predicted proteins | sample JunL225m_MetaG_2_FD_160070 | JGI IMG/M metagenome (GOLD analysis project Ga0194047, IMG submission 160070) | Anoxic zone freshwater microbial communities from boreal shield lake in IISD Experimental Lakes Area, Ontario, Canada - Jun2016-L221-5m | ecosystem: Environmental > Aquatic > Freshwater >...
TTACAGTGCCACTGTGGTCGAACGACTGCTGGCTCAAGATGCCATCATCATTGGCCGATGCAATTGCGATGAATTTGCAATGGGTAGTTCTAACGAAACTTCGGCTTTTGGCAATGTGCTTAATCCCTTAGATACTTCTCGTGTTCCGGGTGGTTCATCAGGAGGGGCTGCTGCTGCTGTAGCTGCCGATTTGTGTTTAGCTTCGCTCGGCACCGACACCGGAGGCAGCATCCGTCAGCCCGCTTCGTTTTGCGGTGTGGTGGGACTCAAACCTACTTATGGGCGCGTTTCTCGCCATGGTGCTATTGCTTATGCATCTTCTTTCGACCAGATAGGCCCCCTTACCAAAAATGTTTACGACTCTGCTTTACTATTGCAAGTTATGGCCGGCAAAGACGAGTACGATAGCACAGTGTCGTCTCGTCCCGTCCCTCAGTTTTCTCAATCGCTTACTTCCCCTTCGGGAAAATTGCGAATTGCTTATCTGAGCGACTGTGTAGATGCCAACGGACTCAATCCCGAAATTAAAGACTATATATATAGTGTAATTGATAAATTAAAAAAAGAAGGTCATATCGTGGAGCCGGTGGCTTTTCCTTACCTCGATTACCTGGTGCCTACTTATTATGTCCTCACCACAGCCGAAGCCTCGTCTAACCTGGCTCGTTACGATGGTATAGGGTTTGGCTATCGCAGCCCCAATGCCACCGACCTCGAAAGCACTTACAAAAAATCGCGTACCGAAGGTTTCGGCACCGAAGTAAAACGCAGAATTATGCTCGGTACCTTTGTGCTCAGTGCCGGATATTACGATGCTTATTACTCCAAAGGCCAGCGTGTGCGCAGGTTTTTGCAAAACAAAACAAACGATATTTTTAAAAACTACGATTTTATTATTCTGCCCGCCACTCCCGGCACAGCTTTCAAATTTGGTCAGCACAGTGCCGACCCTATTGCCATGTATCTCGAAGATATTTTTACCGTTCAGGCCAATATCACCGGCATTCCGGCCATTTCTTTACCTATGGGCTCTCATTCCAATGGTATGCCTTTCGGAGTGCAGGTATTCGCTCCTCATTTTGCCGAAGACCGCCTTTTTGCCTTTTCGCAATACTTAATGGAAAGGAAATAAGTTTAAAGTTAGGAAGTGTAAAGTTCCAAGTTTAAGGTTTCAGGTTGGCTTACTGTAAAAGTTTACAGTATATGGTTTCTTTTAAATTCGCTTATTGCAAAAGTTTGCAGTATATAGTTTCTTTTAAATCTGCTTATCGCAAAAGTTTGCGGTATATGGTTACCTAAAAATCTGCCTATCGCAAAAGTTTGCGGTATACGGTTACCTAAAAATCTGCCTATCGCAAAAGTTTGCGGTAGATGGTTTCTTTTAAATCCGCTTATTGCAAAAGTTTGCAGTATATGGTTTCTTTTAAATCCGCTTATCGCAAAAGTTTGCGGTAGATGGTTACTATCCTCCTAATAATTTTTTATTGGCGATGCCTTCCCGAAACCCGAAACTTTCCAACTTTAAACATTAAACTCGAATCTGTGAATCTGTGGCTAACTTTCCACTTCATCAATTTTAAAATTCTAGAAATCTAAAATTCAAAATTATTTCCCTGTAATTCGTGTCCGTGTGCTTTTATATTTTGTAGTTTTGCGCACTTTTTTTAAAAACAAAATGTCAAAAGACAACCATCTTGTCCACAAACTCTCAGGAGCCGGACTACTCGTTACCTTAGGAATTATATTTGGCGACATTGGTACATCGCCTCTTTATGTATATAGCGCCATTGTGGGCAATAAGCCTATTGATATAGATACGGTAAAAGGTGGTCTGTCGTGTATTTTCTGGACACTTACCCTCCAAACTACACTAAAATATGTGGTACTAACACTTAGGGCGGATAACAAAGGTGAGGGTGGTATTTTCTCGTTATATGCATTGGTGCGCAAAGCCCGCATCAAGTGGCTTTTGTTTCCGGCTATCATAGGTGGCAGTGCTTTGCTGGCCGATGGTATTATTACTCCTCCCATTTCGGTAGCTTCGGCCATCGAGGGTTTGCGCGACCTCAATCCCGATATTCAAACCGTTCCTATTGTATTAGCCATTTTGGTGGGTATGTTTTTTATTCAGCAGTTTGGAACCAAGTTTATCGGTAAGTTTTTCGGGCCGGTAATGCTGGTTTGGTTTTTATTACTTGCGGTGTTAGGGGTGATGGAAATTTCTACCAACTTCAGCATCTTTACAGCTCTCAATCCTTATTATGCTTATGTTTTATTGTTCAATCATCCGGGCGGATTTTTGGTATTAGGTGCAGTTTTTCTTTGTACCACAGGTGCCGAGGCCCTCTATTCCGACCTTGGGCATTGCGGCAGAGAGAATATTCGCGTGTCGTGGATGTTTGTAAAAATTACGTTAATCTTAAACTATTTCGGACAAGGAGCATGGCTTATTTCTCATCAAGGCGAACTGTTGGGAAAAACCAATCCGTTTTATGCCCTTATGCCCGATTGGTTTTTGCCTGTCGGAATTACCATAGCCACCATGGCCACCATTGTAGCCAGTCAGGCATTAATTAGCGGTTCGTTTACCTTAATAAATGAGGCCATGCGTTTAAATTTCTGGCCAAAGGTAAAAGTAAAATATCCTTCCGATTTAAAAGGACAATTGTACATACCAAGTGTAAACTGGCTTTTGCTGGCAGGCTGTATCATTGTTACCCTCAAATTTCAGGAGTCGAGCAATATGCAGGCAGCTTATGGTTTGGCCATAGTGCTCACCATGCTCATGACCACCACCCTGCTTACTTATTATATGGTCATCAAGCGATTTAACAAAATCCTAATTGCCCTCATCATGATTACCTATCTCCTCATCGAAGGGGCTTTCCTTATTGCCAATCTTCATAAGTTTTCGCATGGCGGATGGTTTACATTAATGATTGCAACCTTCCTCATTTCGATTATGCTCGTTTGGTTTTATGCTCGCAAAATACGTAACCGTTATGTGGAGTTTGTAAAACTGAAAGATTACCTGCCGGTGCTCGAAGATTTGAGTCGCGACTTAACCGTACCTAAATATGCTACTCACCTGGTGTATCTAACCAGCGCAAATAACCGCGAAGAAATAGAATCGAAAATTATCTATTCGATTATGCAAAAACAACCCAAACGTGCCGACATTTACTGGTTTGTTCACGTAGATGTGGTGGATGAGCCTTATCTGATGGAGTATAAAGTAAACGAGTTTATTCACGATGATGTTATCCGCATCGATTTCCGATTAGGATTCCGTGTGGCTCCCCGCATTAATCTTATGTTCCGCAAAGTGGTAGAAGATATGGTTAAAAACAATGAGGTGGATATTACCAGCCGTTACAAATCGCTTCATAAAAACAATGTAATTGGCGATTTCCGCTTTATTGTTATCGAAAAATTCATTTCTTACGAAAACGATTTACCAATTTACGAAAAGATGATTCTGGATGTATACGACTTCTTCAAACGCATGAGTTTGTCAGAAGAAAAAGCATTCGGTCTCGATACCAGTTCGGTTACCGTTGAAACTGTTCCATTAATTATCGCACCTCCAAAAGAGTTAAATCTGAAACGAGTGCTCTAAAAAACTGCAAAAAATCATATAAAAAAAGTTAAAATAAAAAGGATTGGTATTAATTAAATACCTAAAATTGCACCCGGAAATAAAATAAATATTTTTATGCCAGTACAAAACACCCCGTTAGATTTTTTCCCGATTGCATTGATGTTTATAGTTGCTTTAGCTGTGGTTATCGCCCTGCTTATTGCCACACACTGGTTGGGACCCAAACGTAAAGCCAAAATTAAAGAAGATACCTTTGAGTGCGGTATCGAAGTTCAGGGAAACGCACGTTTCCCGTTTTCAGTAAAATATTTTCTGGTAGCCATTTTATTTGTGCTGTTTGATGTCGAGGTAATCTTTATGTATCCCTGGGCAGTTAATTTCAAACAACTCGGATTAACCGGCTTTGTTGAAATGTTAACATTCGTTGCTTTTTTATTGGTAGGCTTTTACTACATAATAAAGAAGGGCGCTTTGAAATGGGAATAATCTGATTGTGTTGCCGGCAGTTTGGATATAACCTGTTGCCGCAAACCAATGACTAATGAAAAGTTAAAATGAGTTCAATAGAAAAATCAAAAGTTAATATTGTTCAGGCACCTGACGGAATAGAAGGGCCCGGTTTTTTTGTAACCACCATGGATAAAGCCGTTGGGTTAGGCCGCAAAAACTCATTATGGCCTCTGCCTTTCGCTACTTCTTGTTGCGGAATTGAATTTATGGCCACAGCAGCTTCCACTTACGATTTAGGACGATTTGGTGCCGAGCGTTTGAGTTTTTCTCCTCGTCAGGCCGATTTACTTATGGTAATGGGAACTATTTCTAAAAAAATGGCTCCTGTGTTACGTCAGGTATATCAGCAAATGGCCGAACCGAGATGGGTGCTTGCCATGGGAGCATGCGCATCAAGCGGGGGCATATTTGATACATATAGTGTGCTTCAGGGCATCGACAGAATTATTCCTGTTGATGTGTACATACCGGGTTGTCCTCCTCGTCCCGAGCAGGTAATTGACGGTATTCTCGAAATTCAAAAAATCGCTTCGAGCGAAACCACCAGACGCAGAAATCAGCCTGAATACAAAGCTTTGATGGAAAAATACGGAATGGAATAATTATGGACAAAGAAACATTACTCACTACAGTTCAGGACAAACTAAAAGCACAATTCGGAGGTGGATTTATCTCTTCCGAAATGGTTTCCGATTTCCCTGTGTTTGTTTTAAATCGTGATATTATTTGTGATGCGGTTCGTTTTCTTTATGACGAAGCCGATTTGTCATTTCAATTTCTGACTACATTAGCCGGTACACATTATCCCGATAACAAAGGGCACGAACTAGGTTTGATGTATCAGTTGCACAGCTTGCGCAATAACTACCGCATCCGATTAAAAGTATTTGTAAATATTAACGAACCCAATGTTCCTTCTATCACTCCTGTATTTTTAGGAGCCAACTGGATGGAGCGTCAGGAATTCGATTTCTTTGGAATTAATTTTACAGGTCATCCTAATTTAAAACGAATTCTGAATATGGATGAGATGACTTATCATCCCATGCGTAAAGAGTTTCCGCTCGAAGACGGAACAAGAGAAGATAAGGATGATAAAATGTTTGGACGATAAAATTTTGATTCATACAATCAATGAGTAAAGATAAAATTATAACAGTTTCAGGAAACGACCAGGAAAAAGAGTACACCACTCTAAACCTTGGACCAACCCACCCGGCCACTCATGGTATTTTTCAAAATGTTTTGAAAATGGATGGGGAAATCATTATGTCTGCCGAGTCTACCGTTGGATATATTCACCGTGCATTCGAGAAAATTGCCGAACATAGAAACTACTATCAGATTACCACTCTTACCGACCGTTTAAATTACTGTTCTTCTCCTATTAATAATATGGGATGGCACATGGCGGTTGAAAAATTATTTAACATCGAAGTTCCGAAACGCGCACAATATTTACGTGTTATCATTATGGAATTGTCGCGTATTGCCGACCATTTAATTTGTAACAGTGTTATTGGTGTTGATACAGGAGCATTGACCGTTTACTTCTACATCTTCCAGCTTCGCGAACGTATTTACGAATTGTTCGAAGAAGTATGCGGAGCCCGATTGACCACCAATATTGGCCGTGTAGGAGGTTTGGAAAGAGATTTTTCTCCTAAAGCATGGGCTACTCTTGATAAAATATTAGAAGAAGTTCCTAAAGGATTGAAAGAATTCGAAAACCTGTTGGTACGCAATCGTATCTTTATGGATCGTTGTATTGGATGTGGTCCTATTTCGGCCGAAAAAGCATTGCAATACAGTTTCACAGGCCCGAACCTGCGTGCTGCCGGTGTTGATTATGATGTAAGGGTAATGAATCCATATTCATCTTACGAAGAATTTGATTTTATTGTTCCGGTAGGAACCAATGGAGATACTTACGACCGTTTTATGGTTCGTGAAGAGGAAATGTGGCAAAGTTTGAGCATCATTAAACAAGCCAGAGAAAAAATAAAGAAAGAACCGGAAGGTGTTTTCAATGCCAATGTACCTGATTTTGTTCTTCCTCCTAAAGAAGAAGTTTACAATAATATGGAAGCATTGATTTATCACTTCAAAATAGTGATGGGTGAAGCCAATGTGCCAAAAGGAGAAATTTATCACTCAGTGGAAGGCGGAAACGGAGAACTTGGATTTTACATCATCAGCGATGGTGGTCGTTCGCCATACCGTATGCACATTCGCAGACCATGCTTCATTTATTATCAAGCTTACACCGACATGATAAAAGGATGTCTTTTATCAGATGCTATTTTAACCATGAGTAGCATGAATGTGATTGCAGGAGAATTAGACGCTTAGCCATTAACAAAGAATTCTATTGAAAAGAAATGAGTAAGGAAATAAAATTTAACGAAGAAACGCTTGCTTTGGTTGATAAACTGATCAATCGTTATCCTGCCGGAAAGCAAAAATCGGCATTGATTCCTGTTTTACATATTGCGCAAGCCGAATTCAATGGTTGGCTTAGTTCTGAAACTATGGACTATGTTGCTTCTTTATTAAAAATTAAACCTATCGAAGTATACGAAGTGGCTTCGTTTTATTCTATGTTCAACCTGAAACCGGTTGGCAAATGTTTAATCGAGGTTTGTCGCACTTCTTCTTGCTGGGCTCGTGGTTCAGAAGATGTAGTTAGATATTTAGAGAAAAAATTAGGAATTAAAGAAGGTGAAACCACAAAAGACGGAATGTTTACTATTAAAACGGTAGAATGTCTTGGTAGCTGCGGAGGGGCTCCTATGTTGCAGGTGGGCGCTGCCTTTCACGAAAACCTTACACTTGAAAAAGTGGATGCGATAGTGGAAAATTACAAATCAATTGGCAAGCAAAGAAGTTACACGGATTTAGATTATAAAAACACAATATAACTGAACCAAACCCTCCTGAAAAGGAAGGCAAGGCCACAGAAACGAATAACATGGGCAAAAAGATTTTACTCGAGCATATTAACGTACCAGGCATCAATACGCTGGAAGTGTACCGTCAGAAAGGCGGATATGCATCTGTTGAAAAAGCTTTGAAAACAATGGCTCCTGATGCTATTGTGGAAGAGGTTAAAAAATCCGGATTAAGAGGCCGTGGAGGTGCGGGTTTCCCTACAGGAATGAAATGGAGTTTCCTTGCAAAACCTGAAGGAGTTGAGCGTTATCTGGTAGTTAATGCTGACGAATCGGAACCGGGAACTTTCAAAGACCGCTATCTGATGGAAAGAATTCCTCATATCTTAATTGAAGGAATGATTACTGCCAGTTTTGCTTTGGGCGCTAAAACATCTTGCATTTACATTCGAGGTGAATATTTTTATGTTTCTCGAATACTTGAAGCTGCCATTGCCGAAGCTTATGCTGCAGGTTGGTTAGGAAAAAATATTTTAGGAACCAATTTCTCTCACGACATTTTTGTACAGGTAGGTGCGGGTGCATATATCTGCGGTGAAGAAACGGCTTTGCTTGAATCGTTGGAAGGAAAACGCGGAAACCCTCGTATCAAACCACCTTTCCCTGCAGTTGCCGGTTTGTATGGATGTCCTACTGTGGTAAATAATGTTGAAACAATTGCATCTGTTCCTTACATTGTAATGAATGGGGGAGATGAGTATGCTAAAATAGGTATTGGAAGAAGTACAGGAACAAAATTAATTTCAGCCTCCGGTCATATTAATAAACCTGGAGTTTATGAAATTGAGATGGGAATAACTGTTGAAGATTTTATTTATTCGGATGAATATTGCGGGGGGATAATTAATGGAAGAAAACTAAAAGCGGTTGTTGCCGGAGGTTCTTCAGTTCCTATTTTACCTGCCGATTTAATTTTAAAAACAGAAAAAGGAGAAGCACGATTGATGTCGTACGAATCTTTAAGCGATGGAGGTTTTGCTTCCGGAACCATGCTTGGTTCAGGAGGTTTTATGGTGTATGACGAAACAACAAGTATTGTTAAAAACCTTTATACATTCGCTCGTTTTTATCATCACGAAAGTTGCGGACAATGTTCTCCTTGTCGTGAAGGTACCGGTTGGATGGAAAAAATTCTTCACCGAATTGTTGAAGGACATGGGAAACCTGGCGATGTTGATTTGCTATGGGATATTCAGCGTAAAATAGAAGGAAATACAATTTGTCCTTTAGGGGATGCTGCAGCATGGCCGGTAGCAAGTGCTATTCGCCATTTCCGTAAAGAATTTGAAGAATATATTAATAATCCGGAAAGGATAAAAGATGTTAAACATTATTATAGTGTACATCAGTTAGCTTCGGTGTAATTGTAATTTGTAATAAATAGTAAAATGCCAAAAGTAACTATAGACGGACAAAGTATTGAAGTGCCAGATGGGACAACCATTTTGCAGGCTGCACGTATGATTGGCGGAGAAAATGTTCCTCCAGCAATGTGCTATCATTCGAAATTAAAAACGAGTGGAGGATATTGCCGTACCTGTATTGTAAAAGTTTCAAAAGGTTCTGATAAAGATCCTCGGCCAATGCCGAAATTGGTTCCATCGTGCCGTACAACGGTTATGGATGGCATGGAAGTACAAAATAATACTTCGCCAGAAGTATTGGAAGCTCGCAGAGGAGTTGTTGAATTTTTATTAATCAACCACCCGTTGGATTGCCCTGTTTGCGATCAGGCAGGCGAATGTCATCTTCAAGATTTGGGCTACGAAAACGGTGCGGCAAATACACGCTACGATTTCAAAAGGAGAAAATTTAAACAGATTGATATTGGCCCTTACATAAAGTTACACATGACTCGTTGCATTATGTGTTTCCGTTGTGTAAAAGTAGCCGATCAGATTACTGATAATCGAGTTCACGGAATGTTGAACAGAGGTGATGCTTCAGAAATAAGTACCTATATTGAGAATGTAATATCAAACGATTTTTCAGGAAATGTGATTGATGTTTGTCCTGTGGGCGCATTAACCGACCGTACATTCAGATTTAAGAGCCGTGTTTGGTTTACCAAACCGATGGATGCACACCGAAGCTGCACTAAATGTTCTGGAAAAGTAACATTGTGGGAAAAAGGTGAGGAAGTTCTGAGAGTTACAACTCGTAAAGATAAATGGGGCGAATCGGAAGAATGGATTTGTAATGAATGCAGATTTGAGAAAAAACATATAAATGATTGGGTAGTTGAAGGGCCACGTCATATTGATCCTCACTCTGTGATTTCATTAAATCATTATGAAAATGTTGCTGCAAAATTGAAATTAGATATTGCCAAACAGCAAAAACAGCTTGCAAGCAAGAAATAAAAAAACAATATGACTTTAGGATACGTAATATATAAATTGATACTGGTGGTAGTGGTTTTTGCGGTAACCCTGCTGATAGCCATGTACAGCACTTATGCTGAACGTAAAGTAGCTGGTTTTTTACAAGACAGACTAGGTCCTAACAGAGCGGGCTGGTTTGGAATTCTTCAGCCTGTGGCCGATGCTGTGAAATTATTTATGAAGGAAGAGATGATACCAAGTGTATCGAATCGCACCTTGTTTATTTTAGCACCGGGATTAAGTTTATTAACGGCATGTATGACCGGAGTGGTTATCCCTTGGGGAACTTCATTAACACTTTTCGGTACATCTTATTCCTTGCAGGTAACCGATGTAAACATTGGAATACTTTATTTGTTTGGTGTTGTATCCATAGGTGTTTATGGAATTATGATCGGAGGCTGGGCTTCGAATAACAAGTATTCATTGCTGGGAGCTTTACGTGCATCTTCTCAAATGATAAGTTATGAAGTGGCCATGGGTCTTTCTATCATCGCTTTGATTATGACAACTGGAACATTAAGTGTAGGACAAATAGCAGCACAACAACACGGTTGGCATTGGAACATTTTGGTTCAGCCGTTGGGTTGTTTAATTTTTATAATTTGTGCTTTTGCGGAAACCAATCGTGCACCTTTCGACTTACCGGAGTGCGAGCAGGAATTAGTAGGCGGATATCACACTGAGTACAGTTCGATGAAAATGGGTTTCTACCTTTTTGCAGAGTACATCAACATGTTCATCTCATCGGCAGTAATCTCTACATTCTACTTTGGAGGTTACAACATGCCTTTTGTAGGGCGCTTTATTCATGACCCAAATCTGCTTGCAGTTTGTGGAGTTGTGTTTTTGTTTGCAAAAATATTTTTCGGCATCTTCTTCTTCATGTGGGTTAGATGGACAATACCACGATTCCGCTACGACCAGTTGATGAACTTAGGCTGGAAAACATTAATTCCATTGTCCATATTAAACCTTGTATTAACAGGTGCGTGGATGATGCGCCATGAAATTTTAAGTGTATTTATTAAGTAAGAATAAAGATGCAACCATTAACCAATAGATCGAAAGTTGTAGTTAAAAAAGAAATGTCTTTGTATGAAAGGATATATCTGCCTGCCGTTATTTCGGGTATGATGATTACATTTTCTCACTTTTTCAGAAAGAAACCAACTATTCAGTATCCTGAACAAACACGTCCATTTAGTGGAGTTTACAGAGGTCAACATGTGTTAAAACGTGATGA
>Ga0194047_10002418_pt1 | contig 10689 bp, 6 predicted proteins | sample JunL225m_MetaG_2_FD_160070 | JGI IMG/M metagenome (GOLD analysis project Ga0194047, IMG submission 160070) | Anoxic zone freshwater microbial communities from boreal shield lake in IISD Experimental Lakes Area, Ontario, Canada - Jun2016-L221-5m | ecosystem: Environmental > Aquatic > Freshwater >...
GCTTGATCAGCTGTAGCCAATTGCCAAAAAGAGTCCCAGCCGAAGCCAAAGGCGGGTGAATTAAAAGTTGAAGCTAGGGGAACGCTAGCAATTTTCTCTAAAGCTTGGAGAATTTGAGTGCTACTTGAGCTTTTGTCTTCAAGTAATTGATTTTTAATAGAAATATAGGATTTCTCTAGCCAAATCAAGGCATTGGCTGGTTGAATGGGGGTTTTAAAGTCCCCAGTTAAATATGCGGAAGCCAGTTTTTGTTGCGCAGAAACGTCACCTAAACGAGCTGAACTGAGGATTTTTAAGAATTCGCGACTTGCCATGTGACAATTTTGTCATCTGAGGGGCACAAAAGACAGAAATTAAGGGTCTTGTTGCCCTGATACAACGAAGAAAGCCAAAAAACTACCTTTTGACAAGCAAAAAGTACTGATAAATACCCTTACCCCCAGTCTAGCAGGGCAAAAGAAGCAAAATTCATAGGTCCCAGTTTTATTAGGGCATTACTTTCAATTTATGGAGATTTAAAGAATGAAAAAATCGCTATTCGCAGTTGCAGCTCTGTCAGCTATTGCTGGCGCAGCTCAAGCTCAATCCAGCGTAACCGTATACGGCATTATGGATATGGGTTATGTTGGTTCTAACGCTAAGACAGTATCTTCTGCTGGCGTTGTCAACAAAACAACAACAAGTTCTTTTGGCCAAAGCCAAGAGCAAACTAACCGTTTAGGCTTCAAAGGTACTGAAGACTTAGGCGGCGGCGCTTCTGCATTCTTTACGGTTGAAATGGGCTTGACCCCACAAAACCCAAACATCGGTGGTGGTGGTGCTAAAGATACACTTCAGTACAACGACAACAACGGTGGCTCTGCACTTGATAATCGTCAATCATTTGTTGGTTTGAAAAAGAGTGGCATTGGCCAATTCGCTTTCGGTCGTCAATACACACCAATCTTTAATGCTGGTGCAGCAACAGACGCATCACAGTATGCAAACGTAGTTGGTAACGTTGTATATCAAGGTTCTAGCATTGCTGGTACAAGTACAGATGGCGGTATTGGTGCTGGTTCATACAACAACTCGTTCACAAACCGTGCTTCAAACGCACTCACAGCTTCATCAGACAAGTTTGCAGGTTTTGGTGTTAACGGTATGTATGCAATGACCAACACTAACGCAACTCAAACTGCTGTTGGTAATACAACTGCTGGTGGCGGTACAACCAACTGGAATGGCTGGGGATTGAGTGCTGATTACACATGGCAAAAATTGTATTTGACAGTGGCTTATCAGTCATTCAAGACTCAATACGCCAATGGTGTTCTGACTTCTGCAACTACAACTAACCTAGGTCAAGGCATTACCTCTGGTCAGTCTGTTGCTGCTGGTTCTTTGTTGTTCCAACCAACCAATTCTGCTGACAAGCAAACTTATGTTGGTGGTACTTATGACTTCGGTATCTTGAAGGCATATGCACAGTGGTCTGGTCGTAAAGTGCAGAATGATACTGCTTACAGCACAACAGTTACTGGTGCACAAGCTAATCGTACTGCTCAGCAGATTGGTGTACGTAGCTACATTACTCCTGTTGTTGAAGCTTGGGGTTCTGTTGGTAACGGTAAGTACACTGGTCCAATCGCTTCAGGCGGTTTGCCAGCATCTGTTAGCTTCTTGGGTTGGCAGTTGGGTTCCAACTACTACTTGAGCAAACGTACAAACTTGTACGCTATCTATGGTCAGACTCAGTCAACTTCAGGAACAGTTTCAACAGCTGGATCTGGCGCGACATCTAACCAGTACACAGTTGGTATGCGTCATACATTCTAATTTAACGCTAGCGTAAGCTAGCTAACAATTAGTAGTAAAGAAGTTAAAAACCCACCGTAGTAATACGGTGGGTTTTTTATTGACCAGAGAAATAGTTAGCAATAACTACCGGATGCACGTATTACCCATCCACCCTCAAAGTCTCTGGCACAAGGTCTTGTTGATAGCCCTGATACATGGCCATATAGGCCGCTTCAATATGTTTAGCAAATAAAGGGGTATTAAATAAGGGTGTTGTATCTCTATTGGCCTGTAGCTTTCTCTTAAGTTGCGCAAGTTTGTTTTGATTATTTGCTAGATCAATCGCTTTATCTTCGTATTCTTGAAGCGTTTTTGTAATGAGCTCGGGCATGTCTATCGCTTCTAGCAGGCTTGTTGCTACTCTTCCAGCAAAGGAGTTTCCCGTCAGTGTTAGTACTGGAGTGCCAGCCCATAAAGCATCGCTAGTGGTAGTGTGGGCGTTATAGGGCAAGGTATCAATAAAAAGATCAGCTAATTGATAGCGGGCTAGGTGCTCATCAGGCGGAACCCGTTTTGCAAAAATCAGGCGCTCTGGAGCTAGATCTCGATTTGTAAATTCTTTTATTAAGTTCAGTTTGGTTTTTTCGTTACCTTCGTATAGCCATAGAACACTGCCATCTACGGCTTTTAAAATTCTGGCCCAGCTATTAAGGGTATTGGGCGTCAACTTGAAGTTATTGTTAAAGCAGCAAAAGATAAATCCATGCTCAGGTAAGTCAAAATCTGCACGCTTAAAGAGCTTGTTAGCGATTTTTCGTTTGCGATCATTTGCCTGATAGGTATGGGGAAGGTAGGCAACTTTTTCTGAGTAATATTGCTGATTGGCTTCGGGGATGACTGTTTGATCGGCAATGATGTAATCGATGTAGGGGGCACCCATGGTTCCTGGATAGCCAAGATAATTGACCTGTATCGGCGCTGCGCGATAAGCAAAGATCCCAGTGCGACAGTCTTGTGTATAGCCGCCTAAATCAATTGCAATATCGATCTGGAGATCTCTCGCCAACTGGGCCACTTCCTGATCGGATTGATTGCATATATCAATAAATTGATCAAAAGATCCTTTGAGACGCAGTCGCATGTCATCTGCATCATCAGGGCCTAATGAGAAGCCAACAATTTCAAATTGATTGCGATCATGAAGCTCAAAGAGTTCAGCTATTAAAGAGGCTACCGGATGATTTCTAAAGTCAGCTGAAAAATACCCAAGGCGAATTTTGCCTGTACTTGCACGTTTAGGGATGGGGCCCAATACGGTGCTTTCTAGAAACTTATCGCTGGCAAAAAGCTTAGCAGCCTTGAAGTGGCCATCCTCATCATCTAGCAGCGCAAGTAATGAGAAGGGCACGGCTACTTTTTTATCTTGAGCTAGCTTACTTTGAATATGTAACAACTGTTGATCGTAATGGCTCCAATCGCAAATCATGGTCTTAATGTAGACCGATAGCCCATAGAGGTAATCTTTCTCAGGATCCAATGTAAGAGCCTGTTGGTAGACGCTTAAGGCCTCTTCATAGCGCTTGAGTTCGGTGAGGAGTACCCCTTTATTAAGAAGCGCCTCTAAGTTTTTTGAGTCTATCTCTAGTGCTCTATGGTATGAATCAAGAGCATCGTCTGCTCGATACAACTCCTTAAGCACTAGTCCTTTCCTAGACCAAGCTTCCGCATTATTTGAATCTGCTGCGATCACATATTCTACTGATACCAATGCCTCATCATGACGTTTTAAGTCATTTAGTAACACAGTCTTATTGAGTAGCGCATCAATATGCTGAGGATTGATATCGATTGCCTTCTGATAAGACTCAAGAGCCTCTATATTAAGCTTGAGCTGCCTTAGTGCAACACCCCTGTTAGACCAGGCTTCAGCGTAATGAGGATCAATTTGAATAGCTTTATCAGCATAAAATATTGCGTTATCAAATTCCTTTAAGTTTTTATACGCAGCGCCAATATTCCCCAGGGCTTCTTTATGAGATGGGTTAATTTTTAAGCATTCCTCGAAGGCTGCTATTGCCTCTCTATCTCTATTAAGATAAAGATATGTCATGCCTAAATTCACCCAGGCATCAAGATTAAGTGGAAAAGTACTAATAAATTTTCGATGTTGTATTAAAGCGTCTTGAAAATTTTTACCATCTAAACTTGATTTAGCGAGGTTATATTGCAAGCCTTGATTATTAGGATCTAATTTGAGTGCTTTTTTAAAATAACCTGCCGCCTCTAAAGGTTTTTTCTGAAGGCCTTTAATAATGCCCATGATTTCCAAAACCACTTGATGCTTAGGATGCATATTAAGTGCGGTTTGCATTAGAGATTCTGCGCGAACTAAGAACCCTGCATCCAGGGCTTCAATAGCCATTGGAATAAGATGATCGATTGAATTTTGCATAGAGTAATTATTGCCTAAAGTGCTACTAGTAATGTAGAAGCTTATCCACCCTCAAAGTCTCTGGCACAAGGTCTTGTTGATAGCCCTGATACATGGCCATATAGGCCGCTTCAATATGTTTAGCAAATAAAGGGGTATTAAATAAGGGTGTTGTATCTCTATTGGCCTGTAGCTTTCTCTTAAGTTGCGCAAGTTTGTTTTGATTATTTGCTAGATCAATCGCTTTATCTTCGTATTCTTGAAGCGTTTTTGTAATGAGCTCGGGCATGTCTATCGCTTCTAGCAGGCTTGTTGCTACTCTTCCAGCAAAGGAGTTTCCCGTCAGTGTTAGTACTGGAGTGCCAGCCCATAAAGCATCGCTAGTGGTAGTGTGGGCGTTATAGGGCAAGGTATCAATAAAAAGATCAGCTAATTGATAGCGGGCTAGGTGCTCATCAGGCGGAACCCGTTTTGCAAAAATCAGGCGCTCTGGAGCTAGATCTCGATTTGTAAATTCTTTTATTAAGTTCAGTTTGGTTTTTTCGTTACCTTCGTATAGCCATAGAACACTGCCATCTACGGCTTTTAAAATTCTGGCCCAGCTATTAAGGGTATTGGGCGTCAACTTGAAGTTATTGTTAAAGCAGCAAAAGATAAATCCATGCTCAGGTAAGTCAAAATCTGCACGCTTAAAGAGCTTGTTAGCGATTTTTCGTTTGCGATCATTTGCCTGATAGGTATGGGGAAGGTAGGCAACTTTTTCTGAGTAATATTGCTGATTGGCTTCGGGGATGACTGTTTGATCGGCAATGATGTAATCGATGTAGGGGGCACCCATGGTTCCTGGATAGCCAAGATAATTGACCTGTATCGGCGCTGCGCGATAAGCAAAGATCCCAGTGCGACAGTCTTGTGTATAGCCGCCTAAATCAATTGCAATATCGATCTGGAGATCTCTCGCCAACTGGGCCACTTCCTGATCGGATTGATTGCATATATCAATAAATTGATCAAAAGATCCTTTGAGACGCAGTCGCATGTCATCTGCATCATCAGGGCCTAATGAGAAGCCAACAATTTCAAATTGATTGCGATCATGAAGCTCAAAGAGTTCAGCTATTAAAGAGGCTACCGGATGATTTCTAAAGTCAGCTGAAAAATACCCAAGGCGAATTTTGCCTGTACTTGCACGTTTAGGGATGGGGCCCAATACGGTGCTTTCTAGAAACTTATCGCTGGCAAAAAGCTTAGCAGCCTTGAAGTGGCCATCCTCATCATCTAGCAGCGCAAGTAATGAGAAGGGCACGGCTACTTTTTTATCTTGAGCTAGCTTACTTTGAATATGTAACAACTGTTGATCGTAATGGCTCCAATCGCAAATCATGGTCTTAATGTAGACCGATAGCCCATAGAGGTAATCTTTCTCAGGATCCAATGTAAGAGCCTGTTGGTAGACGCTTAAGGCCTCTTCATAGCGCTTGAGTTCGGTGAGGAGGGCGCCCATGCAGATGTAGGCTTCTGGAACATCACCTTTTAGTAATATGGCTTGGCGGATGCACTGGACTGCATCTTCATAGCGCTGCAGTTTTTTTAACGCCGTAGCTTTATTGAGCCAAGCATCTATTAACATGCGCTCTAGAGCAATGGCCTCGGTTGCAAGTCGCAGCGCAAGGTTGTATTGCCTTAGTTCGATCAGCGCATTGCTCTTATTGGAGAGCGCCTCAGGATATTGGGCATTAATTTTTAATGCATTGTCATAACTGTCAACTGCTTCAAGATATCTTTTTAGCTTGCTCAGAGCATTGCCTCTGTTTGACCAAGCTTGGGCATGATGTGGGGTCAGCAGAATGACGTGGTCATAGCATTCAATTGCTTCTGCATAATTGCCAAGCTCTTTTAGGGCAATACCCTTATTGACCAAGGCATCAATAAATTTGCCATTAAGGTCAAGTGCATCATTATAAAAAGAGAGTGATTTTTTATACTCCTTTTTCTCATCATAAATTCTGGCGATATTAAATAAGACTTCAGCTGAGGCCGGATTTAAAATTCTAGCCATATTAAAATTAGCTAATGCCTCATCAAGCTGATTGCACTGTGCTAAGGCTAAGCCTAATTGATACCTAGCTTCAAAAAAGCTTTTCTCAATTTCAAGCGCTTTACGAAAGTACGGAATTGCATCAACACTATTTTCAGTTAAAAGCAGAAGAGAGCCGAGCTCATAGAATGCGCTTAGAGAGCAATCGGCCGCTTCAGTTGCAATTTTTAGGTAATGAATTGCCTCAAAAATTTGATTCTGGTTGCCAGAGATATACCCACGCAGTTCATTTGCCTTACCGTGACTTTTGTTTGTTGCTAGAGCTTTGGTTAGCGCCTCTAGCGCAGGCACATATTCACCTTTTAAGAAATATCTTTCAGCGGTGCCAACAAGAGATTCAACGCTATTGAGAGTCATTTTAAATTGGCCATTATTTCATTCTGAGCAAGATTTAGGACCGAGTTCCACTCACCCTGAATTGCCTGTCTTAGGAGCTTACTTTTTGGATACCAAGGAGTATCAGTTCTTTCTGTTAGGGAAATAAAATCTGGGGGGTCAGGAAGCAAGATCAAGGTGGGCATATTTAATGCCCCCGCCAAATGAGCTGTAGCTGTATCAATTGAAATAATTAAATCAAGTTCCATTATTAGTGCTGCAGTGTCGTTAAAGTTTTCAAGATGTTCAGCATGGCTATAAAAACCGCCACTTGCGAGTTTGGAGACAACTTGGTTTCTTCCCTCTTCAATTTGCAAGGAGTGAAACTCAACGTTGCCACCTTTAAAGCGATTGATTAATTCAGCAATGTTATTTTCTGAAATATCTCTTTTACTATTTGTTTTGCCGGCGTAGTGTCCGGATCCACTCCAGGTAATTCCAACTCGCAATGGAGTACGCTGCAAGCTACTCTCTTTAGTAAGGGCTTGAAGTCTTTCTCGCCATGAAACTCTTATTTTTTCATCTACAAAGAGATAAGGGGTTTTATTGGGAATCGTATCTAGTGTGCTGCGAAAAGCTAGAGCTAGACTCATGATGGGGCAGTAAAAATCTACTTTGATCTCGATGTCTTTAGCATCGATTGAGTGTCTATCTAAAATTTGAATATTAGCGCTTAAGGTATGCATCAGATAAGTCAATGGTTTTGGTACTTCAAGAATGACTTTTGCCCCCATGGACTCTAGAAGGGGGATGTAGCGGCTAAATTGAATCGTGTCACCATAGCCCTGTTCTGCGTAGATCAAGATTGTTTTATCTTTAAGCGATTCTTTTCCTAGCCATAGCGGTACATTGAAGTATCGCTTATGCTCTCGCATGCCGGGTACTTGCCAGCGAGCTTCGTATAGTTCCCAACCCTCTTCAAAATTACCTAGCCTAAGTAGCGATAGTGCCTTATTCCATTTAGCTTGTGGGTTAGAGGGATTAAGCTCTAGTGCTGCATCAAAATCTTCCAGGGCTGATTGATATTCCTTCAATTCATTTCGAAGGTTACCTCTTCCAATATGAGCCTCTTGTGATTGGGAATTTAATTGAAGAGCTATATTGAAGCAGCTTGAAGCCTGCGCGAACTCATTAATTTCTTGAAAAATATTTCCCTTATTAGTCCAAGCTCTTTCAGAATGCGGATCAATGGCAATTGCTTGGTCAAGATATTTCAGCGCTTGCAATTCATATCCTTTTTTTGATAGGCAGACGCTGAGATTTAAGAGGGCATCATAATTGCTTGGCTCAATACTGAGTATTTTCTGACAAGCTTTTTCGCACTCTTCCCATTTACCAAGTTGAATCAAGGTTGCCGAAAGATTGACGAGTATAGAGGGGCGATCCGGCGCGAGTCGCAGGGCTTCTTTAAATTGCCCCTCGGCCTTAGAAAAATCCTCTTCTTCAAAAAAATACAAGCCCAATTCAAAAAGATGTTTGGCTTCTTCTATCTTAGAGGTCACAGAAAACCCAGTCGCTTGCTTGAGTGTTTATTTCCACGACTGAATTCCTCAATTAGTTTTTCAGGCTATCGCGGATTTCACGTAATAGCACAACATCTTCTGGGGTTGGGGGAGCGGGCGGCGCATCCATGACGCGAACTTTATTCACCACCTTTACCATCTGGAAAATGACAAAGGCCAACAAAATAAAATTGATTGAGATAGTGATGAAGTTGCCGTAAGCAAAAATGGGGATGCCAGCCTTTTTGAGGGCATCAAAAGTTCTAGGGACACCTTCTGGGATATTCCCGAGCACAATAAAGAGGTTGGTGAAGTCAATATGACCGCCCAATAGGCTAGAGATCACTGGCATCACAATGTCATTTACTAGGGAATCAACAATTTTCCCAAAGGCCCCGCCAATAATGACGCCGACGGCTAAATCAATCACATTGCCCTTAACGGCAAAGTCGCGAAATTCCTTCAAAACGCTCATAAATGCTTCCTTTCTAGTGGGAATAACGATTATCCAGAGATTAACCCCATAACTTTCTTGCTTACCCATCTTTTTACTTTAAAATCCTACCTTTAAGCAATTTCCGCCTATAAATGCTTCTTTCGAGGATTTTTGTAAATGAGTGACAAGCCCTGTATGGATAAGGATCGCCGTAATTGGTTGATCGCCACTTCGGCAGTTGGAGGCGTTGGTGCAGCCGCAGCCTTATACCCTTTTATAGATAGTTTTGAGCCTTCCGAGCGCGCCAAGGCCGCTGGGGCTGCGGTTGAGATTGATATTGCTGGCATGCAGCCAGATGAGATGAGAATGGTGGAATGGCGCGGTAAGCCTGTTTGGGTAGTGCGTCGCACCCCAGAGCAGGTTGCAGAGCTCTCCAAGATTGACTCCGAGCTAGCTGACCCTGATTCTTTAAGGGACCCAGCCCAATTTACGCCTCCTTATGCCCAGAATCAATGGCGCTCGATTAAACCTGAATATCTCGTTGTAGTGGGGATTTGCACCCATTTAGGTTGCTCGCCATCCGCTAAATTTGAGGCAGGCCCACAGCCTTCCTTACCTAATACCTGGCCAGGTGGCTTCCTTTGCCCCTGCCATGGATCTACATTTGATATGGCAGGTCGTGTATTTAAGAACAAACCAGCCCCAGATAACCTTGAAGTGCCGCCACATATGTATTTGAGCGATACCAAGATTCTGGTTGGCGATGATAAGAAGGCCTAAGGAGAGATAAATGGCATTTCACGAAAAAGAAGTCCCAGCAGACGCTTCTGCAGCCCAGAAGCTGATGGCCTGGGTTGATTCACGGTTACCTGTGACAGAGGCCTTTAAAAGGCATATGAGCGAGTATTACGCTCCCAAGAACTTGAATTTTTTCTATATTTTTGGTGCTTTGGCTATTGTCGTGCTGGCATTGCAGATTGTTACTGGCATTTTCTTGACCATGAACTACAAGCCTGATGCTGCTAAGGCTTTCGATTCTGTTGAATACATCATGCGCGAAGTACCTTGGGGCTGGTTGATTCGCTATATGCACTCTACCGGCGCATCCATGTTCTTTGTCGTTGTATACATGCATATGTTCCGCGGCTTGATTTATGGCTCATATCGCAAGCCTCGCGAACTCATTTGGATCTTTGGCTGTGCGATTTTCTTGTGCATGATGGGCGAAGCTTTCTTTGGTTACTTGCTCCCATGGGGTCAAATGTCCTACTGGGGCGCTCAAGTCATCGTGAACCTGTTCTCTGCAATCCCATTGATCGGCCCAGACCTTTCTTTATGGTTGCGTGGCGACTATGTAGTTGGTGATGCCACTTTGAACCGTTTCTTCGCGTTTCATGTGGTCGCAATTCCTTTGGTATTAATTGGGTTGGTGGCAGCTCATATCCTTGCATTGCATGAAGTCGGCTCGAATAATCCAGATGGCGTAGAAATTAAAGACAATTTAGATGCGCAAGGCCATCCAGTTGATGGCATACCATTCCACCCGTATTACAGCGTCCATGACGTCATGTATTTGGGTGGCTTTTTAATGATTTTTGCTTGTATCGTGTTCTTTGCGCCAGAGATGGGCGGCTACTTTATTGAGGCCAATAACTTCATTCCGGCAAACCCATTTCAGACACCTGCACACATTGCACCAGTTTGGTATTTCACGCCTTTCTACTCAATGTTGCGTGCAACGACCACTAACTTCTTGTTGCCTTTGTGGATTTTCTTGGCTGTGGTCTTGGCGATGTTTGCTAAGACAGCCAAAGATATCAAGATCAAAGGCGCATGTGTTGCAATCGCATTGGCCTTGGCTGGTGGCTTCTACGTCTTAGATGCCAAATTCTGGGGCGTTGTGATCATGGGCGGTTCAGTTGTGATCATGTTCTTCTTACCTTGGTTGGATCATTCTCCAGTGAAATCAATCCGCTATCGCCCAGATTTCCATAAATATATTTATGGTGTGTTTGTGGTGAGCTTTGTGATCCTGGGTTACCTGGGTATCCAGCCGCCTTCACCATTG
>Ga0194047_10002422_pt1 | contig 10684 bp, 9 predicted proteins | sample JunL225m_MetaG_2_FD_160070 | JGI IMG/M metagenome (GOLD analysis project Ga0194047, IMG submission 160070) | Anoxic zone freshwater microbial communities from boreal shield lake in IISD Experimental Lakes Area, Ontario, Canada - Jun2016-L221-5m | ecosystem: Environmental > Aquatic > Freshwater >...
ATTAGATTTTATTCATAAGTTTAAGATTGCTGCAAAAGAGGCTGACGAAACAGATTTTTGGCTCTTACTTTGTCAGGCTGCAAAATCATATCCAAATTGCGAGTATCTTTTGGAGAAAATTGTTCCTATACAAAAAACTATTAATAAAATAATTTCAACATCGAAAAAAAAAGGAAATTAGATGATTAGAAAATTAGTTGATTTGATAATGAAAAACCAACATCATCTAATCAACAAATTAACACATCAACACATCATCAAATTGTAAAATCATCAAATTAACACATCATCAAATTATCAAATTAAAACTATGCTTGACAAATTTGGAATTGCAAAACGCATCGCGAAAGAATTAAAAGACGGATATTATGTAAACCTTGGAATTGGTATTCCTACGTTGGTTGCCAATTATGTTCCCGAAGGAATTGAAGTGGTTTTACAAAGTGAAAATGGATTGCTTGGAATCGGTCCGTTTCCTTTTGCTGATGAAGTAGATGCTGATTTAATAAACGCAGGAAAACAAACAGTAACTACAACAATTGGTTCAAGTTTTTTTGACTCTGCATTAAGCTTCGGAATGATCAGAAGCGGAAGAGTTGATCTCACAGTTTTGGGTGCAATGGAAGTTGCCGAGAACGGTGATATCGCCAATTGGAAAATTCCGGGTAAGATGGTAAAGGGAATGGGTGGTGCGATGGACTTAGTTGCTGCTGCAAAAAATATTATTGTTGCCATGCAGCATGTTGACAAAAAAGGAAATTCAAAACTCTTAAAAAGATGTTCACTTCCAATTACCGGATTAGGTTGTGTAAAAAAAGTTGTCACCGAATTAGGTGTGTTTGATATTGTTCCCGAAGGTTTTCAATTATTAGAACGTGCACCCGGAATTACCGTTGAATATATCCGCGAAAAAACAGAAGGACATTTATTGGTTGTTGGTGAAATTCCTGAAATGATTTTATAAAAAAAAGAACCTCAAGTAATTGTTAAAATTATATAATAATTACATTTCCCAACCAAACTATCCAAACAAGCGCGCCTAATATACCACCAGTAAACACAGAGGCTAAGAATGTTAATTTTATTTCTTTTGGAATAATTTTTAAATAGAGGTATGACATAAATTCCTCCGCACAAATAAAATCGATAGATTGATAAATCATTAAATTATCAAATCAGCGAATTATCAAATCAACTCCCGATAGCTATCGGGATCAACTTTTCTTTAATTAAATACTCCGCAATTTGAACAGCATTTGTTGCAGCTCCTTTGCGTAAATTATCGGCAACTATCCATAAATTTAAAGTGTTTGCTTGCGATTCGTCTCTTCTTATTCTTCCAACAAAAACTTCGTCTTTTCCATCAGCATCCAGTGGCATCGGATAAATAAAATTGGCAATATCATCTTTCAAAATTACCCCTGCTGTTTGTGATAAAATAGTTCGCACTTCATTTAAATCGAAATCATTTGCAAATTCAATATTGATACTTTCACTATGTCCGCCCATTACAGGAATTCGCACACAGGTTGAAGTAAGTTGTATACCATTATCCTGCATAATTTTTTTAGTTTCATCCACCATTTTCATTTCTTCTTTGGTGTAACCATTTTCTAAAAACACATCAATTTGCGGAATACAATTTTTATCAATTGGATATTTATAAGCCATCTCGCCTTTGATGTTATTGCGTTCGTTTTCTAATTGCTGAACAGCTTTAACTCCTGTTCCGGTAACAGATTGGTAAGTAGAAACCACCACACGTTTGATTTTATATTTTTTATGCAAAGGGTTTAACACAACCACCATTTGAATGGTGGAACAATTTGGATTTGCAATGATGTGATCGTTTTTTGATATCACGTTTGCATTCACTTCTGGAACCACTAATTTTTTATCAGGATGCATTCTCCATGCTGACGAATTATCAATAACATAAGTTCCAACTTCAGCAAATTTTGGAGCCCATTCCAATGAAGTATTTCCACCTGCCGAAAACAACGCGATATCAGGTTTTGCATCAATGGCTTGCTGCATTCCATAAACGGAATATTCTTTTCCTTTGAAGGTGATTTTTTTGCCAACGGATTTTTCTGATGCTACAGGAATAAGTTCTGTAAGCGGAAAATTTCTCTCTGCTAAAACTTTTAACATCATTGTTCCTACTAGTCCTGTGGCTCCAACAACTGCTACTTTCATTTGTTATGGTTTTATTATTTGGGCAAAAATAAAAAAGGCTGCCAAAGTTTTGCAGCCTTGGTGATAATTTTTTACTAACTATTATTTCTCAATCAATGAACTTAATTTTGGATCTTCAGGTTCGGTATCCGAAGGAAAATATTCAACGAATTTCCCTTTTTCATCAATCAAAAATTTTCCAAAATTCCAACGGATTTTAACATCTTTCACACCGTTCATTTCTTTTTGTGTAAGCCATTTATAAATTGCATGAGCACTATCTCCTTTTACAATAATTTTTTCGGTTAAAGGAAATGATACATTGTAACGGCCTTTGCAAAATTCACCAATTTGTTTGGCATCCCAAGGCTCTTGTTCTCCAAATTGATTACATGGAAACCCTATGATAACAAGTTTGTTTTTATATTTTTCATACAACTTTTCTAAACCATCATACTGACGAGTAAACCCACACATAGAAGCGGTGTTTACACACAATACTTTTTTACCTTTAAAACTGCTGAAGTTAATCGTTGATTTTCCATCAAGAGATTTGATACTGAAATCATAGAACGAAATTTTTGGAGGATTACTTTTTTTTTCTTCACGGTTAGTGAAACTATAAATAACCAATGCAATTGTTGTAAATAGTATTGCTGATAAAAGTGTTTTTTTCATAGTTAATTTTTATAAAGTTAATATCGCTTCTTTTACTTCATCCATTTGCCATTGCGGTGTGGATGTGGCTCCGCAAATTCCTACTGAATCATTTTCGTTGAACCACTCTTTTTGTATTTCATTTTTTGAACTCACAAAATATGCATTTGGATTTACTTCTTTGCACGCATCAAAAAGCACTTTTCCATTCGATGATTTTTTGCCCGAAACAAAAACAATTTTATCAAATTGAAGGGAGAAATTCTTTAAATGAATATCGCGATTTGAAACTTGTCGGCAAAGGGTATCGTTAAAATCTACTTCTACACCTTTGCTCACCAACAGGTCACGAAGTGCATATAAGTTTTTTGCGCTTTTTGTTGTTTGGCTGTAAAGCTGAATTTTTTTAGGTAATTCAATATTATCAAGCTCTTCAAATTTTTCGATCACAATTGCATCACCGTTTGTTTGTCCTTCTAAACCTATCACTTCAGCATGTCCGTGTTTTCCGTAAATCAGAATTTTTTCTTCGTCATTATTTGCTTCACGAATGCGGTTTTGTAATTTTAAAACAACAGGGCAACTTGCATCAACAAGTTCAAGATCATTTTCCAATGCGAGCCGATAAGTTTCAGGTGGCTCACCATGAGCACGAATTAATACACGTTCATTTCTAAGATTTTTATAATCTTCATGATTAATTATTTTCAATCCTTTTGCTGTGAGTCGCGCAACTTCTTCGTCATTATGCACAATATCACCAAGGCAATACAATTTGCCACATTCATCCAAAATGTTTTCGGCCATTTCAATTGCATACACAACACCGAAACAAAAACCGGAATTTTCGTCTATTTCAACTTTTAGGTTCATAACGTTTCAAAAATAACCATTTAATGCACATAAAGTTTTGTTCATACTTCTAAAAACAATTCCCCTTATTTTTGTTTTATAAATGATGATGAAATCAAACGAAGAATTTGAAAGTTATGAAGGTGAAGCATCGCTGTCGCCTATTCCACTTAGTATTGGCTCTCCAATAATCCGTCCTGAAGATAAGAACCAGATAAAAGCAAATGCTGTAGAGGCAATGAATCATTATGCGAATCAGGAAATTTCGTTGCTAAAAAAGCAGGCAGATTTAATTGTTCAGCAAGTAAGAGAAATTGAAAACCGCTTAAAAGTTTCAGAAAAAATTTATCAATCGGATATTCGTTTTGTGCCTGTTATCGGACAAGTTTATCATCTGTATGAAAAAGATGATCATTTTACATTGTCACTTATTGGTCCTGATGAATGGGGACAATCAAAAAACACTCGAAAATTTGTTGCTTCGGTAAAATTATTGGGCGATCACAGTTGGGATGTAATCAGAAAGAACTAATTAGTTTTTTACACCTGTAACCAGCGTGATTGTTCCATGAACATTCATTTCTTTTCCACTGTGTTTTTTAATGTATAGCAAATAAAAATACACATCATCTGAAGCTTCTACACCTCTTTCATTTTTTCCATTCCACATAATTCTTGGGTCGCTCGATTCAAAAAATGGATTTTCCCATCTGTTAAAAATAAAAATATGAAACGTATCGCATTCCCATGAAACGCCACGAATTTCAAAAAAATCATTGATGCCATCACCGTTTGGAGAAAAGGCATTTGGGATAATTAATTCATCAATGGTATCTCCATTAAAATTATATTGTTTGAATGTGGTGTCGGCACATTTAGTTCCTGCATTACTAATAAGTTTTATAATATAGGTTCCAGGCTTTGAATAACTGTGCGAAGGGTTTGCGTTAAACGAAGAATCTCCATCACCAAAATTCCATTTGTAGGGAATTCCCGGCATACCGGTTTTGTTTTTAAAAAATAATTCACGCGAACAAACATCTGCAGAGATACCAAAATCAGCAGTCGATTTTTGAATGGCATTTACACTTGTTTCAAACGAATCAATAAAATTACATCTCGAAGAATCAATAACGATAAGTTTGATTTTTGTAATTCCGGTTGAAGAAATATTTATGGAATAATTTTTTGAAGAACTCACAAACACATCATTCACATACCAATAAAAATATTTCCCACCACTGCTGGTATTTGATATTTGCAAGATCTGAGGGATGCACAAAAAAGTATCTGAAACCTGAAATCCTGCTTTTAAAATATGTCCTGAAATATCATAATTAAAAGAAATAAAAGAAGTGTCGGTGCAAGGTCCCGAACCACTGTATAACGTTACGGTATAATTTCCACTGCTTGGGTAAGCATGCGAAATTGGGTCCTTGCTATAGGAAGAAGTTCCATCTCCAAAAGTCCAAAAATAATTGACAATATTATTTTGAAAAGTAGTGCTTTTGTTTGTAAAAAAAATGAGTGGTGAGCAGGTGTCTCTGAATAATGTAAATGCACTTTTGCTCGACACATCAACAAAAACATTTTGAGTAATCGAGTCGGCAATATTGCAGGTATTACTATCAACAACAATTAATTTTATCCTGTATAAATTTGGCAGAATAAGACTGTCTTGAAAATTAAAAGTGGAATCACGCAAAACTCCGTTGGTGTACCAATAAAATTTGTGTCGGTTATTTTGAGTTAAATTAGCACAGGTTAAAAATTGTGGAGAGCAACCATACCAAGGCAATGGGTCAAATTTTGGAACCACAAAATAATAGGCACTGTCATATACAACATAATCGTAAAAACTATCGGCACATGCGGTTCCTGCATTACAAACCAACTTGATAATATATACTCCGTTATCCAAATATTTGTGTGTTGGGTTTTTTTGTGTGGAGGTATCGCCATCACCAAAATCCCATAAATATTTTACCGGAATATTTTTATACGATGTGGAAGTATTTGTGAAAGAATAATTTTTACCGCAGGTATCCGGAACGGTTATAAAAGATGCATTGCTCGATGCAACTGTGCTAATGGTTTGATTAGTGGAATCAATTTTTTTGCATGTCACCGAATCCATCACCACGAGTTTTACTACGATAGTTTTTTCAAGAAAAAATGAATCTGAAAATTGATTGGCAGAATCTTTTAAGATGTTATCGTAATACCAAAAAATCTTTTTCCCATTTATTGACCGATTAAAAAAACTTACAGAAGAAGGAAGACAAGATTGCAAGGGAATAATTTTTATTCGAGGTTCAAGTTGATATTTTGTGGTGTCGAGATAAAAAGTTTTTTGTGTGGTATCGGCACATAATGTTCCCGGATTACTGATGAGGGAAACAATATAATTTCCTCCCTGGAAAAAAGTATGTATCGGATTTTTTTGTGTGGAAGTATCGCCATCACCAAACTTCCAAAAGTATGGAACAGAATCTCCGTTTGCTACAAAAGTGTTGTTTGTAAACGATACTTTAAACGAGCATGAGTCACGAATAAAAGTAAAATCGCTATTGCTTGATGCAGCAATGTTTACAGTTTTTGTGATACTGTCAACAATGATACATCGGGATGAATCAACGGCAACAAGTTTAATTTGGTGGTTCCCTTTTTTCGGAAAAGAATATTTGTAATTGCGTGCTGTATCTTTAAGAACATTATCAATATACCAATAAAATTGTTTGCCGTTATAACTTTTGTTTGTAAAAGTGAGCACAGTATCGGAGCAACTGTTTCTGGGATAAATTAAAAAATCAGCAATCACCAAATCGCTTAATCTAAAATCAAGTTTGTAAGCTGCGTTGCTGCATCTCGGACTTTTATTTAATGGCGAATACGAACCGGGAGTTGTAGGAAAATCACTTAAAGTATAATAACTATTATGACAGCTCGAACATATCGATTGATAAATTATTCCTCGTTTATCAAATCGGCTTGTGCCTCCATCAACATGATCGCCCGATTGATTTCCTCCCAGATAACTTCCGTAAAATAAAGACTTGGCATCTTTCTTTAAAACAAATAAATAGAAGTCGCTATTGTCTGTTGAACTTTGTAAGGCATCACTGGTAATTGGCAAAAGAGCGGTGTTATGAGCATAATGAAAGTTGGTATAACCGTTACCATATAAATTTGTTTCTCCTCCCCAGCACGAAGCATAAATATTTCCACAAGCATCAACAATAAATGCACTCGGTGATAGCGCATTGTTTTGAACCCCATTTCCAATAACAGTAGAAAATTCTAACGAATCTAAATTATTTGAGAATCGGGAAATATATAAACTACCTTTTGCTGAACTATAAACATTTGAAGTAACCGGCATCGAATCAAAAGTTTGTCCGAATACATTTACTTTTCCTTTTGTATCGAGTTTTACAAAATAAGTTTGATCATATTTTGCCCCACCCCAATACATCGATCGCATGATGGTGCTTCCATTTGAACTTATTTTTGTAATAAAACCATCCACAGGACCACCGGCAAAACTTGATTGGTAAACACCTGATGTTATTGGAAAATTTTTACTTTGAGTTCCACCTGCCACATAAATATTTCCTATGGTATCAATGTCTAACGAATAGGCTGCATCATTATTCGACTCTCCTAAATAAGATGACCAAATTAATTTTTTTAGAGTGCTGTCAAATTTAAAAATGCAAGCTTCTTGCAATCCTTTATTTACAGTTTGAAATGCACCTGATGTTGTCGGAAAATTTGATGAAAAAGTAGTTGTGGCTATCACAATTTCATTCGCATTATTTACCTGAACTTCGCCTCTAAATTCATCAGCATAGTTTACACTTAACGTATCAATAACACTCGAAGGATCCGACCACATAATGCCATCCCACGATGAGCCTCCAAAATATGTTGAACCAATCAATGCAGAACCTGTAGTATTAAATTTTGTAACGATGATATCAGATTCGTTTGTGGTGCTGTTAAAAGTAGTATCATATGCACCATACGTAACCGGAAAATTATTGGAGCAAGTGCTTCCATAAACAATCAGTCTGTTATCTTTATCAACCACCAAACTATGCGGATAATCATTTCGGTTTCCTCCCAAATAAGTTGCGTACATCAAAGCTGAACCATCATTATTGTATTTGCTTATTGAGATATCACAAGGAAATGAAGACTCTGGCCATTGAGTGGTTCCTCCATTATATGTTTGCATGAAAGCACCAACTGTGGCAGGGTAACGGCCGTTTGGATTAAAAGATGCAAATGGTCCGGTAACTATTCCGGCAGCATAAAAATTACCATCATGATCATAAGTTGCAGTATGCCCAAAGTTATCGGCAGTTGATCCGGAATAAGTTGAAAAAATAACCACCGGGTCGATCACAAGCGGAATGGAATGATCGTATGAACCGAGTTTAAAACTTAATGTATTGTTGTCGAGAATAAAATCGCATTTAATTTTTTTCGTTTGCCCGTCAACGATTTGATAAGCGAAAGGTTTTAATTCTATATATGTTCGAACGCTTGTTTGAGCGTATAATGCGCCACTTTTAATTTTTAAATTTTCAGCACCTTCATAATTCATTTTTATATTTTCAGGATCGGCACCAGGTTGCAAAATCAAATCATATTTTAAAGAATGTGTGCGCGATTCGGTGTATAATTTAATGTCAATTCCCGGATAAATTTTTTGAAGAGAAACTTCTGCAAAAGGTTTTACAAATGATTTCCATCGCATGCTGTTGTTGCCCCTAAAATAATTATAGTAATGTTTAAAAGGTTGCGAACCGATTGCCTTCGTATTTTCATTGCAGCTTAAAAAATTAATTCTAAGTGCATGTCCTTTTACCGAGTAACTTTTAAAATCTTCTTTAACAGCACGTGGATGTTTTACAAGTTTTGCAATATCGCCCTGATCGTAAAAAAAATATTGTAATGCATTTTTTTCAATAAATAATTCAGCACCATTCATCTGAACTGAGTATAACGATGGATTATCCCATTGACCGATGTTTTCAACAAATTCAAAATTATTTTCTGAAGAAATTTTTTCAGGATTTTGCGCAATGATTTTATCGTGGGAGAACCACAAAAAGTAAAGAGTGAAAAGTAGTTTTATGAAATCTTTCTTTTTCAAGCGTAAAATATTCTACTAAAATATGCTAAATCTGTATTTGATTACAAGGATTAAGAAACTTTTAAGAATTTTTTATACCATTGCAACCAAAGCACCTCTATTTACATCTGAACATATAATTGGTACAATAAAAGTGGATAAACAACTTGAGCTGAATTTAATAAAAGATTGTATCGGTGGAGACGGGAAAGCGCAAAAACGTTTATATGACCAATATTCTAAAAGCATGTTTGGTATTTGTTTACGATACAGCAATTGTTACGATGACGCAAAAGATATTTTGCAAGATGGGTTTATAAAAATTTTTACAAAAATGGGTCAGTTCAATTCTACGGGTTCATTTGAAGGTTGGATGAAGCGAATTTTTGTAAACACGGCATTAGAACATTATCGGGCAAATAAAAATCATCAAAATCAGGAAGATGTTGAATTAGCATATAATAATGTCCACCACGATTTTACTTTAGAGAAAATATCTCAAAAAGAAATTTTGGTTGTACTTAATAAGATGTCGGCTGGTTATAGAAATGTGTTAAACCTTTTTATCATTGAAGGCTATTCACACGCTGAGATTGCAGAAATGCTGGGGATAAGTGAAGGGACTTCAAAGTCACAATTATCAAGAGCCAGAGTTGTTTTGCAAAATGAATTGTTAAAAGTGCAAAAAATTATCAGATGAAAAATATAAATAATATTGATGAATTATTGAGGAACAGCTTTGATGGATTTGAGGCTACTCCTCCTTCCAATTCATGGGCCGATATTCAACAAGGAATATCAAAAACTCCCAATATCAATTCACAAAATACCGTTTCGCAAACAGCAAAGGTTTTCAAATCTGCTGGTATTATTACTAAAATTACCATTGCAACAATAACTTCAGGTATTATTTTAGGAGGAGGATATTTAGCATTTAATTATTTCAATAAAGCCACAAATACTCAAACAACAGTTTCTGTTCCTCAAATTCAAGCGCCTCAAAATATTGAACAAAAACCTATTGAAAATTTGCCGGATCAAAACCAAAATATTAAAGAAGAAAAATCACAAACACCATCAATAATTCATCCTAAACAGAATTCAAAAAACAGTTCAGTTTCTGATGAAAATTCTAAACCGATTGTTGAAGCAAATGAAAATAAATCTGGTTCAATCAATTCACCAATTGCCAAAACTACTGAGACGAAACCGGTTATTGTACAAACTCTAAAGCCTGAGCAAAAACAGGCACTTCCAAAGATAAACCATCATTTTTCTTTGCCAGAAAGTAACCCTTCATCAACTATAAATACAACTGGTGAAAATAGTTATCCGGCACCAAAAATCGGAGGTTCGTTTTCTCCAAATGGTGATGGTATTAATGATAAATTTGAAATTAGAATTGACAACGAATCATACTTTGATCTTAAAATTTATGACACCCAAAATCACTTGGTTTTTGAAAGCGATAGTAAAGATAAAATTTGGGATGGAACGAAGATGAATTTAGGAGAACTATGTGAAGAAGGTGATTATACTTACCTCTTTAATTATCAATATAAAAACACCGAAAAGGTGAACACAAAAAGAGGAGTTGTTAAAATAATTCGTTAAAAAGTAGAAAATATTAAATATTAAATTTATGTTAGCAAATTCATTATTTCAAATAAACACCCCTGACGAACAGGGATTTTTATATTTAAAAAACAAATCAAAACTTAATTATATGAAAAAGCTGTACACCTTGTTCATTTTGATGTTATTGGTATTAAGCACACCAAAGTTGTTTTCACAAAATATTGATGTGTATCCGGTATATCCGCCTACAGCTATTTGTGATGGTGATCAGGTAAC
>Ga0194047_10002425_pt1 | contig 10682 bp, 10 predicted proteins | sample JunL225m_MetaG_2_FD_160070 | JGI IMG/M metagenome (GOLD analysis project Ga0194047, IMG submission 160070) | Anoxic zone freshwater microbial communities from boreal shield lake in IISD Experimental Lakes Area, Ontario, Canada - Jun2016-L221-5m | ecosystem: Environmental > Aquatic > Freshwater...
ACCCAGTGCTACCCAGTTGCTGTTTGACCACCGCTTCGCTTCTCTTGCGGTTGAATGAAAACATAAGACATAGGGCTTGTGAATAGATAGTGTTGCTTTATCAGTTAAGGACTTTATAAAACTTTCAGGATAAAACTGTGGAGTATCAAAGCGCTCTATTAGCGGCCAATTGAATGCAGAGGACATCACCTGGCGAGAACGATCAACTGCATGGCATTGAATGGGGATTTGAACAGATTGGTTGTAGAAAGATCTAGCAATCGGCTCATAACCAGAAAATTGAGTAGCATTTGCAAGCCCAGCAACCACTGCATTAGGCGATTTATTTGCCAAGGCGCACACTAAAGCCGACTTCAATAAACCCTGAGTCTCAATAATGACATCGTATTGAACCGACTGCAATTCTTTTTTAAAGGAAAAGAATTGCTTCCAGGTAGCTAGTTGAAGAAGATGCTTTTTCCAACGGCGTAAGCCAAATGGAATGATGTGATCTATACCTCTAAATCCCTGGTTAGATAAGAGAGGGGTCAGTAAGTGAACATAGCCCTCTTCTACCACCCAATCGATTTGCGCATCAGGTAAGCGTGCGCGTAAATCCCAAACAATCGGTAAGTTGTGAAGTACGTCCCCTAAAGAGGAGAGTTTTACCAAAAGGATTTTGGGTGATTGTGTGAGATTGCTCATCGGAGCTTAAAACTTGGGGGCCGCATCCCAAATTAGGCCTGCTGAATCCTTGGCGTTCATATTGGGCATCACGCCTGCTGGCAGTGGCCACTCAATACCAACTGTAAGATCATTCCATGCCAAACAAGCTTCGCTTTGGGGATGGTAGTAATCCGTAGTTTTGTATAAAAACTCGGCTGTTTCTGAGAGCACCAAGAAACCATGCGCTAGCTTCGCCGGAATCCAAAGTTGTTTGTGATTCTGAGCGCTCAGTTCGACTCCAACCCATTTACCATACGTTGGTGAATCTTGACGAATATCAACCGCAACATCATAAACACTACCAGCTACCACTCTCACCAATTTACCTTGGGTCTGTTCTAGTTGATAGTGCAGTCCGCGCAATGTCCATTGGCGTGAAAAGGAATGGTTATCTTGCACAAACTCGACATCTAAACCTGTTGCGGCAGCAAAATCAATGGCATTAAATGATTCGGTGAACCAACCACGCTCATCACCAAAAACCTTTGGCTCTACTACGAATACATCGTGAATGGCGGTAGGGGTAATCGTTATTTTAGAAGTACTTGGCATTAAGCTGATCTCTTTGGCGATAAGCTAATAGGCTGTGGAGCAGTGTTGAGCTCTTTCAAAATTTTACTGAGATATTGACCATAGCTATTCTTACTGAGTTGGGCCGCCACTTTTTGTACTGCCTCAGCACTAATCCAACCCTGACGATAAGCAATTTCTTCGGGGCAAGCTACCATGAGACCCTGGCGCTTTTGCAAGGTGGCAATAAATCCTGCAGCATCCAATAAAGAATCATGCGTTCCTGTATCAAGCCAAGCGAAGCCACGGCCCATAATCTCTACGCTCAGCTCATTCTTTTCGAGATACACGCGGTTCACATCGGTGATCTCAAGTTCACCACGGGCACTGGGCTTAATAGATGAGGCGATATCGCAAACTTGATTGTCGTAAAAATATAAGCCTGTTACTGCATAGTTACTTTTCGGCTGTAGTGGCTTTTCTGCGATCGAAAGTGCTTTGTAGTTTTTATCGAACTCCACAACCCCATAACGCTCAGGATCATTCACGTGATAAGCAAAGACTGTGGCGCCTACACTTCTACTATCAGCACTATCTAATTGATCTACTAGTTCGTGACCATAAAAAATATTGTCGCCTAGCACTAAAGCACTTGGACTATTACCAACAAAGTTTTTGCCCAATGTAAAGGCTTGAGCAAGGCCATCCGGTGAGGGTTGGACGCAATACTCAATATTGAGCCCCCATTGCGATCCATCACCCAAAAGCTCTGTAAAACGCGGTGTGTCATGTGGTGTAGAAATTAACAAGACATCCCGAATACCAGCAAGCATCAGCGTCGTTAATGGGTAATACACCATGGGTTTGTCGTATACCGGCATTAATTGTTTTGAAACAGCTTGAGTCACTGGATACAAACGCGTCCCAGACCCACCAGCCAAAATAATTCCCTTGCGATTTGCCGTCATTCCCTTAATCCTTTAAATAAGGCCGTCTTTAACCAGCGCTTGCACGTATGTCTGGACACCTGCCTCCCACGACCCACTCCATTGCTGCAATTTTGACACATCGCCAATACGAGCGATTTCTTTACGAAGCTTCTCTGTGTTCATTCTAGAGTTCATAGGCCTAGGGGCTGGCAGCGGGTACTCAACAGCCAAAATGGGTCTTATGAGCTCTGGATTTACTTTCAAGCTAGCGCCAGCCTTTAACGCGGCATCTACCGCCAAGCAAGCTAAACCATGCCAAGTGGTCTCACCACCAGGAACAGCATGATAAATGCCCGAAGTAAATTGCTTTAGCTGATTATTTTGATCATTATCCAAGGCAAGCTCTAAAGTGGTTTTGGCAAGCCACTGCGCACTCGTTGGTACACCATGCTGGTCATGAATGATTTTTAACTCTTCACGATCTTTTGCTAAGCGCAAGATAGTCCGAATGAAGTTGCCACCATCGCCATATACCCAGCTCGTCCGGAAGATAGCATATTGACCGCCTACACCTTTAAATGCCTGTTCAATCGCAACCTCACCAGCAGCCTTACTTTTACCGTAGACACCAAGTGGATTACGCTGGTCATCTTCAAGATAAAAGCCTGCTTTGCTGCCATCAAAAACATAATCCGTCGAATAATGAAAGAATGTAGCGCCGTACTCTACGGCATATTGCGCCATGAGCTCTGGCGCTCGTGCATTCACAGCAAATGCCCGTTCTGGTTCAGTTTCTGCTTTATCCACCGCAGTATAAGCAGAGGCGTTGATGATGAAATTGGCTTTGGAAGAATCCAATACTTTTTTCAAGGCAGCCTCATCACTAAGATCACAATCTGATCTGCCGACGTATTTGACATGGAATTGGGCTGATGCTGGCATGGCATCAAATATCGCCTTGAAGGCTTTACCTAATTGGCCATCTTTTCCAAATACGAGAATGTTCATACCTTGTCTTGAAGATTAGTTGTATTGCTTTTGCAACCAATCGCGGTATGAACCGCTCACAACACCCTCTACCCACTGAGGATTATCGAGATACCATTGCACCGTCTTCCGAATACCGGTATCAAAGGTTTCTGCAGGACGCCATCCAAGATCACGCTCAACTTTGCCCGCATCAATAGCGTAGCGACGGTCATGGCCTGGGCGATCTTTTACAAAAGTAATTTGCTCAGCGTAAGACTTGCCATCGCCACGTGGCTTTAGATCATCAAGGATCTGACAAATCGTTTTAACAACGTCTAAATTGGCTTTTTCATTCCAGCCGCCGATATTATAGGTCTCCCCTAAGGCACCTTTAGCAAGCACTGTTCGAATGGCAGAGCAATGATCTCCCACATAAAGCCAATCACGCACCTGCTGACCATCGCCATAAATTGGTAAAGGCTTGCCATTTAAGGCATTGAGTATCACTAAGGGTATTAACTTCTCAGGGAAGTGATAAGGACCATAGTTATTAGAGCAATTGGTTGTGACTACTGGAAAGCCATAGGTATGAAACCAAGCGCGTACTAAATGATCAGACGCAGCCTTTGATGCTGAATACGGACTATTTGGCTCAAAGGGATTAGTCTCAGTAAAAGCAGGATCTGTGGCAGATAAAGACCCATATACTTCATCAGTAGAAACATGATGAAAACGAAAACTTTTTTTGGCGGATTCATCAAGACTATTCCAGTACTCGCGTGCACACTCTAATAGATTAAATGTACCCACAATATTGGTTTGGACAAATTCAGCAGGTCCATGAATAGAGCGGTCAACGTGACTCTCAGCAGCAAAGTTCACAATGGCACGAGGCTTGTGCTCAGCCAATAGGCGCTTCACTAAAGCTTGATCACCAATATCACCATGAACAAAAATATGGCGGGGATCATTCTGCAAAGACTCTAAAGTGGCCAGATTGCCGGCATAGGTCAATTTATCGAGATTAATAATGCCTTCAGCCGCTGGGTTAGCCAGCCAATCCAAAACAAAATTACCACCGATAAAACCAGCCCCACCTGTAACTAAAATCATGAAAAACCTTATTATTGAACTCACCCTGGATTATCATCGTTTGCAAGCAGGGTATTGGCTAATTTGACTAGCCTTTAATTATAAAAGATATACTTTTTTATCTCTAACCGACTGATTTTAATACGAATTACCCATCCCTATGCGCAAAATTGTCCTTTTCAGAATCAGTAGCAAGGGATACCCTAAGGTCAAGGTGGATGGGATCAACAAATTTGATTCCCTAAACAATCTCACCAAAACCTTTAAAGATTGGGAATTTATCTGTGTGGCCGATAACTGCGATGAAGCTTTGCTTACCTGCTTAAGATCGGATTATCAGTTTGATCAGCTTATAGAAACCGAATTAGGTAACCCTGGTTCCTTTTGGAAACTCTATGAGCTTGCATTGGGTATTGCGAAAGAGGATGACATCTTTTACTTTGCTGAGGATGATTATCTGCATCTTCCAGAAGCTCCTGCTGTGATTGAAGAAGGCTTGCAATACTTTGATTATGTGACGCTTTATGACCACTCGGATAAGTACAAAGTGCCTGGTATGCCAATCAATCCCTATGCCAAAGCCAATCGCTATTCTGAATCGACTGAGATTGTGAAGGGGGCTACACAAATATGGAGAACCTCCAACTCCACCACGATGACGTTTGCAGTGACTGGTAAAACATTAAAAGCAGATGCTGATATTTGGTCGATCACTAAAACTGCTAAGAAAGATTTTGACTTCGACAATTTCTGCGTTATTACTAAGCAGCCGTTACTGCCCAAGTCCCGCTTTATCAAACAAATTCCTAGACGTTTACAGTTTTGGTCTAAACCCAAGCGCTACCTAGGCATCTGCATTCCAGGACTTTCTCTGCATCTAGAGCAAGGCTATCTAGGTCCAACTGATCCCCAGCGCTTTTTATCTGAGTTTGTCCAAAAATGAGTAATGCCGAAGGTAAGCCTTTATTGCTTGATGCCTTCTTGTTCTATAACGAATTGGATTTGCTCAAAGCTCGCCTAGAGTATTTAGGCAATACTGTCGATTACTTTGTCATCTCGGAAGCTAATATCGACTTCTCAGGCAAAAAGAAAGCATTTTTACTGAGTGATGAGTTCATATCGACTTTGCCCTTTTCTGAAAAAATCATTTATCACCGTGAATACATTCATCTCAGCTCGATAGAGTGGTTAATTAAGCGCTTGCGCTACCAAAATCGCAAAAACCGTTTGCTGTGGAAAATTCAGGATGCACAAAGAAACTCGACACTTAAACCGCTAAGTCGTTTTAAGGCGTCTGACATTGTGATCTTTAGTGACCTAGATGAGTTTCCCAATGAGAAAGGGCTTACCGAAGCCATTTCCCTTCTAAGCAATCCAGAGGCTCTCAAAAACCAACTATGCTTTAGCTGTGACCAGCTCTTTTTCTACTACAACATTAAAAATGCTGCTCCCGAAGACCAATTCTATGGCTCAATCTTTACCAACTTAGGCACTCTCAGAAAACTACTGCCCCATAAGCTAAGAAGCCAGAAAGATAGCCTAGCCCATATTAAAGATGGGGGCTGGCATTTCTCCTATTTTATGGACGAAGAGAAAATCCTCAACAAGATTTTGGCCATTAGTGACGTAGAAAATCTCAGTCAGTACAAAAACCTATCCAAGGAAGAAATCAGCAAGAAGATTCTGTCTGGCTCAGATTTATATGATCGCCAAACTAAGCTAAGCGATCAAGAGCAATACAAGCTACCTGAAGTTGTACTCAAACCCCTCAGAAAATACTTGCCTAATTGCGTTTAAATTTGTTCATAAAAAATTGCTTGATGGATTTACGAAGCAAACGATTCAGCATTCGGTAGGCACTCGGTAAACCTAATCTTTTTTGCCAATAAGGACCAAGGTTTTGATATTCTGCAAGAAACTCAAGAATGCCTGGATACCTTGGAATACCGTAGTTTGAACAGTACCATTCAAATGCTTGATTGATAGCACGCTCTTTAACTGAAACGTCCACAGCAGAATAGACTCTCTTGCCATCATTGAATGCATGATCTCTCCACCCAACCCCCAAGGATGGGATATGCACTTTTTTTGCACCCAAGATAGATGAGGCATAAATAATTAAATTATCTGCCCAAAAACTTCTATCTCGGTAATGTGGGTAAGGGAAAATCTTTTTAAATAGCTCCGATGAGAGTGATATGCAAGATGTTGGATTGCCTATCCAGCATCCTCTGCTTCTAGTTAACGCTGAGGTGGTTGAAAAAAAATGGGGTGGCCAATCACTCATTAATGCAGTGCTGGGAGATATAGAACCATTCAAAAATTTTTGCTGTTCACAAAAAGAAAAATCCCAGCCCTGCTTTCCAAGTAATCTGATAGTTAACTCTAAATAATCGGACGGGAAAATATCGTCACCATCTAATAAAAATATTTGAGCGTTCTCAGGAATCAATGGCAACGCAGCGTTAAATGTGGAAAATTGTCCCTCATTTGGCTTTTTGATGAACTGAAAATTTTGATATTTTTCGGAAAATTCAGAAATGCTTTTTACAGAGGCGTCAGTTGAGCCATCATCAATGACAATCACTAGATCAAAAGGGTGCGATTGACGATATACCGACTCTAAGCACTCTCTAATGAATGCCTCATTATTGTAATTATTAATTAAGCAAAGATATTTTATCTGCACCAGTCTACCTGATCTTATAAGGTTCTTGCCTCTCTTGCATCCTTGGTGCAAGGGCAACAATCGTTGCTGCAAAGACGATAAAGAATAAAGTTGCTTCAAAATACTGCTTATAGGAAATCTCGGCAATCAAGCCAAATGGGAGCAGCATCAAACAATAAATGACAGCAATAAGCGAAAGTTCGTCACCTCGCCTAATCCCAAGATAAATAATACAAAGTAACGCCAAAAATATTAGGCTTAAACCAGGTAAACCAAAGGCTAGACCAAAATCGATCCATCCGCTATGTACTTGCCCTCCGTGCTCATGGTAGATATTGGCATAAGTTTGCATACCGTTAAAAGATTGATTCACAGATCCATACCCAAGTGGATATTGATTAATTAGCCTTAAGCCAACGGCAATATAGGCAAATCTAGAGTAGGTATTTAGGGCGGCAGGTATTCCCAAAGAGTTTAAAGGGGCCTCTACAGTCCCCTCTCCTCGCTGCCACTGGGTATTTTTATCAATATCTATAGCCACTCTGACATCTTCAAGAATCGTATCCCACCCCTTGTAGGCAAATGACTTATGTCCTTGCCAAATCAATGCCGTTAGCCCCAACATTAGAATCACTACTGTAATTGCTGCTTTTTTTGAGCCTTTAAAACTCCAAAACGCTTTTGCCAAAATAACGATGGATAAAAGCATGCAAAGAGCTAATGTAATAGCAATGCCATTCTTAGTGCTTGAAAGCAGAGCAGAGAACAAAACTAGCGCTATACCTAAAAAATAAATCGATATGAGCAAATAGGTTTTTTTCTCGATCTTACGTGAGAATAGAAATATCAAGTTAGCAACAGAAACAGTCGCCGCAATTCCACCAAAATAGGCAGTCTCAATTTTTGCGAAATAAAATTTCACAAAGTCATTTGGCTTTATTAGATTTCCATCGAGGTAGCAGGCATAAAGGTATGTCATCACATTAAAAAACGGCACAGCAAAGATGCTGATATAAAAATATTTACGCAGATGGCTTTGCTGAGATAGAGCAATAGCAAAGCCCATGGCCGTAATGCAGCCGGCTAGAGATCTTAGCCATAGGCCTTTGATCTCACTCAGTTCGAGCGCTGGATTTAAGGAAAAGAAGTAGTAATGAATTCCGACCCAGCAAAAAAGCGCCGCAATGGCATACAGAGGAAGCAGATTTAATCTTGGGGCAGATAATTTGGCCCAATTTTTCTGTATCAATATAAAACCTGTAATACAACCGATTCCCAGCAATCCATGCCTTAGAGCAATGGTGCCAGGCACCACCCATATCCAGAGCAAAGCGCAAACACTTGCTACAGAGATATTGGCCAGGGATTTTTCGTTTAGCTTCATCAGGTCTTATTGATTGCTTATTTATTGCGTATTCAAGAGCCAAAATTTCAGTTTGAGAAAGCGTTTACGCATTTTCCACCTAAAGCTTACTTTTTGCGCAATCTCCTTTGCCATTCCTAATCTTCCCTCTTCCCTGAGATAGGAAACTAAATCATAGGTATCAAGACCGCATAAATAATTCTCTGGGAGAGTATTTATAAATTCTCTTAAAGACTCATCATCGAGTACTCTGCCAAAATTAAAAAATCCATGAAAGCCAAAGGCCTCATGCCATGGTGAGCGCTCGATAGCAAATTGCTCAGCAATATCTACCGGCCCAATCCGAATGCCACACTCTTGCTCGAGAAATACTTTGTTATCTACGCAGATACAATAGTCTTCTGGATGCTTCTTGAAAAAGCCTGGCCTTTTAATTGCTTCTAACAACTTCACTGACCGTAAAGAAAAACCGCCATTACCCACTGGGTTTTGAGGATGGTGTGGCCATACTGGACCAATATAGTCATAGCTCAAAAACGCATCAGTCCATAGCTCAGGATGTATCACAAAGCTATCCCACTGGATCACTAAAACATGGCTACCTTTGACGTATTGATTTATGCCGGTCAATAAAAGGTCTGAATAATCCTTCGTCGTTCTGATGTTTGGGGCCTGGACATACTCAATACCTGATCTTTGTTTACTGACGCGCTCTAGATTAGTAATCAGCACAACTTTGGCGAATTGAGTACCACGTAAGCATTGGTCGATTGCCCAATGTGCCAAATCGGGATCACGCGTCTCTACACACAGCAATGTAACGTTAGATAAATTGAGCATTGCTTGTTAGCTAGTATTGATCAATTAAATGAAGCGGAGCAATAAAGACAGCTTAAATTGAATTTTCTTAAGAACCCGCTTTATAGATCTCCATACTCTGGACGGAATACTCTTATTTGAGGGACCATAGTCACCCCAGCTTTCCCAGTTGGACTGGTAGACAACACCCAAATAATCGTGAGCCAGGATCTCTTCCTTGTAGCCCAGGATTTGGTCAGCCCACAACTGATGCTCATAGTGGTAATGCATAAACAACTGCTCGCGTGGGTAGATTGGAATGGCTCGGAAGTTAATGAGTGACTCGCCATACCATGTAAATTCCGAGCCGCAGAGCAATACTGCATCAAGGAAATTCATATTATTGGGGGTGAGGTAGTTCTTATCCAAAGACTCCCAAACTTTTCTGCTCCATAAGAATGGGGCGTAGCCAAAGTCATACGTAACGCCCTTACGGCCCAAAGCAGCTTTAATGGGTTCGCGATCTGCTAAAAAGTGCTGTCTGATTTTCTTGGGGCCAAAGCGCTCAGTGGCTTGCAAAACATCACGCCCTTCATGAATGACTGAATAGGGAATATCGCCTGTGAAAATGAAATCACTCTCATCAAAATCACGAATAAAGATACAGTCTGAATCTAGCACTAAGTAGTTTTCAGAAATGCCCAATCTCCAAAACTCAGACTTAATGACCTGCTGTCTTAGGCCGCCACGAATTTCATATAACTGTGTGATATTTAATTTGGGATTGGCCTTAAAGATATCTTTTTCATCAAAAATGATGACTTCATAATCTTTTAGATACTCTCTAAAAAGATCGACATCTTCTGCGGGAACAGAAATATAAAAAGGAATATTGCCCTTATTGTGCTGACGAATACTTTGCGCAAGCTTGACGGTCCTCTTCAAGTCCTTGCGGAAAGTGCAGCAGTAGAGAACAAAATTCAACATAGCGATCTTTAAGAGTGATAATTCAAAGAATTGACTGGGTTTTGCACAACACCTAAGATTGTAGCGACTGCTTGATCTACCCCTATAGCCACACCACGTGGAACTGGTAAGCGCTTTTGCTCCCAGTCTAACCAAATTTCCTCTAAAGCTGTATTGATACCCTCAAGATCACCCTCATGGCTTAAATAAGCGCCCCTATCTGAAAGCATCTGATCTAACTGCGGGTTGTGGTGGACGATCCCCCAGATAGGGCGGCCCGTCCACAGGTATTCATAAAATTTAGAGGGGATATATTCTGCGCACCACTCATCATTACCATGCAACAGAATAAGCACATCCGCATCTTGCATTCTCTCAACTACCCGCTCGCGCCCTGATTTACCAGTCACTGGATCCTTCTCAAGTCGCCCATGGGCAACGAGGAGATCCTCAAAACTATATTGTTTGATGGCATCGATAGTCAGATCATCTAATGGAGCACCGTAGGCATGCACACGAATATGCTTTCGTGCCTGTGGATATTTTTTCAGTAGAACATTTACTGCATTAAGAATCGTTGACAGTGATCGATCTTTAGCGAGCGAGCCAAAATGGCAAAGATTGAGCGTCTCGCGATATTGATGCGCCTTAGTTATCGCCGAACCACCAGGCGGGTTTGCAC
>Ga0194047_10002428_pt1 | contig 10680 bp, 12 predicted proteins | sample JunL225m_MetaG_2_FD_160070 | JGI IMG/M metagenome (GOLD analysis project Ga0194047, IMG submission 160070) | Anoxic zone freshwater microbial communities from boreal shield lake in IISD Experimental Lakes Area, Ontario, Canada - Jun2016-L221-5m | ecosystem: Environmental > Aquatic > Freshwater...
ATATTGCATTGTGCGCAAAATGCGGCGCACGCGCGAAACTTGTAAATGAGAACTTCGATGTTCCCAGTAGCGCGTTAACCGTAACCTTCCCTGTAAAACAGAGCGCACACGAGGAAACTAAACTACTTCCCAAAGAGTATCACATTTCAAACAGTAAGTCAAGCAATACACAACATATTTTAAATATTGTCTAGAGTATGTGCGCTACAACACAAAAACCTTATGTTGAAATTTCTACCCAACGCTGGAGACCGTATTGATCTTTTTGAAACAAAAAATTTTCAAATCCTTGCGAGACAAGGATTGATTCGATTCTCCCCACTTGATCATCATCGTGTTCTACAAAGACCATGTATTCTGATTTCAAAAATGATTTAATGTCGTTAAAAAAAGATTCAATAATTTGCATTCCGTTTTTTTCTGCAAAAAGTGCACGGTGTGGTTCATACGCAATCACGGAATCTTGTGTAATATTACGAGCTCTATCAATATATGGCGGATTAGCAAGTATGACATCGTATTTCACAGGAGTATCTAGTTCCTCAAATATATTCGAAACAAATATTTTATACCGATCTTTTGCAATGTTGTTTTCGTTTAAATTTTTTTGGATTTGTACTACCATAGATTCATCAATATCTGCAAAATCTACACGTGAATTTGGAATATGTGTTAATACTGCAATACCAACACAACCACTTCCAGCAAACATATCGAGCACATGAATGTGTGCATCGCCAAATTTTTCTTTGATTTTTATTATTGCCTTTTCAACCCAGTATTCAGTTTCCACTCGAGGAATCAGTGGTTTATATTCTAAGCCAATACGCGCACCGAGAAAATTTGAAAAGCCGATAACATAATCTACCGGTTCCCCTTTTTCGATACGAGCAACATCAATCAAATATTGATCGGATTTTACTCCATTATATTTTTCTTTCAACAACCACTCAAACTCTTTAGTCATCTGCTTCATCTCCCAATTTACCTTCCTCGAGCGCAGCGACAATTTTGTCCATCTTGCCAGCCATAATTCCCGGAATATTTGACCATGACTGTCTAATGCGGTGATCAGTTACGCGATCTTGTGGATAATTATATGTGCGAATTTTTTCACTTCGGTCTGCAGTACCAACTTGAGCTTTACGTTCAGATGAATATTTACTTGCCTCCTCTTGCTCTTTGAGCATGGCGACTTTTGCAGTCAAAATTTCCATTGCTTTTTCACGGTTTGCGAGCTGGCTACGTTCACTTGTCGAACGCACATCGAGACCTGTTGGCTTGTGAATCAATCGTACTGCAGTCTCAACTTTGTTTACGTTTTGTCCTCCCTTTCCACCACCGCGTGAATATTCCATTTCGAGATCGCTTAGATTGAGAACAAATTTAATTTTTTTGCGAATCGGCAAAACCGCAACCGTGATTGTCGATGTGTGAATACGTCCGTTTTTTTCTGTGTCAGGAATACGTTGAACTCTGTGTGTTCCAGTTTCAAAACGCATTTTTTTATACACGTCCTTTCCACGAAGTTCAAATGAAGCTTCTTTGTATCCTCCCACATCCGATGGCGAACCTTCCAATTTTTTCCAACTCCAATTTTGAGTTTCGGCAAATGTTTGATATGCACCAGCAAGTTCAGCTGCAAAAAGTGACGCCTCGTCACCACCTGCACCTGCGCGAATTTCGAGAACAACTTCGTTTGGAAATTGTTCTTCTTCTTTTTCGGATTCTTCAATTGCTTTTACTTGTTCCTCGATACCGTGCTTTTGAGTTTCAATCATTTCAAGTTCTTTGGCTGCCATTTCATGCAACGAACTATCACTCGCTAGCATTTCACGAACAACTTCTTCTTCACGCAAAAGCTTCTCGTAACTCTCGGCGAGATACGAAGTTTTGTGATCTTTTTTTAATTCAGAAAGTTTATCGATAAGTGACATATGTTAATACTATACCTCGCGGTAAATAAAAACCAAACTAATTTTTTAAAGGGCTTTCGCAGGCCGGCGGGCCGAGAACGAGACAAAAATTCAGCAGAATTTTATGTCGTACCTTTTAAAAGTTAGTTTGGTTTTTATAAAACGAAGGCTATTTTGCTTTTGCAGCCTTTTTTGCTGTACCAGCTGCTGTACGCTTTTTGAAACGATCAACACGTCCTGCTGCATCGAGAAGGTTTTCTTTTCCAGTATAAAAAGGATGACACGCTGAACAGATTTCAACGTTAATTGCTTCTTTTGTAGAACCGACTACGTATGTTGCACCACAAACACAAGTTGCTGTTGCGGCTGCGTTATATGTTGGATGAATTTTTTTCTGCATACAGAGATATTAGCATGGAAAATATATTATGGCAAATGCGGGGCGAAGCCAAAGGCTTCGCCCCGCAAAACCCAATTTTTACCGTTTTGAAACCCCGTATTGGTTCAAGTAATCAATATCACCCTGAATACTGTATTTGAGGTTTTGCACACTGCGCCCATACGAACATGTCGATCCACCACTACCATAATATTTACATGATGCACGAAGCTGAGCACTCGCACTAGTCCCCGTACCACCCAAATCAGTCAAATAAAGTGCCGAAGCCATAAATGCATCTTGTGCATCCCACGGATTTGCAGTTTTTTCCGAAAGAATCGCCGCAACTCGTGCAGCAAAAAGATTCCATGTGGATGCAATAAATTGTGCAGGCCCCATCGCACCTCCATATCCAGCAACACCAGCAATCGGACACGACACAACAGTTTTGTATGGATCAAATCCGAGAGAACTTGTAATACTCAAAAACGGCTGTACATCACGACTTGGCTTCATAACATTTGAATATGTTTTTCCACTTGTAATATTTACCCCAGCACCAGTATCTGGATTAGTCAGATAACATTTACCCACGTTTGAACCCAAGTTCGATTCTTGCGTAAGCTCGGCAAGCAAGTATGCTGGATCAATTCCTGTTTTTTGTTGCGCCTGTTGTGCATATCCGAGGGCAACATCAAAGCGGATTGCTTTCGAACCTCCAGCAAGCTGGAAGAGTTTTGCTTTAATTTGCGCGACCTTTGCTTGTTGGCTAGCAATAACTTGTTTGTATTGTGTTTCTTTATCTTTACTAATTGAAAGCAATATTTTTTGAGTATTTTGGTCTTGCTGAATACTTTTTTGAACGGTTTCTAGATTTGATTTTTCATCAATTGTTTGGTCTTGTTGTTTTTGAAGTGCAGTTTTTGTTTGCTCGTTTACAGTTTTGATCGTTGTAATAGTATCTACTGATTTTTTTACAGTAAATTTCAATGTATTAAACCTACTTACATCTGAATAAAAATTTGAAAGCGTGAGAGATGAAAGCAAAAAACTCGCAAAATTTTCTTGATCCATTTCGTTCGTTTTGCGGAGCAATTGTGCAAGTGAATCTTTTTCGCGAGAAATTTTTTGTGCAAGAGTTTCAATAGTTGTTTGTTTTTCACTAATTGAATCATTCAGTTGTGTAATCGTGAGAATTTTTGCTTGAATCTGTTTTTTCTTTGCAGAAATTTGAGTCGAGAGAACATTGATATCTCCCTGCAGAGTTCCTGATTGTTGTTTTTGTGTTGCTAATTGATTATTTAAATCAGCAATTTGTTGTTCGAGTACAGTGATTTGGTTTTGACAATACGAGCGCTGATCAGGAGTTGCGCTGGATGTAAGTGTCGTACAATCGAAATCTGCAAACGCAGTTTGCGCACCAAATGTCCCCGTCTTTTGAAAAAGAACAAAAGGAAAGCCTGCGACAAAAAAAGCGGCAATCAAAAAAATACTTGTGAAATGTAAAATACCCTTACGCATATCTGTGTAAGGGTATTATACCATAAACAAAAATTATTTCTTGTCTTCTCCGTCCTCCTCTTCTTTCTTTCCTTTCTTTTCAACTTCGATGTTTGCAAAGTCGATTGGTGTAGCAACTTCTTCTTTTTCTTCTTTGATTGATGCGATTGCGGCAATAATATCTGTATCTTTACCGAGAGCAGTAACACCCTTTGGAAGTGTAATGTCGGCAATAGTAATGTGACTATCTAGTACATCGAGCTTTGAAAGATCAACCTCAATTGTGTGTGGCAAATCTGACGCAAGACCACGAACTTCAATTTCATGAAGAACTTTTACAAGCACTCCGAGGTTTCCTTTCACAGCAGGAGAAACTCCAATAAATTCAACTGGAACTCCAACTTCGATAGGCTTTGTAGTATCCACAACCAAAAAGTCCACATGGTTTGGAATATTTCGAATAGGATCAAGTGTAACTTCATGAATCAAAACTGTTACCTTTCCTTTTGGTAATGTAAGTGTAACTGTTGTAGATTCACCTGCTTCTTTCAAGACTTTTGTAAAATCTTTGAGAGTAACAGAAATATTTTCGGCAGTTTTGCCAGCACCGTACACGACAGCTGGCACGAAGCCACTCTTTCGTAGATTTGTAAGATTTTCGCTCGTTTCTCGAGCTGTTGCGTTAAGCGTTATAGTCATAGCATCTATTATACATAAAAAACCGATTTGGTCAAAAGGGCGGATTTTCGCTTTGCGAAAATCCGCCCTTTTTAATAAAAATCTATTCCCGTATCAAGTATTTCCCAATATCGGCTTTGGTTAGACCTACTTTTTTGCCAGGGTTAAAAATGTTTTGTGGATCAAAAATATTTTTTATTTCTGCAAACAAATCCGTCATTTCTTTACCAAACATATCAGTCAGATATGGTGTACGAATAATGCCATCGTTGTGTTCGGCTGTAATTGAGCCACCATATTTAATTACCAATTTATATACTTGTTTTGAAACTTCCAAAATAACTTTTTCAGACTTGCTTGTGTCGATATCGATGAGAGGAATGATATGAAAATTCCCGTTTGCAGCGTGACCAGCGATACTATATATCATGTTGTGATCGTCGAGAATTTTTTGAATTTGTGGGAGAAACTGCGGAAGTACTTCCGGTGGTACAATAATGTCATCAATAAACGGCGCAGTGCGTTTACCGTTTACATGTTCTCTCAAAAGAGCAAAACTATCACGACGAATCGTCCAATATTTTTCTCCGTCACTATGGTGTTCAATCAAACGTGTTTGAACATGATTAAATTTTCCAAGTCGCTTTTTGAGCAATTCAAGTCGAGACAATACTTCACTTTTGTGTGGCCCCGCACACTCGACGAGAAGCACGAGCTTGGGCATACCATAGAGCATCATTCTAAATTCTGGCAAAAAACTAAATCCCAATTTAATTGCACCCCAAATTCCCTGCCGTTTGATAAACCCGCGCCAAAACTTAACTGCGAGCATAATTGTTTTGTCGTCATAGGCTTCCACAGATTCTGGATTTACAACGAGTGTCTCATTTACAATCTTTCCAAGCTCGGAAATATCGGAAAGAAATACAACGAGCAGTGCCGAATGATCTTCATCTTCGACGTTTTGTACTAATCGCATAGTACCACCCACCGTAATACCCAATGTGCCTTGTGAACCGACAATGAGTTGCGACAAATCCACTGTTTCTTCTCCTTTATTATTTGTACGTATTACATTCCACAAATTATATCCTGCAGAGTTTTTGCCAACATGAGGACGTTTGGATTCAATTAATACCTTGTTTGAATCAATTAATTTTAAAACTTTTTTATAAATCGTACCCACAAAATCTTTTTGTGTTGCACGTGTCTCTGCGTCAGCACGAGATATTTCTGAAATCGTTTCGCGCGAGCCATCAGCAAACACCACATCGAGATTTTTGAGATAATCCTCAGTCTTTCCATATTTGAGCGACAATTCTCCACCAGAATTATTGCCAATCATTCCACCGAGCGCGTTGATCGTCTTTGATGCAGTAAAACATGGCAACAATAAATTTTTCTCCAATGTCTTTGGTTCAAAATCACGATAAAATATTCCCGGTTCAATTTCTGCTTCACCAGAAACCATAATCGGCTTCGCATTCCAGAAATGTGGAGTGATTTCATATGGAGTTACTTCTTTTATTTTGCCACACACATTGAGATAGCGCATGCAATCGAGACTGATTGAATTATTGAGCGATCCACCAGACATGCATGTGCCAGCAGCACGTGGAGTTATTGAAAGGTTTGGATTTTTCTTTTTTTCTGAAGCGACAAATTGTACAAGCTGTACTACATCATCTGCGTTTTTGGGATATACCACGAGCTCCGGTTTGATTTCAAACAAACTCGCATCGCGACTATGTTTGGCAATTGATTCATTCGAATCATCCACATCGCCTTCAATTAAATTTTTAATTTTTTCTTTTAACATAGATTAATTTACTAACATAATTGTATCAACAAAAAAATTTTTGTGCTAGAATTTATATATGAATAACTATGATTTTATCGCAATTGGCGACACCGTTGTCGATACATTTATACATATCACAGACGCAGAAGCATCATGTGATCTCGATCAAGAACACTGCAAACTTTCACTTCGCTTTGGCGACAAAGTTCCGTATGATTTTTATGAAAATTTATATGCTGTCGGCAACAGTCCAAACGCAGCAGTTTCTGCTTCACGACTTGGACTCAAATCAGCGCTCGTTTCTGCTATTGGTAACGACCAAAACGGTACACTCTGTTTAGAATCTCTCACAAACAATTGTGTTGCAACTGAATTTGTTGCAACCGATAAAAAACTTCCAACAAATTGGCATTTCGTACTTTGGTATGAACCAGAGAGAACAATTTTGATAAATCATGCAAATTTTGAAAAAATTATTCCCAAAGATATGTCGACCAAATGGCTATATCTATCATCAATCGGTGAATACAAAGCACTTGAATTTCACAAAGATGTCACAGCCTGGCTTACACAGCACCCAGAAACAAAACTCGTTTTTCAACCCGGCACATATCAAATGAAAATGGGTACGGAAGTTTTGAAGGATATTTACAACCGAACTGAATTATTTATTTGCAATTTGGAAGAAGCACAACGAATTTTAAAATCCGAAGAAAAAGATGCAAAAAAATTAATGGAGGCAATTGCTGCACTTGGCCCAAAGATTGTTGTGGTAACCGATGGGATCAAAGGTGCATACGCTCGTGAAGAAAACGGTACATCATGGTTTATGCCAATCTATCCCAACAAACCATACGAACGCACTGGCGCTGGTGATGCTTTTTCTTCCACACTCGCCGTGTGCCTCGAAATGGGCATGCCAATACGTGAAGCGCTCCTTTGGGCACCAATCAACTCAATGTCTGTCACCAATTTTTGTGGTGCACAAAAAGGCCTCCTTACTCAAGAAAAAATAAAGGAATACCTGGCAAAAGCAGAACCAAACTACAAGCCAGTCCAAATCTAGCCTTATTTTTCAATACAAATCTACCCCTTGCCAAATATCTTTTTTGGGTGTATAATATTTGTGAATCAAAAACCACTTTTATATTATGAGTAATCAATTTAATAATACCGACAGTGATTCTATTATTTTGTCTAAGGATGATATCCAAAAATATCATGATAAAATAGCGAGAATAGAAAGAGAAAAACTAATTGAATTAGATCCAGTTAAACTTGGCGTAATTGTCGCCAAACTAGAATGGTTCCAGAATCATCTTGCGCTAAAAATTCCGTATGAAAATACGATAAGTGTTGGGTTGATTTATTTCAATGAGTCATTTTTTACAATAGGTGATTAAAAACCACCACAAAAATCAAAAAGTGTTGTCAGTAAATTTACTGACAACACTTTTTATTTTCTATCCAAAACTTTTCGCACTGCGGTTTCGATATGCGTAATTCCCATTTCGTATTTTTCAATCAATTCAAGCGGAGTTCCTGATTGGCCAAACAAATTTTTTACACCAACAAATTTCATAGCAACTGGAAACGAACTCGCTAAATATTCAGCTATCGCACTTCCCATCCCTCCTGCGATTTGATGTTCTTCTACAGTTACAATTGCGCGAGTTTCCTTTGCGAGTGCGAGAATTGTTTCAGTATCAAGCGGTTTAATTGTGCCTATGTTTACAACCTTCACGCGAATACCATCCTTTTCTAAATGCCGTGCTGCACGAATTGCATTGTATACCAATGCACCCGATGCTATGATTCCTACATGCGCAATTCCATCAGGAGCGTACAATACTTGCGCCTTGCCTATTTCAAATGGTGTATCGATCGTAGTAATGATTGGACTTTTTTCTCGAGCGAGACGAATGTATGCCGGCTTTTTTAATTTGGCGAGTGCAAGTGTAGCCGCCTTTGCTTGAATTGAATCACATGGCGTGACCACAATCATATTTGGAAGCACGCGCATAATGGCAATGTCTTCGAGTGCTTGATGTGTACCACCATCGGGCCCCACAGAAATTCCTGCGTGACTTCCGGCAATAATCACGGCGCGATCATTATATGCAATCGTTGTGCGAATTTGTTCCCAATTTCTACCTGGTGAAAACATTGCATACGACGAAATAAATGGAAGTTTGCCCATCGCAGCCATTCCTGACGCCACACTTGCGAGATTTTGTTCTGCTACACCAACTTGTATAAATCGTTTTGGAAATCGATCTGCGAATGCCTGCATCTTTGTCGATTCAGTTAAATCTGCGCACAATCCGACAATGCTTTCGTCTTCGATTCCGGCTTGCAACAAACCTTCGCCAAATCCCTGACGAATCGGCATTTGCTCGACATCATCATTCCAAATTTTATTATTTAATTTTAATTTTGGATTCAACATATTTTTTGTAGCATAAATTATTGATGCTCAGATTTAATTTTACCACCGAGTGTACGTAATTCTTCGAGAGCTTTTTTGGCCTGCTCTGCGTTTGGTGGAGTTCCATGCCAATGAAAATCATATTCCATAAAATCAACACCTTTGCCTGGGATTGTGCGTGCGATGATTACTGTTGGTTTTTCAAATACAGTCTTTGCTTGTTCAAACGCTTCATCAATTGCGCGGAAATTATGTCCGTCAATTTCGATTACGTTCCAATTAAAACTTTTCCATTTCTCTACGAGTGGTGCGAGTGGCATGACGTTTTCTACATAGCCCTCAATCTGAATATTATTGTAATCCACCACTGCAACCAAATTATGCAATTTATATTTCGCAGCAAGCATGATAGCTTCCCATGAATTCCCTTCCTGAAGTTCACCATCTGACATCGCACAATATATACGACGTGTAGTAAGCTCACTCATATCAATTTTGTCTGCAAGTGCCATTCCGGCTGCCTGTGAAAGCCCAGAACCAAGTGGACCAGACGATGTTTCGACAAATGGCAACCATTCTCGATGTGGATGACCTTGCAGGCGTGAACCTAATTTACGAAGTGTCTTTAATTCTTCCACCGGAAAATATCCCGCATGTGCGAGAGCGGCATAATACACTGGACAAATGTGTCCATTCGAAAGCACAAATCTATCCCGACCTTCCCATGTTGGATTTCTAGAATCATGTTTGAGTCCATGAAAAAATAAATATGAAAAAATATCTGCCATTCCAAGCGGACCAGCCGAGTGACCAGACTTTGCTTCAAGCAACATTTCGATTATTGATTCACGAATATTGTTTGCATTTGTTTCTAATTCTAGAATTTTTTCGTCGCGCAACATTACAGTTATTGTACCACACGAGTAAATTCTGCAACACGGTCGGCAATATTTTCTGCAGAAAATATTGCCGACCCCGCCACCAATCGTGTCGCACCAGACTCCACAAGTAATTTCGCATCAGAAAGATTTACTGCCCCATCGACAGCAATTGGAAGATCCGGGTATCTATCACGGAGAATATTTATATTTTCAAAAACTTTTGCATCAAATGATTGTCCTTGCTTTCCAATCTCATCAATTCCCATACATTGCACAAATTTAAATATTTTTTGATCGATAAGTGGAAAAAGCACCTCCGGATTTGTATCAACATTGATTGCGATCCCAACTTCTACAAGTGGTGGAATTGTTTTTGCGATATCGTAAATTTCTGTATGTAAATCAGTAAATGCTTCGTAGTGAAAAATTATTCGTGATGGCCCAATTGTGAGCAAATCAGGAAGAAGTCGTTTGGGATCTGCAATCATCAAATCAAGCTCGAAATCGAAATCTTCCCACATCGGCATGTCTACATCACCATTACCCACAATGATGTCTTTCATAAACTCATCATAGTGATTTGGTTCATCTGCTTTCATTGGCGCTGTATACGGCCACGACACAGTCGGCACAAACACACCATCGCAAATATCGAGTTGCACGGTATCTACCAACCCGACTAATTGTTCAAGTTTATTTACAAATCCTGTATATGTTGTTTCCAGAATTGCTGGAATTATTTCTGCCATATGATTTAAAATTTAAAAAATTATAATACGCTATCAATCTTTGCTAATCGTCGCACATGTCGCTCCTCGCCAGAAAATTTCGTTTCGAGAAATAATTTAACCGCTTCTTTTGCAATTTCTGGTGTTACGAATTGCGCACCGAGCGAGAGGATGTTTGCGTTATTATGCTCACGTTCCAGTTTTACAATTTCTAAATCTCCTCCATAATAAACCGCGCATTTAATTCCTTTGAATCGATTTGCACACATCGCCTCGCCTTGTCCGGATTTGCCGAGCACGATTCCAAAACTCTCTGGAGTCTCACCGACAATTTCTGCCACAGGCTGTACAAAATCTGGATAATCATCA
>Ga0194047_10002430_pt1 | contig 10678 bp, 7 predicted proteins | sample JunL225m_MetaG_2_FD_160070 | JGI IMG/M metagenome (GOLD analysis project Ga0194047, IMG submission 160070) | Anoxic zone freshwater microbial communities from boreal shield lake in IISD Experimental Lakes Area, Ontario, Canada - Jun2016-L221-5m | ecosystem: Environmental > Aquatic > Freshwater >...
TCAGCAAATACTGTACTTTCAGATTGTAACTCAAATGAAATGTTTAATAATTCGGATGCTGGATTTGGATAAAAAGCTGTGTGAAATTGATTAGCAGAACTGATAGTATTTATTCCTGTTGTAATAACAACTGCTGGTTGAATTGTATCAATAATACCATCCGGCCATGCAATGAATAAACCTAAAACTCTGGTAAGTTGATTGGGTGTTAATTTTTTGTTCTGATTGATAGGATCTTTAGGAAATAATAACGTGTCTCTTTTAACCAAATTGCTATAAAAACCTGAAGTAAATATCAAACCTGCTTGTCCAATTCTGGTGCCAATATTTCCAACAGATTTTTTCAATAAAATCGTATCAGTTGCAGCATCTGTTAAATCGAATTCAAGATTATCCAAAGGTGCTTGATAAGCATATGGTGAGTGGAAAGTTCCGTAAGCATCATTCTTAGAAATAAACATGACAGTATTATTTGTAAGCATTGTTGTTTTCATCAAATCAGGTGAACCATGGTGATACATCAAATCAACATTTGGATGATTTCCATTTACAACAATATTTGAAGTGTCTCTTGCTCCGGTTAGAGTATATACAGTAAATGCAGTGATTGCTCCATTAGGATTAGCAGGAAAATTTGAAGGGGTTTTTAAACCAGAGATAACTTTATAATACCCTATGCCTGATGTTAAAACTTGTGAGCTTGTAAAAATTGCTTGTGAAATGTTTGTGCTATTTTTTGGAGCAACTGCAATTGCATAAGGAACTGATGCATTAACAGTCATAAAAGGGGTAGCTTTTCTAAAACCAAGTCCTGCAAATTTCAACTCTCCGTTTATGTAAACATCAACTGCATCAATTGCTGAATCCGGACAATTATTTATGAATTGCAATTTTGAAGTAAGCTTCGTAATTTCTGAAACTGTTCCGTTATTATATGCTATATACACTTTCATAAGCGGTGCATTAGCTTTATAGCCAACTGTATCCATTACTCCTGAAGTAAATATCACACCTGTTTTGGTTGCAAGGGTAGCACCAAAATTAAAAGTATGTACACCATAAAATTTCGAACTATCTTGATTTGTAATACTTAGTGTTGTTAAAGCTGTTGAAGTGTTAGCGTAAATAAATGAAGACAAATTTTTATACGCTGAATTATCCGCTAGCTTAGTTTTAGGAGTTGATAGTTGATTAAAATCAATAGTTGGGGCATCCGGAACACCGTTAAAAAAAACATAACCAAATTGAGAAGCAGGTGCTGATTCACTAAACGAATTAGTTGAAGTAAATGTTAGCGAATTGTTTATTCCATCAGGGTTTGAACCATATTTTGCAGTATCAATCACACCTGAAAGTATGCCTAAATAAGTAATATTTGAATCGAAAGGCGCTTTACTTAATTGTAAAAGAGAAGATGAAGAAGCTACACTATGTTTTAATTTAACCGAAACAATATGAGAATCTGCAGGGATAGTAAATACTGCGGAAGCGCGTCTGAATGGAAGACTAGAAACATATTTTATACTGTCCAACCACAAGTCAACACTATCTATAGTAACATCAGGTGAGTTATTAATAAACTGCATTCTTGCTGTTTGAGCTGTTGCCATCGTTACTGTTGAAAGGCAAATTAGAACTAAAACATTCTTAAGGATTGAAAGAAAGGAGAACTTTTTCATTTATCTTTTTGTAATTATATATTGTTAACTGAACTTAGAATGACAAACCTAAACGAAATCGGGTAAAAACACAAAAAAGTATTTCGATAATTTCAAGTTCCTTATTTTCAGCTAAAAGTTGCATCAATAAAATATGCCTAAAAATTTTGAACAACAAAATTCTACATTTGAACACATGAGCAAGCAAAACTTTTACGAACAATTTGAAAAAGCATTTCAAAAACTTAATGAGAGTCAAAAAAAAGCTGTCAATCAAATTGATGGACCGGTACTAGTTATTGCTGGCCCCGGAACAGGAAAGACCCAAATACTCGCAGCACGTATTGCTAATATTCTTTTACAAACTGATACTAATCCTGAAAATATTCTTTGCCTAACTTATACTGATGCCGGCACAATTGCCATGAGAAAAAGACTGCTGCAATTTATCGGTCCGGATGCTTACAAAGTTGGCATTTTTACATTTCATGCATTTTGTAATTTGGTGATACAGGATAACTTAGATCTTTTCGGATTAAGGAGTTTAGATGCTATTTCTGAACTCGAACAACTGCAATATGTACATGAAATTATTGATTCTTTTCAAAAAGACAGTCCACTGAAACGCTACACTGGTGAGGTTTATTTCGATACCAAACGCCTATTGAATTTATATGAGGTGATGAAAAAAGAAGATTGGAATGCTGATTTTATCACCCAAAAAACCAATGAATATATTTTGAGCTTGCCTGAGCGAGATATTTATATTTATAAAAAAGACAGTAAATACGGCAAAAAGGGAACGGTAAAACAAAAGTTGCTTGACGAAGAAGTTAAAAGAATGGAACAACTAAAAGCAGCTGTTCAATCGTTCGAGACCTATCAGCAAAAATTAAAAAATAATAACCGCTACGATTTTTCTGATATGATATTATGGGTGATCGAAGCTTTTAAAACTAAGCCTGAATTATTGATTCAATATCAGGAACAATTTCAATATTTTTTGGTTGATGAATTTCAGGACACGAGTGGTTCACAAAATGATTTATTGCAATTGATGATTGATTACTGGGATTCGCCAAATGTATTTGCAGTGGGTGATGACGATCAATCTATTTACCGTTTCCAGGGTGCGAATGTTGAAAATATCATTCATTTTAAAACAAAATACTTACAATATCTTGAAACAGTTGTGCTAACTGAGAACTATCGTTCATCACAAAAAATTCTTGATGCATCTATTCATTTAATTAAGCGAAATGAAAACAGATTTTCTGATGATAAATTTCTAACAGCATCCAATCAAGAAGTTTCAGCACTTAATCATATTCCTGAAGTTCGTGCATATCAGAATCAGGCACACGAAACTGTTGGCATTGCTTTAGAAATAGAAAATTTAAAACAACAAGGTGTTTCCTTAAATGAAATTGTGATTATTTATCGCAATCATCAACAAGCTTCAGAGTTAATTTCCTACTTTCAGGCAAAGAAAATTCCTGTCAATATCAAAAGGCGAATTGACATATTGAATGAGCCACTCATCAAAAAAATAATTACCATTTTGCGTTATCTGCAAGCAGAAATTAAACGACCGCATACAGGCGAACATTTTTTATTTGAGATATTGCATTACGATATTTTTAATATTCCTGCTTTAGAAATTGCAAACCTCAGTGCAGAAATATTTTTCAACAACACCAACGAAAAAAAACTATCGAACATCACTTGGAGAGAAGCGTTGTCGAAATATAAAAGCAAAAAACAACCAACACTTTTCAGTGCAAATTCTGTTCATGAAAGTATCAATGCTTTCAGTAAGAATTTTGAAGAGTTGATAAAAGATGCTGTGAATTTGCCCTTACCTGAATTACTCGAAAAAATTCTATCGCGTTGCGGTATTCTGGTAAGTGCTTTAACTTCATCAGACAAAATGTTCAATCTCGAAATCCTGAATACTTTATTTGATTTTGTTAAAAATGAATGTTCGAAAAATCATAAAACTTCCATTAGTTCCATTCTCGAAATTATCACCTTGATGGAGGAAAATTTTATTGCTCTTTCGGCTCAAAAAATCAGTTATTCAGAAAATGGAGTAAACTTCGTTACAGCACATTCATCTAAGGGGTTGGAGTTTGAATATGTGTATATTATTGGATGTTTAAAAAACAAATGGGACTCAGTAAGCAAAAACCAAAACTTTAATTTCCCTGATAATTTATTTGAACTTAAAGGTGACGATATTGAAGAATCTCGGAGACTTTTTTATGTTGCCATGACACGTGCAAAAAAGAATCTGGTTATCACTTATCCTGCATTCGATAATAACGGCAAAGAACTCGAAAAAAGTAGATTTGTTGCCGAACTCGAGGATTCTGGAAATGTAATTACTCATCCAATCCATCTTGATGATAATGCTTTGATAGATTTTAATTTTAGTATTTTAAAATCCCGTGAAATAAATATTCCTGTTGAACTAATCGACACCTACCACATCGATTCGATTCTCGAAAATTATACGCTTAGCGTTACTCATTTAAATAATTATTTAAAATGTCCGATTACATTTTATTTCAATAATCTGATAAGAGTTCCTGCACCAAAAAGTGCAAGCATGACATTTGGTTCGGCAGTACATTTTGCTCTCGAAAAACTTTTCAAAAACATGAATGCTCATCCTGAAAAACTTTTTGGACAAAAAGAAGATTTACTTAAAGATTTTAAATGGTATATGCATCGGAATCAAGAATGTTTTACAGATGCTGATTTTAAAAGAAGAATGGAATATGGGGAGCAAATACTTCCAGCATATTACAGTGAATATATTAATGCGTGGAACAAAGTTACCAGTGTTGAACGCAGCTACAGAAACGTTGTAGTTGAAGGCGTACCTATAAACGGAAAGATTGACAAGTTAGAATTTGAAGGAAATTTGGTGAATGTGGTAGATTATAAAACCGGCAAATTTAAAAATGCCGAGAAAAAATTTAATCGTCCAGATGTTGAAAAATATCAGCAAGCGATTGCCGAAAGTAAAGAACCGAAATTTGAAGATGGATTTGGAGGAGATTATTGGCGACAAGCTGTATTTTACAAAATCCTTATCGATAACGACAAAAACAAAAACTGGGAAATGAAATCAACTGAATTTGATTTTATCGAACCTGATAAAGAGAGTAAAGAATTTATTAAACAAAAGGTAAATATTACCAGCGAAGATGTTGAAGTAGTAAAAAGCCAGATCAAATCTACCTATCATTTAATTATGAATAAAGAATTTAAAAAAGGCTGCGGAAAGGCTGATTGTGTTTGGTGTAACTTTGTAGAAGTTTTTTATTCGGGCAATAAAATATCAGAGATAAATGTTCCGATACCTGAAGAAGAATAGTTTGAAATAACTTTATATTTTCATCTCAAAAAACGATAGTTAAAATTTAAGCCAAAAACTCATTAAAATCCTGCTCAAGTTCAACAAATAACTCAACAAATCTCTTAAACTCATTTTTAAGAACTGCATGATCGTTTGTTACCCTAAGTTGAAGGTAATCCAAACTCAAACGAGTCATTCTTTCAATGTCGTTTTCATGAGCTTTAATATTGTGCCTGATAATATCTGTTACCTCTTTTTGCCTGATAAAACGATTTTGAAATTGTTCAACACGAGCTAACATTTTGTTTGAAAGAGTAGGTGTTAATGCAGTTAATCTATTTTGCATTTCTTTCAATTCTTGTTTGGAATGATCGATATAATTTAACCAAGAAATATGTTCTGTTAAAATATCATTTTGTGCATTTTGTGTTTCCATTTTATTAATAGATTTTAAATACAATTATTTTTATATTTCAAAGTAAAAACAGTTTTAAAAATACTAAAAAAATTGACTTTTAAAACAGGAAAATAATAAATTTATGTTCATGCAACCTTAAATGGTCTTACGAATTAACTTATTTACTAAACGAAAAAACACTTAAGCATTGTTTTTCAGCACTTTATATTAAATGAGTAGAATCATATTTTAAATTCTATTTTGATGTAGTTTTGCTCTCATAAATTTAAAAAAAATGGATTTCAGAATTGAACATGATACCATGGGCGAGGTAAAAGTGCCTGCCGACAAATATTGGGGAGCACAAACAGAACGTTCGCGCAATAATTTTAAAATTGGTCCTGAGGCCAGTATGCCCAAAGAAATCATTCATGCTTTTGCCTATCTAAAGAAAGCTGCAGCACATGCAAATTGTGACTTAAAAGTTCTTGATGCAGAAAAACGAGACCTGATCAGTAAAGTTTGTGATGAAATTTTGACCGGAAAATTAGATGGAGAATTTCCTTTAGTGATATGGCAAACCGGTTCAGGAACTCAGAGTAACATGAACGCGAATGAAGTTATTGCAAATCGTGCGCATGTAATAAACGGAGGTAATCTGAGTGACGATAAAAAAGTACTTCACCCCAATGATGATGTAAATAAATCACAATCATCAAACGATACTTATCCAACAGCAATGCATATTGCTTCGTATAAATCTGTTATCGAAATAACCATTCCCGGAATGGAAAAACTAAGAGACACTTTAAACAAAAAAACTGCTGATTTCAGTAACGTGGTTAAAGTTGGTCGCACACATTTTATGGATGCAACACCTTTAACTTTAGGACAAGAATTTTCGGGTTATGCTCAACAAATCACAAATTCGATTCGTGCATTAAAAGGTGCTTTGGAAATGGTGAAAGAATTGGCGCTAGGCGGAACGGCAGTAGGAACAGGACTTAACGCACCAAAAGGATATGATGTTTTAGTTGCTAAAAAAATTGCTGATTTTACAGGATTACCTTTTATAACCGCCCCAAATAAATTTGAAGCACTTGCAGCTCATGATGCGATGGTTGAATTGAGTGGCGCTTTAAAACGTTCGGCAGTGGCATTGATGAAAATTGCAAATGATATCAGAATGTTGTCATCGGGACCACGAAGTGGAATCGGTGAAATTGTTATTCCAGATAACGAACCAGGTTCATCAATTATGCCCGGAAAAGTAAACCCAACACAACCGGAAGCATTAACAATGGTTTGTGCGCAGGTTATTGGAAATGATGTTGCCGTTTCTATCGGAGGATTAAACGGACATTTTGAATTGAATGTTTTCAAACCATTGATCGCAACAAATGTTTTGCAAAGTGCACGTTTAATTGGAGATGCATGCGTTTCATTTAATGATAATTGTGCTATCGGAATTGAACCAAATTTAAAGGCAATCAAAAATCATTTAGAAAATTCACTTATGTTGGTAACAGCTTTAAATACTCATATTGGTTATGAGAGTTCTGCTAAAATTGCCAAGAAAGCACATAAAGAAGGTAAAACACTTCGCGAAGCTGCTATTGAATTAGGCTTGGTAACTAATGAGCAATTTGATGAGTGGGTTAAACCAGAAAAAATGGTTGGAAATTTATAAATCAAATTTTAAAATTATACTTGTAGAGACGTTGCATGCTTCATATAGAGAGTTGCATGCACCGTCTCTACGTTTTTAATATGGAAATAATAGAACCTATTTGGAAAGGATTAATTACAGGATTGTTATTTACCTTAACATTCGGAACAGTTTTCTTTTCGCTTATTCAAACAAGTATCAGGCGCGGACATCGTAAAAGCATTTTCATTGCGATTGGTGTGGTGATAAGTGATGCATTTTATATTAGCATAGCAGTTTTAGGTAGTTCATTTATTGTTGATGAGATTCATCATTACGACAATCTTATCCGTGGAATAGGATTTTCATTTCTGGCATTTTTAGGAATTCGGTCAATCGTCAAACATGAAAAAATGAATAGCGAAGAAAATCCTGAACAAGAAAAAAGCGATATTCTTTATGTCATGAAGGGAATCATGTTAAACAGTATTAACCCAATGACATTAATTGCTTGGCTGGGTGTTACCGCTTATGTAGAAACTGCCAATCAATTTAATATGGACCAGGTGCTTTTGTTTTTTGCAGTGGTTCTAGGAATGATGTTTACCAGCATGTTCGGTATTATTTATTTTGCCGGAAAATTGAGAAATATCCTTTCTGAAAAAAATCTTCATAGGTTAAATATCTTCTCGGGAATCATCTTTCTAGTATTTTCGATAGTGATTATTTTCCCTTTATTGATGAAATTATTTTAGCCCCCTCCGAATTTCCGGTACCTTAAAAACGAATCGATTTTCAAACTTTTTATACTGATAATTCTCATCAATATAAAAGTTTATAATTGTTAGATTTGACTTTCAAATTTTAAATTATGAAATTCTTGTTCATTTCCATTTTCTCCTATTTGCTTATTGTTTCGTGTAATGGCACTCAAAAAGATTTTGATGCATCCGGAACATTTGAATCAGTTGAAACAATCATATCAACTGAATCTGCAGGAACCATCATGCAGTTCAATATTGAAGAAGGACAAACACTCAATCCAAAACAGTATATCGGCTATATAGACACCACTCAATTATTTCTAAAGAAAAAACAAATTGAAGCTCAGATCGATGTAACAGTTGGTCAGAAACCAAATATTCCAATTCAAATAGCTGCATTGCAAGAACAATTAAAAGAAGCTGATGTAAATTACAACCGAGCTAAAAATTTAGTTAAAGGAGATGCCGCTCCGCAAAAACTTTTAGATGATGCAAGCGTAAAAGTTGAAGTGTTGAAGAAACAAATTGAAGCACAAAAATCGGTACTTGACATTACCTCTGAAACTTTCAATCGAAATGTTCCACCGCTTCAACGACAAATAGCACAGATTAATGATCAACTTTTAAAATGCCGAATTATTAATCCTATTCATGGAACAGTGCTTACAAAATATGCCCAAGCATTTGAAGTAGCTATGCCCGGAAAAGTGTTATATAAAATAGCAGAATTAGATACACTTACTTTAAGAGTTTACATCACAGGCTCTCAACTTTCATCAATTAAACTAGGACAAAAAGTAACAGTAAGAACTGATAACGGAGCAACAAAATTATCAGATAATTCAAAAGAAAAAAAGGACGGGTATCGTGAATATCCTGGAAACATTTATTGGATTTCAAACAAATCAGAATTTACTCCTAAAACAGTGCAAACAAAAGAAGAACGTGTTGACCTTGTGTATGCAATAAAAGTGCGAGTTGCAAATGATGGTTTATTGAAAATTGGAATGTACGGTGAAATAATATTCTGATAAATGCCAGACATTACGCTCGACCATATTTCAAAAACGTACAATAAAAATACGCTTCTTGCACTTGATGACATTTCATTTGATGTAAAAAAAGGAGAATTATTTGGACTAATCGGTCCGGATGGTGCCGGCAAAACAAGTTTATTTCGAATACTTACAACATTGCTTTTACCTGATAAAGGATTTGCAACTGTGAGTGGATTTGATGTGGTGAAAAACTATAAATCTATACGAGGAATTATCGGATATATGCCGGGAAAATTTTCATTATACCAAGACCTAACCGTTGAAGAAAATCTTAATTTTTTTGCAACAGTTTTCAAAACAACTGTAGAAAAAAATCACGACCTCATTCGCGACATTTATGTACAAATTGAACCTTTTAAAAAACGCAGGGCAGGACAATTATCCGGAGGAATGAAACAAAAACTTGCATTATGTTGTGCATTGATTCATAAACCTGAAGTGCTTTTTTTGGATGAGCCAACAACAGGAGTTGATGCTGTTTCACGCAGAGAATTTTGGGAAATGCTAAAAAGTTTACAGAAAGAAAATATTACGATTCTTGTTTCTACAGCTTACATGGATGAAGCAACTTTATGCGATAGAATCGGACTAATACAATCCGGAAAAATGCTGTCGGTCGATACACCTGAAAATGTTTTGAAAGCATATCCTGAAAATTTATTTGCCATTAAATCAAAAAATGTACACAAACTTTTAACTGACCTGAGAAACTTTGAAAATACTCTTCAATGCTATGCCTCAGGTGAATATTTACATTTGTCGTTTAAAACAGAAAACGAAAATTCACAAAATGAAGTGGTCGTTTTTTTAAAAGAAAAAGGTCATGATGAAATTGAAATGAAAATGTGTAAACCATCAATTGAAGATTGCTTTATAAGATTACTCGCATCATGATAGAAACCGTAATTAAAACAGAAAATCTTACAAAACGATTCGGTGATTTTGTTGCCGTTGATGCAATTTCTTTTGAAGTTTATAGAGGAGAAATTTTTGGCTTTCTCGGTGCAAATGGTGCAGGAAAAACCACAGCCATGCGAATGCTTTCAGGATTATCAAAGCCAACATCAGGAAAAGCAATTGTTGCAGGCTTAGATGTTTTTACACAACCCGAAGAAATCAAAAAAAATATCGGTTACATGAGTCAAAGATTTTCATTATACGAAGACCTCACAGTAATTGAAAATATCAAATTCTTTGGAGGCATTTATGGATTGAGCGATAAGCAGATCAAACAAAAAAGTGACGAGCTTATCGAGCAATTGCAATTTCAAAATGAAATAAAAAAACTTGTGCATGATATTCCTTTAGGATGGAAACAAAAACTTGCACTTTCGGTTGCTATTTTGCATGAGCCAAAAGTTGTTTTTTTAGATGAACCAACCGGTGGTGTTGACCCAGCAACTCGCAAACAATTTTGGGAAATGATCTATCAAACTGCTGATAAAGGTATTACCGTTTTTGTTACCACACATTACCTTGATGAAGCTGAATATTGTAACAGAATATCAATTATGGTTGATGGAAGAATTGATGCTTTGGGAACGCCACGTGAACTGAAAGAAAAATTTTCGGCAACAAGTATGGATGAAGTATTTTATAAATTAGCAAGAGGTGCGAAGAGAAGTGACAATTAAAAAGTAGAAAGTAAAAATTAAAAAGTGTATCAATTAATCAATTTTATAAAGAAAGAATTTTACCACGTGTTTCGCGACAGGAAAACTTTGCTCCTGCTTTTCGGAATGCCAATTGTTCAAATTCTGCTTTTTGGTTTTGCTCTTACCAATGA
>Ga0194047_10002431_pt1 | contig 10678 bp, 12 predicted proteins | sample JunL225m_MetaG_2_FD_160070 | JGI IMG/M metagenome (GOLD analysis project Ga0194047, IMG submission 160070) | Anoxic zone freshwater microbial communities from boreal shield lake in IISD Experimental Lakes Area, Ontario, Canada - Jun2016-L221-5m | ecosystem: Environmental > Aquatic > Freshwater...
AGGCTAATTTATTTAACTTTTTTTAGCTGAGTGCAGCTTGCCCTGTTTTTAGTTGTTAATACACTAGCGCTGCAAAACTCCATCTCATCATTCGCTACATAGCCAGTGCCAACACCTACATCGCTTGAAAAAGTGAGTGTTTTTCCATCCTTATGAAATACACCAACTACGATATTTTTTAGACCATCACGCCAGGAAGTTTCACCCTGAAAGGCTCCACCCTCTTGAGTGGAAATAACCAGTTTTAATATGGCGGAGTCTTTTTTATTCGATAACACTAAACGTGCTTGCTTTTCCTCTGTACCACTGGATGCACTCACGGCAGATACTACATCCCAGGTACCAATCAGATTAGGGACTGATTGCGCGTAGGCAAAGCTTGAAAACATCATTATGGAAATGAGTAGGATCTTTTTTGTCATCATTTTTACCTTCTTAATAATCTTGAAAAAATTACTATAACAAAAAATGTATTAAATCGAATGACACCCTCAAATTGAGCTTATCGAATACTATGGGGAAATATAAAACTCCGAACTATCCCCGCCCAGGGAATCTAAAACACCCAGCCAAAGGGCATTAATTTTCTTGTACGGAAAAGGGTCAAATCTACCGCTAGGATTATCAAATGCCGATGTTTGTACCATCACTATTTTTGATTCAGGCTGGACAAAGATAAATTGCCCATGAATTCCTTGAAAAGCAAATGTGCGCTTTTTCATCGGAAACAACCAAGTTTGATATCCATAGCCATAGTAATTTGTAGCAGTCCTTGGCTTAAAGGCATTTGGCTGCATATTTAAATCTGTAGCCTCTTTTAAGTAATTTAGTGGTATTACTTCTTGATCACCCCTTCTGCCATCATTTGCCAACAAATTTCCAAGGCGAGCGTAATCTCTTAAGGCGGCGTTAAATCCTCCTGCACCTGCTTCTACCAAATCAGTTGTAGATAAAAGCCAGTAAGCTTTGAATTCTGCGCCCATGGGCTGCCAAAGCCACTCTTGCGTTAATTGAGCTATTGACTTTCTAGTAGCACGAATTAACACTCTTCCAAGTATTTCAGTCTCAATAGAAGCGTAATTGAACTTCGTTCCTTGCTCATACTGACGTTCAGTTTTGGAGTTTAAATAAGCAACTACTTCGTCTGGCTTGGAGATATTTTTATTGGCATACAAAACCCTTCCCCACTCCCAATTATCATCACCAGGTGCCCACGTATAGAGCTCCTTAAAGGGAATGCCGGAAGCCATACGCAATAAATTACGGATGGTGGTTTGCCCATAAGCGGATTGACTAATCTCTGGCCAATATTTGGATGCATTATCATCCAAGGAATTAATAAGCCCTTTTTGATTTGCAATGCCTACGAGCATGGAAATCACTGTTTTAGCCATAGAGAAAGATCTCAAGGGCATATCTGGCTTACGGTCGTATTGATATCGCTCAAGAACAATCTGGCCATCTTTCAAGATGATTAGACCAGTAGCTTTAGTCTCCGCTAAATAATCATCCACTGATCGGGATGAAAAATTCCAGCGATATGAAACATTAGGGGCATTCTTCATATATGGCAGAAGTAATGGCCTAGTAGATGGGGGAACCTCTGCCACTCTTGAAGACCAAAACTGTCCTGACCATGTACCAACTCGACATTCGCGGATTTGTAAGGCATTAGGGCAACCACTAAACGCATTGGACTCGCCCAAAGCGGCAGCATCAACTCCAGAAGGATTTAATTTAATCTGCTCTGCAGCATTAGCATTACCAAGGACTAGTAATGTAATGCAAGCCAACCTAAAGACTATTAGTGACTGATTCAATAGTTGGCGTTCTTTTTTCATATGGATTTGAGGCTAATGCAATCTATTGTTATTAGCCATCATCGAAAATACTAATCAATTTTAATATTTCTATCCTGTATTAACTTTGACCATTTTTGTTGATCAGATTTAATTAACTCTGCAAACTCTTCAGAAGTGCCGCCTGATGGCTCTATACCGCGCTCTAACATTTCTTTACGTACCTGTGGCGTTTTTAAAACTCTATCGATATCAGCGCTTATCTTAGAAACGATTGCATTTGGCGTTTTTGCTGGAACAAAAATACCAAACCAACCAACAGCACTATATCCAGGCAAACCAGACTCAGAGATGGTTGGCAATCCCGGGACTGATTGTGATCTTTTAGGGCTAGTGACGGCTATAGCCTTTAGATTGCCAGCTTGAATTTGCGGCATGACAGTCTGAGCAGGCGAGAACATAACATTAATATGACCCCCCAATAAATCAGAGAGGGCTGGACCTGAGCCTTTGTAAGGAACATGCAGCATCTCTACACCAGCTACCGACTTAAATAATTCTCCAGATAAGTGGGATACAGAGCCTGATCCAGATGAACCAAAGCGAATTAACTGTGGATTAGCTTTTGCAGTAGCAATTAATTGCTGCACATTGTTCACTTTTAAAGCTGGATTAACGGTTAATACGTAAGGAGATGCTGAAAGTAAACTTACTGGTGCCAATTGATTAACGAGTTGATCGGGCAAAGCAGGCGTTGCTATTAACCATGTATAACCATCGGCAGGCGAACGAATAACAGCATCTGCACCTACAGCACCCGAGGCACCAGGTCGATTTTCAATAATGATGGACTGTTTCCAAATCTCCGTGAGAGGTGGAGTAATGATGCGCATCAGAGTATCGGTACCCCCACCTGGAGGATAGGGCACAATCAAACGAATACTCTTAGAGGGAAAAGTATCTGCTTGTGCAAAGGCCAAACTTGTCCCAACAAGATATAGGCTGACATAAATAAAACATTTCTGCAGATTCATTTTGAAGAACATTAGTCACCCCAAATCTATTAGCAAAGCTGTTGCTTGAAAGTTGTTTTTAATAAGTTTTTAATATACAGTAAAAAAATAACAGCAATAAAGCGGAGACAAAAATGACAGTAAATTCTATGACGCGACCTATTGATATGGTTGGCTCCGTTATTGATGTAATCGATTCAAACCATGACGTACTCGGAGAGTCAATTATCTGGGATAAAGATAAAGGTCTTCTATGGTGGGTAGATGGTATTGGAATGTTCATCTATCGTCTTGATCCTAGTACAGGTCAAAAGCAAAGTTGGCAACTGCATGAAGAAATTGGCTCTATTGGCTTAAGACAAAAAGGTGGCCTGGTTGTTGGTATGAGATCGGGATTATATTTTTTCAATCCTGAAAATGGACAACTCAGTGAGATTGCCAAACCTGACTCTGATCGGCCAGGTAATAGATTTAACGATGGGAAAGTGGATCGTCATGGCCGATTTTGGACTGGAACAGTTCAGGCAAGTGCCTATACGCCGCGCGGCAGACTCTGGAGACTTGATGCAGACTTAAAAACCAATCTCATTATGGAGGGCATTACTTGCGTCAATGGAATTAGCTTTAGTCCAGATAATCGCCTAATGTATTTTACGGATTCATTTAGCTGCCGCATTGATGTTTTTGATTATGACTCTACAGATGGTGCTATCTATAACAGACGTCATTTTGCAGACGTACCCCTAGGAAGAGGTATTTGTGATGGCTCAACGGTTGATGCAGATGGATGCTTTTGGAGCGCTAATATGGATGGCTGGTGCGTAACTCGCTACGACCCAAGGGGCCGCATTGATACCGTGATTAATTTACCAACCAGAAGGGTTTCAAGTTTGTGTTTTGGTGGCCCCAATTTAGATACTCTCTTTATCACTACTGCACGTCGTAGAATGCAAGACAAAGAGTTGGCTCAACAACCGCTAGCAGGATGTGTATTAGCAGTGAATCCTGGTATTCAGGGATTGCCTGAGCCCGAGTTCCTTGGCTAGCTCCACTGAAAATCTCACCTGAATGCAAGGGAAGTTATGAAAAAAATTCTGATGCTTTTTATTTGGCATTTACTTTTCTTGAGCTATGCTATTGCCCAAACATTTCCAGATAAACCTGTAAAAATAGTAGTGCCTTATACGCCAGGTGGGGCAACAGATACTCTAGCCAGAAGTATTGCAAATCAATTAAGCACTAAATGGAATAAGCCTGTGCTTGTCGATAACCGCGGCGGTGCTTCTGGAATGATTGGTGCTGAATTCGTAGCAAAAGCACCCCCAGATGGTTATACGCTGATGATTTCAGACAGTGCCCCCTACGTCATCCTGCCCAACTTTTATCCCAATCTGAATTACACCCCCTTAAAGGACTTTGCCCCCATCACCGTTATCGCTCGGCAAGCCCCTATTATTGTTGTCTCTAATAAGATACCCGCAAACAACATCAAAGAACTGGTGGCCTATTTAAAGTCCCACCCTGAGACACCATATGCCTCACTTGGTAATGGTTCTTATCCGCATGTGGCAATGGAAGAATTTCAAAGACAAACTGGAACAAAGCTACTTCATGTGCCATATAAAGGAACTGCACAAATTATTACTGACATGATTGGCGGTCAGGTAGATTTATATGTAGGGACTCTGGGCGCATTTGAGCAACATGAAAAAACTGGGAAAGTAAAAATACTTGCTGCTGCTACTGAGAAACGCTTACCGTTTAGACCAGAATTAGTCACAGTGTCAGAATCTGGAGTTCCTGGATTTGCTGTTAGCGTCTGGTTTGGAATGGTTGCCACTGCAGGCACACCAACACCGGTACTGAACAAGATTTACCAGGACGTAGCAGAAATACTAAAAAATAATACTTTTATTAGTGAAGTATTAACCCCACAAGCTTTAATACCTGGCGGCGATTCAAGAGCAGATTTTGGCGCTTTAATGAAAGCAGATACGGCACGCTGGGGTGAAATTATAAAAACAACTGGAATTAAGCCCTAACCAAAATACAAGGACATAAAGAAAAGATGACTAAGTTAAGCGAGTACGCAGATAAATATCAAACCATCAAGATGAAGCGTAAGGATGGAATCATTGAGGTGAAATTACATACCAATGATGGCCCCCTTCACTGGAGTCTTCTGCCGCATGGAGAGCTTGAAAAAGCGTTTTATGAGATAGGTCACGACCCAGAAAATGAGGTCATGATTCTTACTGGTTCAGGCGATGCCTTTAGTGGCCCTCCCTGTCCACCTAATGGTCACAACCATGTTAGTCATCCAGTCACAGCGATGGAGTGGGACAAGATCTATTGGGAAGGAAAGCATCTGCTAATGAATCTTCTCAATATAGAAATTCCTATTATTGGCGCAATCAATGGCCCAGCATTGCGTCACTCAGAAATTCCTCTACTTTCTGACATCGTCATCGCAAGTGAAAACACTACTATTCAAGATTCTGCTCACTTCGCTGGCGGCTTAGTTCCAGGTGATGGAGTTCATATTGTCTTTCCACATCTCATGGGCACTAACCGCGGAAGATATTTTCTATTAACAGGCCAAACTCTGAATGCCCAAGAGGCAAAAGATGTGGGTCTCATTAGCGAAATCTTGCCAGCGGATAAGTTACTTGATCGTGCATATGAGCATGCCCATTTTCTAATGCAGCGCTCACCTCTGCTGAGAAGATATGCAAGAACCTTGCTTACCCAAGAGCTAAAGCAGAAGATGCATAACTTGCTGGGTTATGGCCTCGCTCTTGAAGGACTTGCAGCCTCCCATAAATCCATGTGACTTTTGCTGCGCAAAACTAATGAAGAGCTTAGCAAGATGCAGGGATTGGCTTAGTAAGCTTTTGCGCAACGAAAACCAATATTATGATGGCCTGCTTTTGGATTGCGAGATAAAAATCGACCTCTATGGGTAGAGCTAATTTCTTCTACCTTTGAGTCATGTCCGCCGCCGCGAGTAGATCTGACTGGTCCAGCATTTTGGTTTTCTCTGCCATCATCAGCTTTATAAGGATAGGGTTGATAGATACTCGATACCCAATCCCATTGATTCCCGGCCATATCTAAAATTCCGTACGGGCTTGCGCCCTCTGGAAAGGCATCCACTGGGACTGATGCGTTATAGGGTGCTCCAAAAAGAGCTAACTTAGAATTCGGTACCGTGTTGCCCCATGGGTATTTACGACCATCAGTACCGCGCGCTGCTTTTTCCCACTCAGCTTCAGTAGGTAATCGCTTATTTAACCAAGCACAGTAATCTCGCGCACCCACCCAGCTTACTTCATTCGCTGGATGTCGTTCATAGCTAAAATCAGCTTGCCATGCCGAGTTACGCCAATGGATTCTGGCATCACTATCTTGGTGATCATAAAAAGTTTCGCCCTGCTGATTTTGAAGCCCTTGAAGATTAAGAAACTTCGCAAAATCAGCATTACTAACCGGGAGAATATCAAGAAAAAATGGTTTTATTAGAACAGTATGCTGAGGCTTTTCATCTTCAGGTCCATCATTAGATCCCATGAGAAAAGGTCCGCCTGGAATCAGCTTCATTCCTTCTGGCGCTATTGGCTCCTTGGAATTGGATTGTGCATGACTAACAGTCAGGCAAATAAACAGAGCAATAAAAACTGCGCACCCTTTTTTAAGCATATTTTATCGGCCTAGAATTAATAGGTATATGTAAGCACACGAATGGCCAATGAGCAAATTTATTTTCCACCAATCGCTTTAGGACAAATTTTTTTATTAGTAGAATCTTTTTGCCATTCCTTAAAACAAGCACTTTGAGAATCTAAGGTAGAGGTGCTGCTAAATCATAGCGACGACCTACTACCCATTTTTACTGATCTATCCACAGATTATTTTGCAAATGCGTTGTGAACAAGACTTGATGAGCGCCTTCCTTGTTGGGGGCAATATTAGGCGGGTAGTAACCAACCTCTGGCACCAATGAAAAAATTTACTTGCATACTTAGGGGTGTAAATAGAAAAGAACCCCATAAATAAGGGGTCTAAAGATGCTTATACTCGACATGTGAGCAAATACGTATTGAGCTTTTTCAATGAACTGAGAGCTCAAGCACCTGTTTTTTATAAGGTCCTGCTAAAGCTTTTTTGACTATCTTATAAATATCGAGGTCAAACTCTGCCTCACCTGATTCTGCTAACTCATAAAGTTCATCTTCATTAATAGCCGTACCGAGGTAACACCATTTATCAATCACGATCATTTCGCCACCCTCTTTAATGGCAATAGGACCTGAATATGGCCACACCTGTACCTTAAAGAGTTCCAGCACTGTCTTCAGTTGTAGGTTATGTAAAGTAATCGGCGTGAGGTTTAGGCAGGCGCCACCACATTGCTTAACCTGATAACCAAAGCATGATTTACCTTCAATCCTTTTCTCAAGCCCAAGCAATGCTTCGCAGAGATGATGCTTTTTAGCTATCGCTTTCAAATATGCGTGTGCTTCGCGTTTGCTATAAAACAAGCCATATAAATTATCTTGTAAGCCTGGAGCTAGTTGACGTTGATTTACCAGTGTTGGGATCAGCACTCCAGACTCATCTTCCAGCAAGCTCCATCCACAGAGATCTTTTGATTTACGCAGCTTAATATTCATACTAGGCATACGCTCTTTAATCAGCTTAGATTCCAGCATGAGAGCACCAAGCTCACCACTGGTTTCGATCCAATCAATATCTCGGATTTGCAAAGAGAGTTTCATTTCCTTGCGTTGGGTTAAAGCCCCTTGAAAGTGACCCATCACCCTGTTACGTAAGGAGATACTCTTACCAATATACAAAGGAACTTTATTTTCTCCATAAAAGATATAGCAGCCAGGAGCGTCAGGAATGGAGTCTATTAATACCTTATCGATATTGGGTGGCAAGCTAGGATTGCCTATCAGTTGATTAATCGCCTCATTGAGCTTTGCTTTTCCAAACTTGGATTCACATACTCGCCAAAACTGCAACAGTAAATCAGCATCGCCCAGCGCACGATGACGGGCGCTCACCAAAAGTTGATGGGCGTTGATGATGGTATCTAGATTGTGGCGAGCCTGATCAGGAAAAAGCAATCTTGAGAGCTTGACCGTGCATAAAACTTTAGGCTTAAAGTCGATACCGATTCTTTTAAAAGATGCCTTGATAAACCCATAATCAAATCTTGCATTATGTGCAACGAAGATTTTTCCCTCAAGCTCCTGTTTTAATTCTCTTGCAATCTGATCAAAGCTTGGCTGACCCTCAACCATCTGCGGAGAGATACCAGTCAGTCTTTGAATATTTTGTGGAATAAAAGTTTGGGGGTTAATTAATTGCTCCCACACGTAAATTTGATTACTAGCAAGGGTTTTGATGCCGATCTCTGTAATGCGATCGCGCTCAAAATGAGATCCGGTAGTTTCAATATCTATGAAAGCCAGATCAGGGTAAGAGTCCTGCTTTGTATCCACGTCCAATAACTTTATTGCTTTAGTTTGCTACTGAGTTTTTATTAAGATAGTCAGCAAAGCTAAAAATAGAGTTGGGGCCGCGAGGAATGTCTTCTACCTTTTTAAATGAGCTCTTCACCACTTTTTGAATCTCTCCTTTTGGCTTTTTTTCTTGCTCAGTCTTTAATTTAGACTCAGCAGGAAAATAAGGTTTTCTTTCGGGCGCAGTTTGCACTTCGCTAAAGCGCGGAATGTAGTCTTTAATGGCAGAGGCCAAAGTCACATTAGAGATGCAATTCATCATGTAGGTCTCCAGAGACTGATAGAGGTCTTTTGCAATATCAGAAACCTCTACTTTTCTTTTCTTAATACGGTTCATCGCCAAAACAATATCTTTGATCGTAATGATCCGAGGATCCATCGAGAGTTGATATCCGCCAGTGCGCCCTTTAATTCCAATCACTAGCCCAGATTCTCGTAGGGGACGCAGCAATAACTCAATACGGCTAATTGACATATTGAGCCGTTTCGCTATTTCAGGGACAGGCACTAATTGACCATTATTTGAATGGCTTGCAATGTCTACCAGGGTATTGAGCGCTACTTTGACTGCTTGAGTGACTTCCATGGGGTATTAAGTATAAAAGTTAGATTAAGGCTAGTATGAGACTGATTGCACCTTTCTGCTGCAGCGCACTAATTAACCCTTTTTATCCCATGGTTGAAGTTCCCCAAAGCACTTACCATCTTTCCTGCCGTCTACTGTAGATAAGCGCGTACTTGCGCAATTAAAGCAATCTGCTGTTCTTGCCTAATGAACTGACCGAGCTCAACGCGCAAGTTCGATTGTCTGATATTGAATATTTTTGAGCCTTCACTCGGCGGCTCAATTTTTGCCCACTGAGTATTGAATTCATAAACAGTTTCTTTATAGCCAATAAACTTTTTAACGATCAAGCGCTTGCCGTCGATTTCAATCGTTTCAGAATCTAGGGCGTGCCTGCAGTAGATTAAAAAACCAAGCGTAACTGCAGTCAGTTCTAGAGTTGTGAAAATGGGGATAACCCATACGCCCGCTAAAAAGAAACCCAATGCCACAGTTAGTGAGAGGCAGACTAAAACAATATAGAACTGGAGCAATTGCTTGGGTGCCAACGCACAATTTCTTCGCATTTGCCAACGTTTCATACTCATGTAGACCAAGCAAGAATCAGCTGTGAGTTATTGAATCTTGTTACGCTCTTGGGCCTTGGCCAGCTGGTCGGCACTTCGCTGCTGAAAATCGACCATGGTGTGATAACCCATTTGATAGCAGGGACAATGCTTACCCAAAATCCAGCGAGCAAGCTTGATACGTAGTGTTTGAATCATATAAATCTCCTAGTATTAAGCCTTAAATTTAATCGCAAACGCGGCTTGGCGCTGAACAGACCTAAAACAGTGAGGGAATTAGGCCCTCATTAAGCCTCAGCAAAGATGGGCTAAATCCATTACATTAATTTAATGACCAATTTCACCCCTGCTCTTCGAAAAATACCTTTATTTCCCCTGGGCACCGTCCTTTTTCCAGACGGCGTGATTGCCTTGAAGATTTTTGAAGCCCGCTATCTCGACATGATCAAGCAATGCTTGCGGGAAAAGACAGAATTTGGCGTTGTGAGCATCATCAAAAATCCTGATGTCAGCGATGAGGATCCATCCCTATCTTTCTCCAAGATTGGCACTCTAGCTCAAATTGAAGACTTTGACCCAATCCAGCCTGCTCTTTATATGACTACATCATTCGGTACGCAGCGCTTCAAATTATTATCTAGCAAACAAGAGGCCAGTGGACTGTGGATGGGTGAAGTGGAGACTTTAGAGAATGACCCCCTTACTCCAATAGCGCAAGAGCACCAGAAGGTAGCGCATTTGCTAGATGAAATCATCTCAGTTATCCAAAGTGAAAATCTTTTAGGTGAGGCTCCGTTTAAAAAACCCTATAAGGTCGACGATTGCGGCTGGGTCTCTAACCGTCTTGCCGAGCTTCTACCAATCTCATTAGCCCAAAAGAATCATTTACTAGCACAAACTAATCCTCGGATCAGACTCGATCTCATCACCGAACTTATTGAAGATGACGATTTAAGAAATCACAGCATGCATTAATACCATGCTTGATGAGTTGATTCGTAAAACGATCCGAGAAATGGTGGGTGGCAGCAGTGGACCCCCTGTTGCATTCCTCAGCCCTAAGGGGGATCGCGGTCTTTTTGGTCCAGAGTCTATCGCTTGGAGAGTTCACGGTGACTTTATCTCCATGATGATTGGCGGCATTAGCTCTTTAGTTCTTCAGGCTCTTCATCCTCAAGCCTTAGCAGGGGTCTGGGATCACTCG
>Ga0194047_10002432_pt1 | contig 10675 bp, 9 predicted proteins | sample JunL225m_MetaG_2_FD_160070 | JGI IMG/M metagenome (GOLD analysis project Ga0194047, IMG submission 160070) | Anoxic zone freshwater microbial communities from boreal shield lake in IISD Experimental Lakes Area, Ontario, Canada - Jun2016-L221-5m | ecosystem: Environmental > Aquatic > Freshwater >...
AGAAGCACCAACGAGTGCGCAAGATGCTTACCTTCGTTTACATCTTCTCTCACATCGACTCGTCAAACCACATGGTCAAAATCTTGATGGTCTCTTTGGTCTTCTCACCAATGTTGCCTGGACATCTGCTGGTCCATGTTCACTCGTAGATTTTGCTGCAACTTCTGCACGTCTGCGTGCAGCTCACGGCAATCTCACTATCTACAGCGTAGATAAATTCCCACGAATGGTTGACTACATCATCCCCGATGGGGTTCGCATTGCAGATGCAGATCGCGTTCGTCTCGGCGCACATCTTGCATCTGGAACAACTGTGATGCATGAAGGCTTCGTAAACTTCAACGCTGGCACTCTAGGTAAGTCGATGGTCGAAGGACGCATCAGTGCAGGTGTCGTAGTCGGCGATGGCAGCGATATTGGTGGTGGCGCTTCGATTATGGGAACGCTCAGCGGTGGCGGAAAAGAAGTTATTTCGATTGGTGAACGCTCGTTGCTTGGTGCGAATGCCGGCGTCGGAATCTCACTTGGTAATGATTGCATTGTCGAATCTGGCGTTTACATCACTGCTGGTTCAAAGATTGCACTCCCTGATGGGTCAGTAGTTAAAGCACGCGAACTCTCTGGCGCAAATAATCTGATCTTCCGTCGCAACTCTCAAAGCGGCGCACTTGAGGCGCTACCAAAGACTGGCCAATGGGATGGATTGAACTCCATCCTTCATGCAAATTAATAGTTAATTAATCTGGAACCAGGAAGCTGGAACTTTTAACTTTGTCTTAAATACTCCGACCGGAAGAGTTGATTTCACTCCCGTACTGGATGTTGCTGTAACTGAGATGACGCTATTGGTGACTGTTCGCGAGTCTGCAACAAGAGTTGCAACATCTGGCAATCCAAATGCAGCAGTGAGATCGGTCTGATTAAGTACCCGCTGCCAATGTGAATATGAAGGATTTAAGACGATATCGAGAGAGTATGGATCGGCAACATTTGTGAGATATGGATAAGCAGTCCCCCAGACATCTTCACTTCGTTGGGTCATACCACCACTTGATGAGAAGAAGTAAACGTTGATTGGCGCTGCGTTATACGTGATGCTCATGCCGGCGGTCGCATCCACTGCAGCTCTCCAGAGTCCACCCACAGCTGCTTCGGACTCCTTTGAGTAGCCTACGTAATTTTGATCATAGATCGTGTTGTAAACATTGCAATCACAGTCTTTGCGAATGGTTGCGATACGAGCTAGGCCATACGTTCGCGATGCGATGGCCTGTGATTGAATCGCAGCAGCTGGCCAAGCAGAGCTCATCTCGCTAATTCCATAAATATATTCGGAGTCAACCTTCATCGTGGTTGTGACTTCAATCTTGCCTGAAACAACCCGGAGTGCAACAGATCCATACTTCAGTGAGATACCAGCAATCTTGAGAATTCCATCCCACTTAAGATTAAAGAGCGTGCTTGCAGAGAGGATTTGCGTGGGTGAACCTTTAATCACGATAGTCGGTGAAATAACTTTTCCAACGAGTGCAAACTTTAACGTTGCACCTTGTGGAATCGCGATGGGGGCAACAGTGAGATCACCTTTATATAACTGGAGGTTCGATCCAACCGCTGCTTGATAGGTTGATTGATGGGCAATGTTGATTCGAATATCTTGGTTGATAGGAGTGGTGGTTATCTGAGTGCCGGGAAAATAGTAATTTAAAATGTCGCTAGCGCTCTTACCTTCAAGAGCCAAGCCCTTCGCACCAATCTGGCTAAGACCAACTCCATGGCCGAAACCTGAGCCGGTCAAGATAAAGTGCGCCGGAACCACATCGGCATTTGCAGTCGATGGGAGGAATAGCAGAGCGAGAACTAAGGCGAGCTTCTTGCGCATTACTTCACCAGATTTGATGGGGAGGTGAGGAAGCCGATTCCCCACGAGATATGCATCGTGGTTAACACTGCCGGCAGAGTAATTCGCTCAGACCATTTCTTTCCAATAGCGAGGGAGCTCATCAAAATTGCAGAGGCATAAGTAAGAGCTGGAATAAAGAAGAGTGGGTGTAGAGCAAGGCCTGTTATCAGTGAGGCGGTAATGATGAGGGTCGCAATCGGCGGAGCGAGGTAGCGATAGTTCACTGTTCCTTTATGTTGACGCGTGACTGCGCGTCGCCAGCGACCATATTCAAAATATTGGCGTGAGAGTGTTTTCAGATTCGGCCGTGGGCGATAGACGACTTCGAGCCGTGGATCAAACCAGATAAGCCCGCCGCCTTCTCGAAGCCGAAAGTTCAACTCCCAATCTTGTGCGCGAATAAACCTCTCGTCATAACCACCAGCTGCAATCAGTGCTGACTTTTTAAATACTCCAAGGTAGACCGTATCTGCAGGACCTGCTTCGCCACCGATATGAAATCGTGCGCCACCAACACCAATGGGTGAACGCATCGCACGAGCGACTGCATCTTCAAAGGGAGTCTTGCCAACTGCAGCCATAACTCCACCGACATTGACCGCATTCTTGCTTTGCATTATTTCAACCGCATCGGCGATATAACTCTTCGATATTTCAGCATGGCCATCGATACGACAGATAATCTCAAAACGTGCCTTTGCAATTGCAGCATTAAGTCCAGCGGCGGTGCGGCCGGTTGGATTCTCGACAAGAACAACGCGTGAATCTTTTGCATGTAATTGCGCGGCAATCTCGTTGGTGCGATCTTTTGATGGACCGAGAGCCAAGATCACTTCAAGCTCGCCACCGTATTTTTGAGCCAGAATCGCAGTGATTGCATCAGTAAGGAACCGTTCCTCGTTGAGGATCGGTAGCACGACGCTGACACCCGGCTGCATAGATACCCACCGTACCGTTTCTGGGGACTACTATCTCCGCAATGGCACTGAAAATCTCTGTGATTGGCACCGGGTACCTCGGTGCCACTCATGCTGCCTGCATATCCAGCCTTGGCTTTGACGTTATCGGAATTGATACAGATCCTTCTAAGGTTGCATTGCTTCAACAGGGCAAGGTCCCATTCTTCGAGCCAGATCTTGAAGAGCTCCTGGCAAAAGAGATTGCCTCAGGTCGCCTCACATTTAGTACATCATTCGATGCTGTTAAAGATGCAGATGTGCACTTCATTTGTGTAGGGACACCACAAGTTAAAGATGGTCTCGCGGCGGATATGACCTATGTAAATGGTGCCCTTGAAGCTTTAGCCCCTGTGATTAAGGCTGGTTCACTCGTTGTCGGTAAGTCCACAGTTCCCGTTGGTACCGCTGCACGTCTTCGTGCACGCCTCCTTGAATTAAATCCAGGTGCAGATCTTGCCTGGAACCCAGAGTTCTTGCGTGAAGGTTTTGCAGTGGACGACACTCTTAATCCAAATCGACTCGTTGTCGGCGTCACCAATGATCGAGCTGAAGAGATCTTAAAAGAGGTTTATGCAAAGAATCTTGAGAACGAAACTCCGTGGGTTCGCGCAGATCTTCCAACGTCAGAACTCGTAAAAGTTGCAGCTAACTCATTCCTTGCAACAAAGATCTCCTTTATTAATGCGATGGCAGAAATTTGTGAAGCCGCCGGCGGCGATGTCACCGTTCTTGCAAAGGCGATCGGATATGACCCACGTATCGGAAGTAGATTCTTACAGGCAGGAATCGGTTTTGGCGGAGGTTGTCTTCCAAAAGATATTCGTGCATTTATGGCAAGAGCTGAAGAGCTCGGTGCAAAGCAAGCACTTGAGTTCTTACGTGAAGTAGATTCCATTAATTTGCGTGCTCGTCAACGCGTTATTGATTTAGTTCGAAAAGATTTATCCGAAGATCTCGTCGGTAAGAAAGTTGCGGTACTTGGCGCGGCGTTTAAACCAGATAGCGATGATGTGCGCGACTCCCCTGCGTTAGATATCGCCGTGCAGATTCATGCAGCTGGAGCGAACGTTGTTGTGCATGATCCAAAAGCTGCTGGGCCAGCATCTAAGCGCTTTCCTGCGCTCACCTTCACCGAAGATATTGAAGAGTGCCTACGCGATGCTGAGATCGTTCTCCATCTCACTGAATGGAAGATGTATCGCGAACTAGATCCAGGGGTGATTAAATCTCTCGTTAAGCGGGCGATATTAATTGATGGACGTAACGCCCTCGATCGAAGTGCATGGCAGGCTGCTGGCTGGCGCGTTCGAGCCCTTGGTCGTACCGACACTAATCGGTAGACTTCGGCTATGGCTGGAGAGATTATTCGTAGTGAGATCCATGAGATCCCAGCAGTATTTGATCGACTACTTGCACATTCACAGACCTTTGAAGAAGCTGGGGCGCTTATACGTGCCAAAGGAATCACTTCGGTCTTAGTTCTCGCTCGCGGCACCTCGGATAATGCTGCATTCTTCCTCAAGTATTTGATCGAGACTCATATCGGTATTCCTGTTGGTCTAACCTCACCTTCATCAGTCACGGTATACAACGCAAAGCTGCACTTTGAGAATGTATTAGTGGTTGCAATCAGTCAGAGTGGGCAATCCCCGGATCTAGTCGCTTATGCGACCGCCGCCAAGAGCGCTGGCGCAACTCTTATTTCATTGACTAACGCTATGAATTCACCACTTGCAAAACTCGCAGACCTGCATATCGATCTCCAAGCTGGTCCTGAATTTGCGGTTGCAGCAACAAAAAGTTATGCAGCAGAGCTGCTGAGCGCATACCTGCTTGTTATGACATGGATCGCCAAACCACATTCAGCAACTAATATCTCCGAGATTGCCAAGCGAGTACTGAAACTAGACATCAGTGATGCCGTCGAAGCCTGCGATATTCACAATGAGATTGTGATTTTGGGTCGAGGGTTCTCCTACCCCAATGCGAAAGAGGCTGCTCTTAAAATTCAAGAGACAAACAAGATCTCGGTTCAAGGCCTCTCAACTGCTGATTACTTGCATGGCCCAATTTCAGCATTGACACAATCAACCCAAGTTTTCTTCATGACCCCAGATCGCATGCCGAAAGAATCCATGCAAGAAGCGGTCTCGCGAATCCGCCAAGATAGCCCAAAGATCTTCTGGTTTGGGCTGGGTGGGATGCCAGAGAGCGGTGAGATTCAAGTAGGTGGATCGAGCGCGCCAGATGAGATTATCGCTTCCGTCGCCGACGCCATCTTGTTCCAACGCTTTGTCCTCGAGCTCTGCGTGAAAAATGGTTTTGATCCAGATAGTCCTGCTGGTTTATCAAAAGTGACTTTGACGTACTGACGTGGGCAGCACGATTCTCACAGAGCTACAGAAGGTACTTGGCGAAGATATCTCGCTGATCACCGATCCGTCGATTACTTCGGCATATTCACGAGATCAAGCTCCCTTTGCTCACTCAGAGCCGCCCCTAGCCGTAGTCATCGCACGAAATATCGAAACAATCTCCAAACTTCTCGCCTTCGCTAGTGCTCATAAAGTTCCGGTTGTTACACGCGGAGCAGGCTCTGGACTTGCTGGAGGAGCAAACTCCACAGCTGATTCGATCGTGCTCTCACTTGAGAAGATGAATGAAATTCTTGAGATAGATACCAAGAATCTAATCGCTCGCGTTCAAGCTGGTGTTATCAATCTTGACCTCGATAAAGCAGTCAAGGAGCACGGCCTCGCATATTTACCAGATCCTGCCAGCCGAGAGTGGTCAACGATTGGTGGCAATGTAGCAACTAATGCCGGTGGAATGTGCTGCGTTAAATATGGAGTGACATCTCAGCATGTGCGCGCGATGACAGTCGTCCTTGCAAGTGGTGAGATCGTGAAACTTGGCAGTGCAACGAAAAAGGCTGTCACTACTTTAGATCTTGCAAGTTTGATGATCGGTTCAGAAGGAACCCTCGGAGTCATCGCTGAAATTACAGTTGCGCTTGCTCAACGGCCGAAAAGTCCTTCCACATTGATTGCAACATTTCCGACAATTACCGAAGCAGCACGAGCAAGTACTGAGTTGCTGGCCTTCGGTCCATCGATGCTTGAGATCGTTGACTCAACCACAATCAAAGCAGTTGAGTCATGGAAATCCCTCGGCTTTGAATCTGCAGGTTCTGTACTCATATTGCAGGTCGATGATGGTACTGACCTGAACCCTGCTGTCGCGCTCTGCCAATCCATGGGAGCTATTGATGCAATGTTCTCTGATGATCCAGCTGATGCAGCTGATTTAATTGCTCTGCGAAAGCTCGCTTATCCAGCGCTAGAACGCATGGGGATGACACTGCTCGATGATGTAGCTGTTCCACTTACTAAAATTGCAGATCTCGTGCTTGAAGTCGAGAAGATTGCAACGAGAAATGATGTGACCATCGCAGTATTCGGCCATGCCGGTGATGGCAACCTTCACCCCACTATCGTCTTCCCGCATGGCGATGAGGCAGCAGCTAGCCGTGCGGCTACCGCATTCGCAGAGATCGTAGAAGCAGCTCAATCAATGGGAGGAACGACTAGCGGTGAACACGGCGTTGGTTCAATTAAACGAGAGCTTGCCGCAAAAGAGATCAGTCCAAAAGTTCGTAAACTTCAATTACAAATAAAGGGCGTCTTTGACCCACAAAATATTCTTAACCCAAATAAGAAATTAATCTAATTACTGCGCAAGTAGGCTTGCTGCAATAGCAATATCTTTAGCTCCTATAGAAATTCGCTCCCCAAAGTGAGCTTTGAGGCGATCAAAGATCATCGGAATCTCACTTGCTATTCCTCCAGAGAAAATAATGGGCAACCCAACCTGACCAATAATTTCATCACTGCGACTAATAAGTTCTGCCAAATGTTTAGAGGCACTTTCAAGAATTCCTACTGCAACGTGATCGCCTTGTAATGCAAGAGTTGCAACATCTTTAGTGATTGCCGCAACAGATGAGCGTTCTGCGCCATAAACAATTGAGCGAATATCTCCCCAGTTGGTGATACTAAGTTTTTTACAGATCAGCTCCGTAAATGGATCACGAGTTTTCAATTCGAGTTGAAGGGCGATATGTCTCATCGACTCTCTTCCGATCCAATATCCTGCGCCTTCATCGCCAAGCAGATAACCCCATCCTCCAGCGCGAAGAAGTTCACCCGCCTGATTAATATGCATCGCGATCGAACCAGTTCCTGCATAGAGAAGAATCCCCGCGCCAGGTTTGAAGTATGCGCGATATGCCAATTCAATATCGAGTACCAAGGTGCAAGAAGCGTTAGGAAAATACTGCACAAAGATCTGCTCGATCTTCGCCCGATCCGGGGCACTCTGAGCTAGCCCGGTAAACCCCGCATAAATTGAGGTTATTGCGGCTCCGTCGCAGAGCGAGGCAATTTCTGCCAATACTTCGTGCATTCGCTTCTCTGATTCGGGGCGATAGATATGGCCATCCATCGCGGCAGATTTGCCTGATGTGACCGTCTCAACGCCATCGTGAATCGACCACTTCGTCGCTGTAGCACCAGCGTCGATCCCAAGATAAAGCATTGTTAACCTTTCACTGCGCCAGCTGTAAGTCCCTTAATAAACTGTTCAGAGAGTACTAGGTATAACGCAATCAATGGCAGGGAGGCGATCATCAGGCCCGCGAAGAGCACGCCCCACTGAGAGCCATACTCGCCAAAGAATATTGTGAGACCTTGCATGATCGTCTTCTTGCCAGGAGATTGAAGAAAGACAAGTGGCAAGAAGAAGTCGTTCCAGATCGGAATCGCTGCATAGATGGTGACGATGGCAAGGCCCGGTCTGACAAGAGGGATTAATACTTTTCGAATCATCTGGCCCTCGCTTGCCCCATCGATTCGTGCAGCGTTATCCAAATCCGCTGGAAGTGCTCTGAAGAAGCCGCTCAGGATAAAGATAGCCGCAGGAAGAGATCCAGATGCATAGACAAGGATCAGACCGAGATGGGAATCAAGTAGATGCATCCACTTGAGTTGGATAAAGAGAGGAAGAATCATTAACTTGGCTGGGATAAGCATCGCAGTGAGAATAAATCCGAGAATTAGATTCTGTCCTCGGAATTGATAACGCCCAAGAACAAATCCTGCGCCAACTCCAAAGGCAAGAATCACAACGAGTGAACCGCTTGTAATGATGAGCGAATTCTTTAAAAAGTTTGCGAAGTCACCGTTCTGCCAAACTTGAGAAAAATTCTGCCAGTAAGGGTGTCGGGCTAACTGCATTGGGTTTTTAGCAAAGTCTTGGCTTGAACGAAGCGAGGAGTTGATTAAGAAAAATACTGGCAGTAGTACTGAAATCGCATTGAATATCAGGATTCCTCGCCAGAAAACTTTTGAGCCAAGTAGGCGGATCATGCTTCTACCTCACGTCCACGTAGCCATTTCGCACCAAGAGTCGCACCGGTTCCAACGATCAGGAAGATAACAACGCCAAGTGCTGAACCAATTCCAATTTGATTTGCGATCGAATCTACGGACCCAAATGAGAGACGATAGAACATCAGTGCCAAAGTATCGGTTGATCCTGCTGGGCCACCAGTTGAGCCACCTAGAACATACGGTAGATCGAACCATTCGAATGCGCCAATAAAAGTGAGGATAGAGACGATCGTCATGGAAGGTGCAAGAAGTGGGAAGAGAATTCTTCTAAAGATCTGCCCTTCAGATGCTCCGTCAATTCGCGCAGCTTCAACATAGTCCGTGCTTATTGCATTAAGTCCTGCAAGGAAGATTATGGTTGGGAATCCAACCCAGCGCCACAGATTGATAAAGACGAGAGTTGGGAGCGCAGTTTTTGTATCGCCTAACCAGGTCAAAGCTAACGAATCTAAATGGATTGAGTGAAGGAAGTAATTAATCGGGCCAAAGAATGGGTTCAGGATGATTTGCCAGGTATATCCAACAATGACGAGTGAGAAAATCACTGGGAAGAAAGCAACAGTTCGGTGAAAGCGCTGCCCGCGCTTAATCTTAAAGAGACCATATGCGAGGAAAATTCCGAGTGAAGTTTGGACGATAAAGATGCCGACAAAGACAAGCAGATTGTGGCGAAGTGCCATAAGGAATTGATCTTTAAAGGGAAAATGAAAGAGCTTAGAAAAATTTTCAAAGCCGGCAAATGAGCCTCGTTGAAAGCCTTGCCAGTGAAAGAATGCATAACTTAACGTTGTAAAAGCGGGGATTGTTGTAAAGATAAGAATTGTTGCCATAGCTGGGGCGAGCAAAATAATTGCCATGCGATTTTGCTGGCGCTTCAGCCCTTGCTTAGCCATGGATGGATTCTTCCTCAGATTCTCTTCATTAGTAAATCGATTGAGCGCAGAAGCAACGTTGCCTCTGCGCTCAATCCGATTAGGAATTGCTGCTTACTTGTCTTACTTGTATTGCTTTACTTCTTAAACGGCGCGTACCAGGTAGCTACGCCATCTTGGATTGATTTTGCGAGTTCTGTCACTGTCTGAGCTCCGCTAGCAACCTTCTGGAATCCTGGTTGCATGATTGAAGAGCTTGTTGGAGCTCCGTAACGGAATCCAACGAGAGTGAGGAACGGAGTTCCCATTTGTGGGATCTTGCGAGCCATCGCAGCAATTGCAGGATCAGAAAGGGTGATTCCTGCGATTGGTGGAATCCAACCAAGCTGATCAGCTCCGGTCTGCATGAATGACTTGCTTGCGATGAAGTTCAAGAACTTCAAAGCTTCTGCCTTATGCGTTGTCTTTGCATTGATAGCAAATGCGCCATCTGCCCAGTTAGTGACATAACGAGCGCCACCTTGAGTTGCAGCAGGTGCTGGGAACCAACCGATTGGTGCTGATGGGTTCAATGAGCGGAAGTATGAGATCTCATAGTTTCCACCGATATAGAAAGCAGCCTTGCCATTTGCAAAGAGTGCACGTTGGGTGTTGTAGTCAAGACCACTAGCACCTGCAGGCATATATGGATACAACTCTGTCTCAGCCTTCAGTGATCGAACAAAGGCTGGATCATTGAAGTTTGTAGATCCTGCCACGATTTGGTTGTAGAAAGAAGTTCCGCCGTAGAAGGCAGGAGCAATTGCGCCCCACATCTGCTCAAGACCTGGTGCGTAACCAGTTCCGACAGCAAGTGCAGTGTAACCAGCGCGCTTGACGCGATCCATTGCGGAGAGCAATGAAGCCCAGCTTGTTGGATTTGCAGCAACTCCGGCCTTTGCCAAGATATCTGGGTTATAAAGAACACCTAGAACAGAAGTTGAGTAAGGGACTCCGAATTGATGCTTATCAGCATAACCCTGTGCGCCTGCGAGAGTTCCTGGTGCCATCTTTGCAAGCAAAGGAACATCTTTAGTAGTCAATGGCAAGAAGTTGCCAGCATCTGAAAGGTTTGCCATTCCGCCATAAGCACGGATAAGAGCAACATCTGGACCCTTACCAGCGGTAAGAGCAGTAGCCAATGTAGCGTTGTAATCAGTTGCTACATATGGGGTGAATTTTACGGTGATGCCTGTTGCCGCTTGGAACTTAGCTGTTTGAGCTGTCCAAAATGCGGTGTCCTCTGGACGCCAGCTCCAGAACGAAAGTTCTACAGCAGCGTTGGCAGAAGAAGCTGCGACTGCAGGGACAGCAATTGCTGACACTGCGATCATTGCAGCAACAAGACCACGAATGTGGCGATTTGCTTTCTTCACTTATTTCCTCCTCGGGTACGGGATTTAGGTTGTAACTGACTCTTCTCAGATTCAGTGTTCTTCTTACCAGAACGAC
>Ga0194047_10002435_pt1 | contig 10663 bp, 8 predicted proteins | sample JunL225m_MetaG_2_FD_160070 | JGI IMG/M metagenome (GOLD analysis project Ga0194047, IMG submission 160070) | Anoxic zone freshwater microbial communities from boreal shield lake in IISD Experimental Lakes Area, Ontario, Canada - Jun2016-L221-5m | ecosystem: Environmental > Aquatic > Freshwater >...
ATTAAAGAGAGCAGTTTATTTTCAGCAGTAATAACAGTAGTAATTTTCTTCGGGAGACAACATGGCTTCGGTAAATAAGGTCATCATCGTAGGTAACGTAGGACGCGATCCAGAAACGCGTTATATGCCAAGCGGCGACGCAGTTACGAATATTTCGGTAGCAACATCAGATCGCTACAAAGATAAGCAAACTGCCGAAATGAAAGAAACCACAGAATGGCACCGTGTTGCATTCTTTGGCAAGCTTGCAGAAATCGCTGGTCAGTATCTCAAAAAAGGATCACAGGTTTATGTTGAAGGTCGTTTGCGTACGCGTAAATGGACTGATGCTAGTGGTCAAGAAAAGTATTCCACTGAGATTGTTGCAGAAACCATGCAAATGCTCGGTGGTAAGCCAGTAGGCGGCGGTGCTGAAGGTGGCGAAAGCTATAGTCGTTCCAAGTCTTCTGAGCAATCTGCACCAGCAGCATCAAACGCTGCTTCACTCGGTGCAATGGATGATGACATTCCGTTTTAAGTAAGGCTGTAATAGCAAAAACCCCTTCTAGGATTTCCTACAAGGGGTTTTTTATTGCCCTCGTTCTGAATGCAAGCAATCAAATCATTATTGACGTGCGTGGCGTGTGTTCTCTGGCCAGGGTGCATTGTGATCAGTGCGAAATGGATTGATATCTAATCCGCCACGTCTGGTGTAACGCGCATATACAGATAGCTTATCAGGTTTGCATTCTCGTTTGATATCGCTAAAAATAGTTTCGACGCAGTGTTCGTGAAATTCACCTAATTGCCTAAAGCCAATCAGGTAACGGAGTAAACCTTCTTCAAGGATGGGACGTCCCTGATAACGAATTTGCACACTTGCCCAATCAGGCTGACCCGTAACTGGGCAATTGGATTTGAGTAGGTGCGATACCAGGCATTGCTCAATGGGGCCAAAGTCTTCATTGATGCCAAGTAAAGAAGGATCGGCAGGAATATGGGGATCTATCTCAATATCTAAGCGATCTAATAAAACACCACCCATTTCTTGCATACCCTTTTTAGCAATTGCCTCATTCGCCTGAAGACGAGCGGTAATTTTGCTTCCCGCAGCCCCTGATAAATCCTTTATCAATCGTTCACGTACTTCTTGTTCATCTGCAAAGCGTGCGTTGTTTAGGCTATTGAGATAAAGCTTAAAAGACTTGGACTCAATCATGTTGGGTGAGTCTGCAGGAATCTGAAACTCGGCTAATGCAATTTGAGGCTTGCCTTTGGGGTTTAGCCAACTTAATTCAAAGGCATTCCAGATATCCACACCAACAAATGGCAAAGCTTGATCTTGCTTGATATTCAATTTCAGGCGGTTTTCAGAACGCGGTATTTGAAATAGTAAGCTAGGATCGTATTGATCTGGATATTGCGTAGCTTGCCCAAGCGGTAGTGTTGCCATGGAATAAATACTATTTTGTTTTGGGTTGATTTGAGACGCCCGACACAACATGGCCGGTAGGCGCTACTGATGCAGCAGATTGACAGTGTCCGGTTTGATCGTCAAAGAAAAAGTCGGGCTCGAATTCACGGAGGAATTCGCTCTTCGATAATCCGCCTAAAAACATTGCCTCATCTACATCAACACCCCAAGCCATTAAGGTACGAATTGCACGTTCATGTGCTGGTGCAGAACGGGCAGTTACCAAGGCAGTTCGGATGCGCATACCATTCTCGCTAGTAGAGCGCTGTAGGCGATGAAGCGCTTCCAGTAAGGGTTTAAATGGGCCTGGCGGCAAAGGAATATCAACCTTTTTACTTTCGTGATCAACAAAAGCCTCAAGCCCTTTTTTCTGAAACACTTGTTCGGCTTCATCTGAGAACAGCACTGCGTCTCCATCAAAGGCGATGCGGATTTCATTCGGGTGTGATTCTGCGGTTTTACTGGATTCGGGATACACGCGCGCAGCAGGAAAGCCTGCATCAATCGTAGCTCTGACATCATCTTCATTTGCCGACAAAAAGAGGTTGGCATGCAAAGAGCGGAGATAGTGATAAGGGGGGCGACCACGGGTAAAGACACCACGCTCAAGATGCAGGCCATGATGCTCTGCAGAGCGGAATACCCGCAAGCCACTAACAGGATCGTTACGCGAGAGAATGACTACCTCTACGCGCTGATCACCTACCTCATTAAATGCGAGGAGCTTCTTGACAAGTGGAAAGGCGACACCAGTTTGCGCTGCTTCACCAAGACGCTCAAGCTGCAGCTTCATATAAGCACTATCATCGCTAGACTCAAAGATACGATTTTCTTCCTCAAAATCAAAGAGTGCACGCGATGAAATCGCAACAACAAGTTTTCCGGTCAGTGTGTACGACATCTTACGAATAACATCTCATTTAAGAAATAAGCGGTAGGCGGGATTATCGGTTTCATTCCAATGTGGGTAACCGAGAGCAGATAAGAATTTCTGAAATTTTTGTTGCTCACTCTTAGGTACCTGAATACCTATCAAAATGCGACCATAGTCTGCACCATGGTTGCGGTAGTGGAAGAGACTGATATTCCAGTTAGGCGCCATGCTCGATAAGAATTTCATTAAAGCACCTGGGCGCTCAGGAAATTCAAAGCGATAGATCAATTCATCTTTAGCAAGTGCTGAATGCCCACCAACCATATGGCGTAAGTGGGACTTGGCTAATTCATCATGCGTCAGATCAATCGTCGCAAACTTCGCTTTGCGGAAATGCTTTGCAATCGCCTCGCTATCACCAGCTTTTTGAGTGCTAATGCCAACAAAAATATGTGCTTCACTTTGATCGCCGATCCGATAGTTGAACTCAGTAACATTACGCTTGCCAAGTAACTCACAGAAGCGTTTAAAAGAGCCGCGCTCCTCAGGAATGGTCACAGCAAATACTGCTTCGCGGAATTCACCTACATCAGCACGTTCTGCTACAAAGCGCAGACGACTAAAGTTCATATTAGCGCCGCATGCAATAGCTACTAAAGTCTTTTTCTTGATACGTTTTTTCTCAACGTACTTCTTCATACCTGCAATAGCTAAGGCTCCGGCAGGCTCAAGGATGCTGCGGGTATCTGTAAAGACATCGTTAATTGCTGCACAGATCTCGTCGGTATCTACAGTGATGATTTCATCAACCACCTTTTTGCAGATCCGGAATGTTTCTTTGCCAACCAATTTCACAGCAGTACCATCGGAGAACAAGCCCACATCTTTTAATTCAATACGCTTATTGGCTTTGAGTGAGCGATTCATTGCATCAGAATCAGATGCTTGTACGCCGATGACTTTGGTGTTAGGGCTAACTGCTTTAACGTACTCACCAATTCCAGAAATCAGTCCACCACCACCAATAGCGACAAACACAGCATCAATGGGTTCTTGGTATTGCTGAAAAATTTCTTGAGCAATAGTACCTTGACCGGCAATGACATCGGGATCATCAAAGGGGTGAACAAAGGTCAAACCCCTTTTCTTTTCTAAAAGCTCAGAGTGTTTAAAAGCGTCACTATAAGAGTCACCGTGCAGAATGACCTCAACCCATTGACCCCCACGAGCTTTGACCGCATCGATCTTAAGACTAGGGGTGGTTACTGGCATCACGATTACAGCCTTGCACTTCATTTTGGCGGCAGATAATGCAACGCCTTGAGCATGATTGCCGGCTGAGGCAGATATCACCCCACGTTTAAGGGCTTCCGGGCTTAAATGCGCCATTTTGTTGTAGGCGCCGCGTAATTTGAAGGAGAAAACTGGCTGGTTATCCTCCCTTTTCAGTAATACCTGGTTGCCTAAGCGCTTGCTGAGATCCGGGGCGAGTTGGAGTTCAGTTTCTCTGGCTACGTCATAGACGCGAGCCGATAAAATTTTCTTTAAATAGTTCGTTGCCATCCGATGAGCGTACCACGGATGGCTCTTAAGCCCTTAAATTTGCAAGGGTTTATGTCATTAGTCAACATCTTTACTGTATTCCTGCCACTATCAGCTTTGCTCTATTAAAATGCTTATTTATCAAATATGTCGATATGAATGCTCCATTAGCTTTGAACCGGTTGTTGGACGCTGAAGCGGGTTCCCCCCGTTTGCGTGAAATTCCCTACAACTACACTTCCTTTTCTGACCGGGAAATCGTCATTCGCTTATTGGGCGAGGAGTCATGGCACGTTCTGAATGAATTGCGTGGCGTTCGTCGTACGGGCCGTTCTGCACGCATGTTATTTGAAATCTTGGGTGATATTTGGGTCGTTCAACGTAACCCTTTCTTGCAAGATGACTTATTAGATAGCGCCACTCGTCGCCAGCAATTAATAGATGCTCTCTGGCATCGTTTAGGCGAGGTAAAAAAGCGCAATAGTGGTGAATCTGCTGAACAAGTAGAAATTTTATTGAGCGCTGCTTATCGCGCGATTGAAAATTTTGCAAACGGCTTTAAAGAAGTTGAGCAGATTCGTAAGCGTGCCCGCAAAGAATTGGGTCGCCATACTGCAGCAGACAATATTTGTTTTGATGGCGTATCACGCGCAGCACATGTGACTGATGCTACCGACTGGCGTGTAGAGTTTCCACTGGTGGTTTTGAAGCCCGATTACGAATCTGAAATTCCGGGTTTAGTAAAAGCTTGTATTGAATTGGGCCTTACGATCATTCCACGTGGAGGTGGTACAGGCTATACAGGTGGCGCCATTCCCCTGTATGCAATGTCAGCAGTGATCAATACTGAAAAGTTAGAAAATATTGGTGGTGTGAAAAGTGCTCACCTGCCCGGTGTTGATCATGAAGTACCTACCATTTTTACGGGCGCAGGCGTAGTGACAAGACGTGTTGCAGATGCTGCCGAGCATGCTGGGCTGGTATTTGCTGTTGATCCAACATCTGCAGACGCTAGTTGCATAGGCGGCAATATTGCTATGAATGCTGGTGGTAAGAAAGCAGTTCTTTGGGGTACAGCTTTAGACAACTTAGCTAGTTGGCGCATGGTTGATCCTCAGGGTAATTGGTTAGAGGTAGTTCGTCTTGACCACAATTTGGGAAAAATTCACGAAGTTGAAAAGGTGCGTTTTCAGTTAACTTGGTCCGATGGTCGAAGTGAGCCTGGTGAACGAATTCTGAAAACAGAGTTATTAGAAGTAGAAGGTAAGCGTTTTCGCAAAGAAGGTTTAGGTAAGGACGTAACCGATAAGTTTTTATCGGGCTTGCCGGGCGTACAAAAAGAAGGTTGTGATGGCTTAATTACCAGCGCTACCTGGATATTGCATCGCATGCCTAAATATATGCGAACTGTTTGCCTAGAATTTTTTGGTCAAGCACGCGAAGCCATTCCCAGTATTGTTGAAATTAAGGCTTATCTTGATGGTTTGAGTAAACAGGGTGGTCCTATCCTGGCCGGCCTTGAGCATTTGGATGATCGCTACTTAAAAGCAGTGGGTTATTCCACCAAGTCAAAGCGCAATGGTTTGCCTAAGATGGTCTTAATTGGTGATATTGCTGGCGATGATGAAGAGGCTGTCGCAGCTGCCACTAGCGAAGTCGTGCGTATGGCTAACCTGCGTGTTGGCGAAGGCTTTGTCGCTGTTAGCGCAGATGCCCGTAAGAAATTCTGGTTAGATCGTGCGCGGACAGCAGCAATTGCCCGCCATACCAATGCTTTTAAGATTAATGAAGACGTTGTTATTCCCCTGCCACGTATGGGTGAGTACACCGACGGTATTGATCGCATCAATATTGAGTTATCACTCAAAAATAAATTACAAGTTCTAGATGGTCTAGAGTCCTTTTTGCAAAAAAGTGCTTTGCCTCTAGGAAAGGGTGATGAAGATTATGAGGTTCCAACTGCAGAAATATTGGGTGATCGTGTTCATCAAGCTCTCGAACTGATTGCTACAGTGCGCGCGCGCTGGTCTGAGTGGTTGACTCAGATGGATACTTATTTCCCGCAGTTGCAGAAATATAGTTTGCGCGCTTCGTGGAAAGAAGAGATTCGTGCCGAGTTGCGGATTATTTTTGGCGGCTTAGCTTTTGAGCCGATTCTCAATGAGCTCGAGGCTATTCATAAAAAGATTTTGCGTAAGCGCGTCTTCATAGCCCTTCACATGCACGCGGGCGATGGTAATGTCCACACGAATATTCCCGTTAACTCTGATGACTATGAGATGTTGCAAGATGCGCACCATTCAGTGGATCGCATCATGAAGCTTGCGCGTTCATTGGACGGTGTGATTTCTGGCGAGCATGGAATTGGTATTACCAAGCTGGAATATCTCACTGAAGATGAGTTAAAAGATTTTCGTAGTTATAAGAGCCGCGTTGATCCTGAAGGTCGCTTTAACAAGGGCAAACTCATGCCGCACGCTGATCTAAGTTTGGCCTACACGCCTAGCTTCGGTTTGATGGGTCATGAATCTATCATCATGCAGCAAAGTGATATTGGCGCGATTGCTGATAGCGTAAAAGATTGCTTACGTTGCGGTAAATGTAAGCCAGTCTGCGCTACACATGTGCCGCGTGCGAATTTACTCTACAGTCCGCGCGACAAAATTTTGGCCACTTCATTGTTGATAGAAGCCTTCTTATACGAAGAGCAAACTAGACGCGGCGTTTCTATTCGACATTGGGAAATGTTTGATGATGTGGCAGCACACTGCACCGTATGTCATAAGTGCCTATCACCTTGCCCAGTGAAGATTGATTTTGGTGAGGTGACCATGAATATGCGTAATCTCCTGCGCAAGATGGGGCAACAACGTTTCAATCCTGGTACAGCTGCATCCATGTTCTTCTTGAATGCTACCAGCCCAGAAACGATTAATTTGACTCGTAAGGCCATGATTGGATGGGGTTATAAGTTACAGCGCTTAGGTAATGATGTGCTGCGTAAATTTGCTAAAAAGCAAACTGCGCATCCCCCAGCTACGGTTGGTAAGCCTAGCGTTAAAGAACAAGTCATTTTCTTTGTGAATAAGAAAATGCCAGGCAATCTACCCAAGAAAACAGCGCGCGCTTTACTGGATATTGAAGATGCGAACTATGTGCCGATTATTCGCGATCCTAAAACGACCTCTGCCGATACTGAAGCAGTCTTCTATTTCCCCGGTTGCGGATCAGAACGTCTTTTTTCTCAGGTTGGCTTAGCAACACAGGCAATGCTCTGGAATGTGGGTGTGCAAACAGTATTGCCGCCTGGATATTTATGCTGCGGCTATCCACAGCGAGGTAACGGTGATTTTGATAAAGCGGAAAAGATGATTACGGATAACCGTGTCTTATTCCATCGGGTTGCCAATACCTTAAATTACTTAGACATTAAGACCGTAGTGGTCTCATGCGGCACTTGTTATGACCAACTGGCTGGTTATCAGTTTGAGCAGATCTTCCCGGGTTGTCGGATCATTGACATACATGAATATTTACTTGAGAAGGGCGTAAAGCTTACTGGAGTAAGTGGCGTGAAATATATGTACCATGATCCTTGTCACTCACCAATGAAGTTGCAAGATCCGATGAAGACGGTTAATGAGCTCATTGAGATGGAAGACGGCAAAGCCATTAAAAAGAATGATCGTTGTTGCGGGGAATCAGGCACCCTGGCAGTCACTCGCCCCGATATCTCGACTCAAGTCCGTTTCCGTAAGCAAATTGAAATGGAAAAAGGTGCTACTGAGTTACGTAAGGGTGACTTTACTGGTGAGGTCAAAGTTCTCACGAGCTGCCCTTCTTGCTTACAGGGCCTGACCCGTTTTGATGCGGATAGTGATACTACGGCCGATTACATCGTCGTTGAAATGGCACAAAAATTACTTGGTGAGAACTGGATGAAGGATTATGTAGAAAAAGCCAATCAAGGCGGTATTGAAAGGGTATTGGTTTAAATGATTCCAAAAAATGTCGTCGTGCATCAACAGTCAAAAGTGTTAGAGCTGGCCTATGAAGATGGCAATACCTATCGTCTGCCATTTGAGTTGTTGCGTGTGCTATCACCATCTGCTGAAGTGCAAGGTCATGGCCCTGGACAGGAAACCTTACAAACTGGTAAGCGAGAGGTTTTAATCGCCAGCCTCGAACCAGTTGGTCACTACGCGCTTAAGCCCAGCTTTTCGGATGGGCATGATTCTGGTTTGTATTCTTGGGATTTTTTGCGTTACTTATGTGAAAACCAAGAGCAGCTATGGAAAGAGCATTTAGATAAACTGCTTGCGGCGGGACTGGATCGGGATACACCGATGTCGAAAGCTGGCCACTCGCATGATCATTCTTGTGGAAGTCACTAATGAGTAAAACCCACTTCGGTTATCAAAGTGTTGATGAAGCAGAAAAGGCTGGCAAGGTTGCCGAAGTCTTTCATTCTGTTGCTAGTAAATATGATGTGATGAATGACTTCATGTCATTTGGCCTGCATCGACTTTGGAAAAAAATAACGATCGCTCGAGCACAAGTCCGACCTGGTCAAAAAGTCCTAGATATCGCAGGTGGTACTGGTGACTTAGCAGCTGCTTTTGCGAAAGCTGCCCATTTCGGAAGTAATGCCGATGCGCAAGTTTGGTTAAGTGATATCAACGCCTCGATGTTGGGTGTTGGTCGTGATCGCTTGTTAGATGCTGGCTTAGCTTTGCCTTGTATTCAGTTCGATGCTGAAAAGATCCCTTTTCCTCAAAATTATTTTGATGTAGTCACCGTGGCTTTTGGATTGCGTAATATGACCCATAAGGATGTTGCATTAAGTGAAATGCTGCGTGTCATCAAACCTGGAGGCCGTGTCCTGGTATTAGAGTTTTCTAAACCAGATGCGTTTTTACAGCCCATTTATGATGCCTATTCGTTTAAGGTGCTTCCCTGGTTGGGAGAGAAAGTAGCCCAAGACTCAGAAAGTTATCGTTATTTGGCAGAATCGATTCGGATGCATCCTGATGCACAGGCCCTCAAGGAAGTCATGCTGGGAGTCGGTTTTGACGAGGTAGAAACCCATAGAATGTCTGGGGGTATCGTTGCATTACATATTGGTATTAAATACTAATAGTTGCGTAGTTTTTAAACTTTTAAAAACTAAAGACTTATGGATGTTATTAGGGGGGTTAAACAAAATGAATAAACATTTTTTTAAAGCGGTTGTATTAAGCATCAGCTTGGTATTTGCATCTATTGCAACTGTGGAAGCTGCTCGTTTAGGGGGTGGAAGAAGTATTGGTAAAGCACCAAGTGCACCTATACAGAGGCAAGCTACACCTGCTCAAAAGCCAACCCAACAAGCAGCACCTGCTGCTGCACCGTCTGCACCAACACCAGCAGCTGCGCCTAGCCGCTTTGGTGGTATGGGTGGGATTTTGGGAGGCTTAGCTGCAGGACTTGGTATTGGTTATTTACTCTCACATTTTGGTTTAGGTGAGGGAGCCTCTTCTTTGATTACCGGTTTGCTAATTGCAATGTTGGCGGGTTTTGCGATTATGTTTGTGATTAGAAGGTTATTACCAGCAATGTCAGGCGCTGGCAAGGGCCCTAATATGCCAAGCACCGCTACCCTACGTAGCTTGCAAGAACAGCCACGTCAGGAGCCCGCTTTTAATCCTGCCGCTAGCGCATTTAGTAATGTGCAAGAGCAAGAGAAATTTCAATCAACTCTTCCGCCTGGGTTTGATGAGCACACCTTTTTGGAAAATGCGAAGCAATACTTCGTTGGTCTTCAAAAGGCTTGGGATATAGGTGATCTTGCGGCATTAAGTGAATTCACCACACCTGAGATGTTTGCCACTATTCAACAAGATTTAGCTGGCCGCACAGATGGTTCTAACCAAACTGAGGTTGTGAGCATTCAGGCACAACTGCTGGGCATTGAGACGAGTGATGCACGCTACTATTGCAGTGTTCAGTTCACCGGCATGATTCGTGAGCAGATAGGAGCACCTGCTAGTAACTTCTCTGAAATTTGGAATCTTAGTAAGCCTGTAGAAGGCCCTGGGGGCTGGGTACTGGCGGGTATCTCGCAGTTGGTTTAAGCTTGAGGCACTTTCCATTGGAAAACCCGCACTAGTGCGGGTTTTTTACACTCATGAGCACACCTTTTTCTTCCACCCATACGATTGCAGCTGGCGCCATTTGCCGGGCGATTAACCATGTTCTGAGTACTGAGCCTTGGGCAATGGGTGAGCTTTCTAAACATTCTGGCAAGTCAATCCTTTTAAAGCTTCCAATTGGCGACTTGTGTTGTGAAATTGCCCCAACTGGTTTACTGCTTGTTTTAAAAGCAGCGGAGAGTCCTTCTCTAACTTTGGAAGTGTCATCAAAAGCCTTGAGTGAATTGGCAGCCAGCTCTGGAAGTTTGCGAGAGCAGGCATTTAAAGCAGTCAAGATTACGGGTGATGCAGACTTGGCGCAACTGATCGGACGCCTTGCTGGGCAATTGCGCTGGGAGTACGAGGAAGACTTAGCGCGTTTACTGGGTGATGCTCCGGCGCATTTCGCAGTAAAGCAGGGCAAGAAGTTTATTTCGGCCACACGCTCTGCTGCAAGTGATTTACTGGACAATATCGTTGAGTACGTCAGTGAAGAAAAAAAAGTGTTACTAAATCAACGGGATTTTAGAGTTCGCAAAAATGAATTAAATGATTTGCGGGACTCTGTAGATCGAATGGAAAAACGAATTCAATTCTTAGAGCAAAAGGCTAAATAAATCGTAC
>Ga0194047_10002436_pt1 | contig 10662 bp, 8 predicted proteins | sample JunL225m_MetaG_2_FD_160070 | JGI IMG/M metagenome (GOLD analysis project Ga0194047, IMG submission 160070) | Anoxic zone freshwater microbial communities from boreal shield lake in IISD Experimental Lakes Area, Ontario, Canada - Jun2016-L221-5m | ecosystem: Environmental > Aquatic > Freshwater >...
TGGTATGAGTATACATGGCCCCATGGCGGCGGCTTTTGCTAAGGGGGAAGCGGGTGAGCCTTATATACAATCCTTAAAACAAGTGTTAGAAGGACAGCCAACTGCTTATACAATTTCAGCAAATTCCATGAATGGTTTAGGTGTTGCAAAAGCTGAAATGGTGGGCGGTAATTTATGCATGCTTGCGCATTTAATAGGTTCCAAAAATGCTATTGATACCAATGGAAAAATTTTGTTTTTAGAAGATGTGGGGGAATATCATTATAATATTGATAGGTTACTCATACAGTGTAAAAATGCAGGGCTGTTTGATCATTTAGCCGGCTTGGTGATAGGAGGTTTTACCGATTTAAAAGACCCGTCTTCTGATTTTGGAGCCAGCGCTTATGAAATTATAAAAGAGCATATTTTAGGATATACTTACCCTATTTGTTTCGATTTTCCGATTAGTCATAGCCTTTCTAATTTTGCTATTAAGCAGGGGCAGGTATACAAGCTAGCCATATCCGGGCAGGAAGTAAGTTTGAAGGAGGCTTAATCCAAATTCTTAAAGCACCGTTAATATTTTTAGAGCAACTAAATGATGTAATTAAAGCGTTAAATTTGTATATAAAATTTTTCTTATGAAAAAGCATCTTTTTAGTTTAGCTATTTGCCTATTTTTTGGATTGCAATATTGTATAGCGCAATCCTATACCATAGCCAATATTGAAAAAACCGATAAAGAGGAAATGCAATATGAAGTGCTTGGAAAAGTAGGCAATCATTATTGGATTTATAAAAATATTGATGGCATTGCAACTATTGTACAATACAATGATCAAATGCAAATTGTTAAGCAAAATGATTTGGCATTTTTAAAAACCACTAATTTGAGCGGAATTGAGTTTGTAACTTACCCAGATAGAGTTTTTGTTTTTTATCAATTTCAAAACAACACCACAGTATATGCAGCTGTTGCAACTTTAAATAGCGATGGAAATTTGATAGGCAAGCCTACCGTCGTTGACACAGCCAATGGCATTCGACCAGGACAAGGCGCTAAAGTTTTTAATTTATTGCAAAGTGACGATCGTCAAAAAATGGTCTTGTTTAGTGTCAATACCACCCACGCCAATTCAATCAAAGTAAGAACGGTCGTACTCAATACCAATTTTGAAATAACGAACCAAGGAGAAATTAGCATCAACGCGCAAATTAAAAAAAGTAGTTTGTCCGATTTTGCATTAGACAATAATGGGAATTTATTTTGTTTAAGAAATGTAACACAGGCAAATCAAGCTCCAGCTGTAAGCTTATTGTATTTAGCAGCATCAGGTAAAGAAGTGATGGAATCGCCTGTTGTAAATTATAGTTTACTACTAGACGATATCCGATTAAAAATTGACAATAAGAACGGGCAAGTTATTTTAAATTCTTTTTATGCCACTTCTAAAAAAGGAAATATAGAAGGTTTGTTTTCTTATGTATGGGACATCAATCTAAGAAAAGAAGTATCTAGTAATTCAAGTCGTTTTACAGATGCAGCAAGATCCGTAGTATCGAGAAAAAGAAATTTGAAAGATGCTTTTGATTTATTTTATTTATCCAATATAAGCACTCAAGCAGATGGAAGTTTTGTTGCTGTGGCAGAGGCGGCTGAGTCTTATTCTAATAGAAGTGCTTTTTCAAGATGGGATTATTATTATGGTGGTGCCTTTTACAGTCCGTTTATGTTCAATTATTGGAATAGGCCATTTGGTTTTTATCCATGGGCTAGATTTGGCTGGAGCAGCCCATTTATGTACAATAGATGGATGAATCCTTATGCCTCTTTTGGTTATCCAAGTGTCACTTATGATGCCAATTCTATTGCCTTACTTTCTTTTGATAAAAAAGGAAACTTGCAATCTATTAAAACCATCGACAAAAAACAATCCGATCAAAATGTAGATCAGTTTATTGGATTTGGAACCATTGATAATGAAGATGGAACTACTTTTGTTTACCATCAAAAACAAAAAGGAATGCATCAGTTGGTAATTAATACATTAACTAAAAATGGACAATTGGTTAAAGGCAATGCTTTGGTGTTGAATGAAAAAATCTACGATTGGATGCCTAAAATGCTAAAGCAAGTGGGCAATCAAGAAGCCATTTTACCTTATCAATATAAAAGTAGAATTGGGTTTGCGAAAATTAAATTTAAATAATTCATTGTGGTTTTTTTATTCAAGGATAGGTCGGATATCAATTTAATTTTTTTAGTGCTCTTAAGTTTGGGATTGCATTTTCACGTATGGTTGCACCCACCTTTGGTAATAGCCAATGAGTCTGATGGTTTCTTGGCTTATCTGCTAATTCATTTTGTGAAACCATTGCCATCCATTGCGCTAATTGTACTTTTTCAATTAATTATTTTAAGTCAGGCCATTCGGCTAAATATTTTATTGAGTAAGTTTAAAATGTTTCAGCAAATAAGTTATTTGCCTGCATTTACTTATATTATTTTAACGGGATTGTTTCCCTATTGGGATGTGATAAGTTCTGGTTTGGTGGCCAATTCTTTGGTCATTTGGATTTTGGTGAAATTATTAAGATTGTACGATCAAAATCAGCCCAAAACTTTAGAGTTTAATATTGGATTGATTGTTGGTTTGTCTATTCTATTGTATGAGCCTATTGCTATTTTAATACCTGTGGTTTTGTTTGCTTTAATCATCATCAGACCCTTTAAATTTTCCGAATGGCTAGTATTAATTATGGGTATTCTAATGCCCTTCTATTTTATTTTTACTTATGTTTTTTTATGGGGTCAGCTTGCAGATTTTAGACATTTCTTACCAAAATTGGACTGGAAAAACCCATTGGTAAAGCCCGAATTAAATGTGATTTTATCTTTATTGGTAATGGGGGTACAATTAATTGCTGGTTTTTTTTATTGGCAGCAGGAACAATCCAGATTTATCATACAAGTAAGAAAATACTGGGGGGTACTACTCTTGGTTTTGCTATTAACCTTATTTCAGCCCATTCTATTTTCGGTTCAAGCTTTATACGCCTCAGCTATTGTCATTACCCCTTTGGCCTGCTTTATTAGTTTTGGTTACGGGACGCCTAAAAGGCTTTATTTGCCTAATTTGCTGTTTTGGTCGGCTATGGCAGTTATTGTGTATAACCACCTTAGTTAGGTGAAGAATTTAACAAATCTATAAAGCCAAGTTTTGGTAACTTTGGCATTCAATTTAATACCCTAATAGTTAAATATAGAACTATGAAATTTGGCGTTTTAGTTTTCCCTGGATCCAATTGCGATAGAGATATGCAAGATGCTTTAGAAAAAGATTTGGGCTATCCTGTCGAAATGTTATGGCATAAGGACAGCGATTTGTCTCATTTTACGACCGAGGATTGTATTGTACTTCCTGGTGGATTTTCATACGGAGATTACTTACGTTGCGGTGCCATTGCCAAGTTTAGTCCCATGATGCAATCGGTGATTGAATTTGCCAATAAAGGCGGCAAGGTTTTGGGTGTATGCAATGGCTTTCAAATTTTGTGTGAAAGTGGCTTATTGCCAGGCGCCTTATTGCAAAATGCCAATCAGCAATTTGTTTGTAAAAATGTATTTATAAAAACAGATAAGAGTGATGCATTAAAAATTCCCATTGCACATGGCGAAGGAAGGTATTATGCAGATGCCACAACTTTGACACATTTAGAAAAAAACAATCAAATATTATTTCGTTATTGCAATGAAAAAGGTCAAGTGGGTGGTGAGGCCAATCCCAATGGATCAACGATGGACATTGCAGGAATTTGCAATGATCAACGCAATGTATTTGGCATGATGCCTCACCCTGAAAGAGCTACTTCAGATGCTTTGAGCAATATTGATGGGAAAAAAGTTTTTGAAATTTTGGGTTTAAAAAAATAAGTATATGAAAAAAGGAATGATTTTGTTTTGCAGTGTTTTAATGGTCTTTGTAGCAGGTGCGCAAAAATTAAATCCTGTAAAGTGGACCTTTGAGGCGGTAAAAAAATCGGAAAAACAATACGAAATTAAAATAAGTGCAGCTATAGAAGCCCCGTGGCATATATACTCCCAGTTTGTTAAAGACGGTCCTATTCCAACTACCATCACTTACAAAGCAAATCCTTTGGTACAAATTAAAGGCCCAGCTAAGGAACTTGGTAAAATCGAAAAAAAATTTGATAAAAACTTTAATACAGACATTGCTTACTTTAGCAATAATGTACAGTTTACTCAATTGGTAAATTTAAAAGTAGCAAGCAAAACAAAAATTGTAGGTGAAGTGGAATATGGAGTATGTAATGATGATAGATGTTTGCCACCTGCTAAAATAGCTTTTGAAATTGCTTTGCAATAATCTCCTCTAATTTTAAATAAAAATATTTTGAATAAAGTACTTGCTTCTTTTGTGGCATTTATTGCTAGTTTATTGATCAGCAATCTGCATGCACAAAATCCTGTTACTGCAAATGTAAAAGCAGTGGTGGTAAATGACAGCACGTATACTTTAAAAGCAAGTATTCAAATCCAAGACAACTGGCATGTGTATGCAGCCAATCCAGATGGGTTAAATGCCCCTGAATTTAAAGCAGGGCTAGAAACTGTACAATTTATAGGTGCACCTGTTTATTCAATGAAAGCTTCTAAGCAAACAGATGTATTATTCAAAGAAGCCAATGTTTATTTGCATACACTTGATGTGGAGCAAAACATATTCATCAAAGGTTTTCAACCAGACAGTTTAAAAACAATTGTTGTTTTGAATGCTGCAAAAGGGGATCAATTTTTAGCCTTGGAAATTCCTGTATCAGTAGCATTGGCCAATGGAAAAAAGACTGCAGGATTTCAAATAGTATTGCCAACAGGGGCCACCAAAGTGCCTGCTGATGCCTGTGGTGGTGAGACACATGATACTAAAAAGTCAAGTGGTTGGGCAGTATTTTTTCTTGGATTTTTAGGAGGGTTGATTGCACTCATTACACCTTGTGTATTTCCAATGATTCCAGTAACCGTTTCTTTTTTTACCAAAAGATCCAAGACCAGAAAGCAAGGTATACAAAATGGTTTATTGTATGGAGTGAGCATTTTTCTAATTTATGTATTGGCCAGTGTGCCTTTTCATGTGATTGGCAATGTACAACCAGAAATTTTTAATAGCATCTCTACCAATCCTTGGTTAAATCTTATCTTTTTTATCATTTTTATATTTTTCTCTATTTCCTTTTTTGGTTTTTTTGAAATTACCCTACCTAGTGGTATCGCCAATAAAGCCGATTCAAAAAGCGGACTAGGAAGTTTTGGGGGTATCTTTTTTATGGCCACTACCTTAGCCATTGTTTCATTTTCTTGCACAGGACCCATATTAGGTACTTTATTGGTAGGTTCCCTACAAGGAGGTGCTTGGGCATTAACAGCGGGCATGGCTGGTTTTGGTTTTGCATTGGCCTTGCCTTTTACCTTATTTGCTATATTCCCACAATGGTTGCATACCTTACCAAAATCTGGTGGATGGTTGGATACCGTAAAAAAAGTTTTGGCCTTTTTAGAATTGGCCTTGGCGTTTAAATTTTTATCCAATGCCGATTTAGTGCAACATTGGGGCTTGTTAAAAAGAGAAGTATTTATAGGAATTTGGGCGGTAATAAGTATGGCCTTAGCGCTTTATTTAAGAGGACTTTTATTATTACCGCATGATATTAAAGGGGCAAAAATTTCAAGAGGACGAAAAATAATGGGTGACTTGGCTATGGTGTTTGGTCTTGTATTAATTGTGGGCATGACGCCAAAGAACACGTATTTATTAAAATTCTTAAGCGGATTTCCACCACCAACGCATTATAGTTTATTTGCCAATAAAAGCGATCAAGCTGGATTACATGCAAATGTGGTGAATGATTATGAAAAAGCAGTTGCGATGTCAAAACAACAGAATAAACCCATCTTAATAGATTTTACGGGTTGGGCTTGTGTCAACTGCCGTAAAATGGAAGAGAATGTTTGGACAGATCCAGAAGTAATGGCAGAAATTCAAAATCATTTTATTTTGGTTTCCTTATATGTAGATGACAAGGAATTACTTCCTGTAGAAAAAAGATTTAAATACACCAATGCACAAGGGCAGACAAAGGACATCAATAGTATTGGAGATTTATGGGCTACTTTTCAAGCCGAAAATTTCAATCAAGTAACGCAACCTTTGTATGTGGTGATGGGTCCAGCTCAAAAAATACTATCCAATCCAGTGGGTTATACACCCGATGCTAAAGCATATTTGAATTGGCTACAATGCAGCGCAAGCAAGGCTAAATAAGGTATTATTATATTTTATAAAAGACGAACATAAAATATTTAAAAAAGCTCCAATTGGAGCTTTTTTAATAAAGTCATTAGAGAGATTTATGTAGTCTTTATATTTTATAAAAGACGAACATAAAATCTAAAAAAGCTCCAATAGGAGCTTTTTTAATAAAATCATTAGAGAAATAAAGAATTTGCTTTTATATTTCTTTAAAAGCAAATTATTTATAGACTCATGCCGCGCTCGATCATCATCTTTCTTAAATTAATTAAACCATAGCGCATTCTACCTAAAGCGGTGTTGATGCTGCAATTGGTCATTTGAGAAATTTCTTTAAAGCTAAGGTTGGCATAATGTCTTAATACAATAATCTCTCTTTGTTCTTCAGGTAAAAGGTCTACCAGTTCCTGAATGTTCTTATGCGTTTGCGCACGGGTCATTTTGTAATCGGCAGGATGGTCAGAATGTTTGATGATTTCAAACAAATCTTGATCGTCGCTAGTTTTGATTGTAGGCGTGCGTTTTACTTTTCTAAAATGGTCCACAACAAAATTGTGAGCAATGCGTAAAGCCCAAGGTAAAAATTTACCTTCTTCGGCATATTTTTTTTGCTTTAAATTATCTATGACTTTGATCAAAATTTCTTGAAAAAGGTCTTCGGCCAAGTAGCTGTCTTTGACCATAAAAAAAATCGCATTGTAAATTCTATTTTGGTGGCGCTCTAATAAGGCGTCAAAAGCTCTAGAATTGCCGTCTTGAAAGGACTGAATGAGTTCGTTGTCGGAGAGTTGAATTTCTTTGTTCATTTGTTTTTTGGGTAGGTTTCGATGGGTTAGTAGCTCCAAATTACTAGCTATAATGACTGAAATTGCGTTTGTGGAAAACAAGAAAATCTTTTAAAAGCTATCCACATTATTAATTTTGAAGAAGGAACAAATTTCTACAACTAAATGAACTAGAATCTGTTATTTTGCTATATGGCCAGCAGCAAAAAAGTGAAATTGGGACAGCTTGAAAACAATGACATACAGGTAGTAGGGGCAAGGGTACATAATTTAAAAAATGTAACGGTTCAATTTCCGCGCAATCAATTTATTGTAGTTACTGGGGTATCTGGAAGTGGAAAGTCCTCTTTAACCATCGATACCCTATTTGCTGAGGGGCAAAGGCGTTATGCCGAAAGTTTATCGTCCTATGCTAGGCAGTTTATGTCTCGTATGGGTAAGCCCGATGTAGATTATATCAAGGGCCTATGTCCGGCTATTGCCATTGAGCAAAAAGTGGTAACCCGCACCCCGAGAAGTACGGTGGGAAGTATGACCGAAATTTATGATTACTTAAGAGTATTTTATGCAAGGGTGGGAAAAACCTATTCGCCTGTTAGTGGATTAGAAGTAAAAAAGCAGGATGTGCAGGATGTTTTGGAATTTATTCAAAAAGGGAAAACCGGAGACAAGATGGTTTTAATCGTTCCCTTTAAACAACAAGCTAAAAGAGATATACAAGAAGAGCTGAATATTTTATTACAAAAAGGTTTTGCTAGAATTTATTTAAGAGCAGCTGTATCTGAAAATTTAAAATCTACCAAAGCAACAAATAATTCAATAGCTGCATCAAGTATTCTAAGAATTGAAGATGCGCTTGCAATGACTAAGGCAGATATAACGAAAACTATTAAGGCACATGATGTTTATGTTTTAATAGACCGTGTGGTAGTGAAAGCATTTGACGAAGACGATATACATAGAATTAGTGATTCTATTGGCACTGCCTTTTACGAAGGTGAAGGCATTTTATGGGTGGAACAAAATGAAACAATTTTAAAAACATTCAATAATAAGTTCACTTTGGATGGGATGGATTTTGATGAACCCAGTCCTAATTTGTTTTCATTCAATAATCCTTACGGTGCTTGCCCCACTTGCGAAGGGTATAGTCAGGTATTGGGTATCGATGAAAATTTGGTCATTCCCAATCCAAATTTATCGGTGTATGATGGAGGGGTTGCTCCATGGAAGGGCGAGAAATTAGTATGGTGGAAAGATCAGTTTGTGAAAGAAGCGGGCAAAGTAGGTTTCCCTATTCATCAACCTATTAATAAATTAACAAAAACACAAACCACTCAGTTGTGGAAGGGCTTTGGTAAAGCTTTAGGTATTGATGCGTTTTTTGAAGATGTAAAAGCGCATTTATATAAAGTACAGTTTAGGGTAATGTTGAGTAGATATCGTGGCAGAACCAATTGTCCCGATTGTGAAGGTTACCGTGTACGCAAGGAAGCTTTGTATGTAAAAATTGGAGGGAAACATATTGGAGAATTGTGTGCGATGCCTGTAAAAGATTTACAAGTATGGTTTACACAGTTAAAATTATCAGAACATGAAAAGCAAATTGCTAAAAGGTTATTAATAGAATTAGAACAACGCATTCAAACTTTAATGGATGTGGGCTTGGGTTATTTAACCTTGTCAAGATTGGCCAATAGTTTAAGTGGAGGTGAAAGTCAAAGAATACAATTAACCAGATGTTTGGGATCTAATTTAACGAACTCCTTATATATTTTAGATGAGCCAAGTATTGGACTACATTCAAGAGATACAGAAAGGCTAATTAAAGTTTTACAAAACCTAAGAGACTTAGGCAATACAGTGGTGGTGGTAGAGCATGACGAGCAAATTATGCGTCACGCCGATCACATTATTGATATGGGCCCCTTGGCAGCGCATCAGGGAGGAGAAGTAGTAGCAGTGGGCAATGCAGCAGCACTTATCAAAGATAAAAATAGTTTAACCGGTAAATATTTGAGCGGGGCTATGAGCATACCTATTCCTGCTAAAACAAGAATTTCCAAACACTTTATAAATTTAGAAGGGGCTTATTTACATAATTTAAAAACCATTGATGTGCAATTTCCTTTGCATAGTTTATGTGTGGTAAGTGGGGTAAGTGGAAGTGGAAAAACCACCTTGGTGAAACAAGTATTGTACAATGCTTTATTAAAAGCAAAACAATTGCCTACTGAAATAGTAGGTGGTTATAATGCCATTAGTGGCGACTTGCATTTGATAGACCAAATAGAAATGGTGGATCAAAACCCTATTGGAAAATCATCAAGATCTAATCCGGTTACTTATATTAAAGCATACGATGCCATTAGAGATTTATATTCCAAGCAAGCCCTTTCAAAAATTAGAGGTTTCTTACCTAAGCATTTTTCTTTTAATGTAGATGGAGGCAGATGTGATACTTGTAAAGGAGAAGGAGAACAATTAGTAGAGATGCAATTTTTAGCCGACGTGCATTTAACCTGCGAGGATTGCGGCGGAAAGAGATTTAAGGAAGCAGTTTTAGAAGTCCAGTACAAAGGTAAAAATATATACGAGGTACTAGAGATGAGTGTTGATGAGGCTATTACATTTTTTAATGAAGAAAAAAATATCGTACTTGCTATTAGTCCTTTGCAAGAAGTGGGACTAGGTTATGTAAAATTGGGACAGAGCAGCAGTACCTTAAGTGGTGGAGAAGCACAAAGAGTAAAACTAGCTAGCTTTTTAGGTAAGGGCAAAGCCAGTAGTAAAATGTTATTCATATTTGATGAACCTACTACAGGTTTACATTTTCATGATATTCATAAATTATTAAAAGCCTTTAATGCTTTAATTGAGCAAGGGCATTCTTTAATTGTAGTGGAACATAATACCGATATTATTAAAGTAGCCGACTGGGTGATTGACATGGGACCAGAGGCAGGCGAGGGTGGTGGAACCGTCGTTTATGCAGGTGTACCCAAGGGTTTAGCCAAATGCAAAGCATCTCAAACAGGAAAGTACTTAGACTAATTTCTATTTAACTTATTTAAAATCAATCGATTAGATAAATTAAATTTGTCTATCTGAAAATTCTTTTATTATTTTTGTTGTAACTAAAAAATAGTTGCAAATTTGTATGACAAAGAAAGATAAACTACTAGAAAGGTTCTTAAGTATACCCAAGGATTTTACATTTGACGAATTAAAAACGTTATTAAGAAGTCTTGGTTATGAGGAAGATAATAAAGGAAAAACATCAGGATCAAGAGTGGCGTTTGTTCATTTAATTTATAATGAAAACATACTCATTCATAAACCGCATCCTGGTAAAATATTAAATAGAATTTACTTAAAAAAAATTATACACGACCTAACTTTAAAACAAATTATATGAACAACACCTTAACCTATAAGGGTTTTTTTGCAACTGTAGAATTTAGTGATGAAGATAACTTATTGTTTGGAAAGATTGAAGGGATTAATGATTTGATCATGTTTGAAGGGTCATCAGTCACGGAGTTTAAAAAAATTTTTAAAGAAGC